>Ga0123340_1005832_pt1 | contig 11734 bp, 4 predicted proteins | sample SirMexnodulemix_FD_89961 | JGI IMG/M metagenome (GOLD analysis project Ga0123340, IMG submission 89961) | Root nodule microbial communities of legume samples collected from Mexico - Siratro Mexico nodule mix | ecosystem: Host-associated > Plants > Roots > Nodule | place: Mexico: Nepantla... | reverse complement strand
CTTTTATTATTTCCATTTTTTACTATTATTTTCATTATTTATTGTGTATTATTTTTTTATTACTTAATATTTTTATTTTATATTATATAATATATTAATTGATTATATAATATAATATAATAATCGATTATGTTCTTCACTATTTTAGCGTCTTGCCTTTTCGTTCTCATGTGCTTGAAGTTTTTTAGCCATGAAAGCTTATCTCAAGCAAGAGTAATTTCATTATCTTCATTTATGTTAGTTGTACCTTTCTTCTTTCTTAACATATTGGTCAGGAACTATAAAGTTGTTTCTTCTTAAAAGTTCCACCTGTATGTCATTCCTCATACATTAATAGATTCAAAGGAGTAACTTTCCCTTCTCTTTCGATGAACAGTACTTACCCAAAATCAAATTCACAGTTAAAATATAAAATTATGAAATAGTAAGTTGTAATCAAATTTTATATATTAAATATAATAATATCATTGAAGTTTAATTTATTAATTTGAATAGAAATTTAACGAAGAGTTTGTTGAAATTTAAGAAGGGATGCGTAAGTTTTTTTTTTTTCTTGGACAACCAACAATAAATGAATTTAAATTAATTAAGCTACTTCAGGGGTAACCTAGCCCTTATACACCCTAATCATAGTTCTATGACCCCTTCCAGTCCTATATGGATTTATACATAGAATAGACCTCATTACATTCCTTCTAAGATAGATTGTAAATGTAGAGAAGCTATACAGTAATGACAAGGTCAACTCCTCAAATATATTACAGTACACAGCACCCCCACTTTGTCCACTGAACCCCTGTACTTTCTCTATAAATTTTATATCCAGGAATCCCTAGTTGCCTCGCTGTTATCATCTTGTATGACTCATCCTCCTTCTCAAGTATATACACCTGCAAAATAATGAAAACCCTACACTCTATCTAAATCCCTCAAACCACATACTAGTTACCTACTTCACAGATTGCAAACACTTAATTGGGGCAAAGTACCAATCCGAATAAGAGAACATTGTTCTCGACGTCCTATGTTTGAACCATTCCCAACCCTTTAATTGTGCTAGACAAAAAAAATTTCACGTCATCTACCACCTCTCCTCTATCACTACAACTATCAACATCCCTTTCCAAGCTCTGTTAACACTTTTTCTTTGATCCCTTAGATGGAAACTTTGAAAATGGATGGGAATAGACTTATGTCTAACTGTGACCCTTCCCATCCACTTCTCACATGAATCCCAAACTTTCTGAGTAACCTTACACGTACAGAACAGGTGTTGGACACTTTCTACATCTTCTCGGCACAAGGGGCATAGAGCGCATCCCAATTGTACTCCCCTTCTTACCAAGTTAGCTCTCGTAGGTAACCTGTCCCATATTATTCTCCATATACACATTAATGCCGACGGCACTGTCTTTAAACTCCAAAGCAACTGGAAACTCCCTACACTCAACATTTTTTCCTCCCTATTCAGTATACTATACCCCGACTTGCCTGTGTATACCTGCTAGTCATCCCCCACCAGCTTCAGCTTATTCTGTTCTTCTCTATTCCATTCGACACTTGATATTAGATCCAAAAGTTGCTCTTCTAACTATTTTTCCCACTCAAACCTCTTTCTTCTCCAACTTAGATTCCAACTTGTACACTTTCCACTCCAACTATGTCTTCAATCCATAAGATCATACACCTCACTGTCTTTACTATGTGAAATACTAAACAACCTCGGAAATTCCTCTTTCAACACTTTGCCATCTAACCACCTATCCTCCCAAAATTTAACATTTCGCCCATCTCACAAATTTCACTGCATTTGACTATCGAACCAATTTCCTTGTTGTTCATTTCCACATACTCTACACAAGTCCTACCACCACGAAGATTGTTTTCTCTAAACCCTATTTTCCTTCATATTCCTCCAATCTCCATACCTTAATGTCAATATTTCTCTCCATTACCCCTCCTCCATATTTCCTAACCTTCATTTCCACTTAGCTAGTAGCGCATCATTAAAACGCCCGATATCTTTGATCCACAATCCCCCAACTTCAACTGGACTGCATACAATTTTCCAATTCACCCAAGCAATCTTCCTTCCTTCACTACCCCAACCCTATAAGCACTTAGTCTGAATTCTCCTAATCATATTACATATTGCAACCGATGCTTTAAAGAAAGAGGAGTAGTATAGGGGCAAGGCACTAATGACGGACTTAAAAAAGTAGATTCTACCAGCCATTGATAACATTCTGCCCTTCCACCTAAAAAGTCTAGATCTTATTTTATTAACAACTGGAATCTAGAATTCAGATCTTCTATGGTTACCCCCCGCTGTTATACCTAAATACTTAAACAAAATTTCCATCTGTCGGTAATTTAAACACTTAGAATAGATGAATCTGTTAATTTGAGGGATACCCACTGACCCCACCTGACTCTTATGGAAGTCAATCCTAAGCCCTGACACTAGCTCAAAACACCTTAATATTGTATATTTGCGAATTGTAATAGCTCTACCTGCACCCTCTCTCTACCTACTTCCACACCACTAAGTAGATTTGCCTTCTTAGCCTCCCTAACCAATCCTGAAAGACCCTTGACAACTATAATGAACAGGAACGGTGCTAGTGGATCACCTTGTCTTAATCCCCTTTTAGGCTTAAATTCCTCCATAGGGCTTCCATTAACCAATACCGAGACCATAGCTGATTTCATACATGCTTTTATCCATTTAATCCACTTATCATTAAATCCCAATCTTTTCAACATATAAAAAAGAAACTTCCAATCCACCGAATCATATGCTTTCTCAAAGTCTACTTTCACCAAAATACCTCCTTTCTTTTCCTTTTTTAAATAATCCACAGTCTCATTTGCTACCAGGATGCTATCCAGTAAACCCCTACTCCCTAAGAACGCAGATTGATTTAGATTTATAACACTTGGGAGCACCTTCTTTATATTAGTTGCCAAAATTTTAAAAATAATTTTATATACACATCTCACTAATGAAATATGTCTAAACTCATTCAGATTTAAGAGATTATCCTTTTTCGAGAACAAAGTAATAAATGAAGCATTACATCCCATCGGAATAAAACTTGTATTCTAAAATGTTATTATAGACGTCACAATATCAACGTAAGTCTATAACATGAAGATAAACTGATTTCATATTTTCCTTACACTGTGTTTAAGAATAATAAACTTCCCCGTAATCTTTTGATTCGAGCCATATTTATTTATATGTACTAGAGTTCTTTTCTTTCTTATTTCTCTAACCATCAGGTAAGCAACTACATAAATTTCGAAAACAAAAACGAAGAAGAAAAAATAAAAACATCACTAATTTAATATTGAGACAATTAATATAAATCCATTTATATAAGTTCGATTTAAAAAGTATTTTCTACCTCAAATAAACAATAAATAAATCAAATTTCAAAATGTGTTTTCTACGTTAGTTTTATAACAATCAATTCTCACCACATTTGATATATAAAAAAAAAAAAATCTTTATCAGTCATAACCACAACTAACGGATAAAAAAAATAATATTTTGTGTGGACTCTAATCACGAATGAAAATGTCTTTTTCCTGTTAGATGACGTAAATGTCTTTCTATATTTATTCTTTTTTAATGTTATGTAGTTGTCACATTTTTGGAGAATGAAATCTTTGGCGACAAAGTGATAAACTATAGCTTTGAAAGTGAAAATCCCTATACCTTCCAAATTTTGTAGATTAAGATTTCTTTAGAAATAAGGTTAACATATCATTTTGTTTGGTGTAACTTTATTTTATTTTTTATGAGAGTTGGCTTAGTCTCTCATTATCTTTTATACCTCTTTTTTTCTTTTTATATAGACTTACGATATGTTTTTGCACGTTATAGCTTTCCATTGAAGAAAATCACCAACCAAAATTTAAATTTTAAAAACATGTACATTTTATAAGAACTCATTCAATGTTTACTCACAAAATTATTCTATAATGTACACAACAAACAACATATATTAAAGACATCTTTAAGAAAACTTCTAGAATCTAAAAGAAAATAAATTAACTTATCCATCATGACTTTAAATTAATTTATCAATTAGTTAAAAACAAAAGTTTAAAACAATTATATTAAAATTTTTTAAAAATAATTTATAAATAAATTAATTTTGACCTATGAATAAATTTGGTTTAAACTCATTATAAAAAAAATTGTTCCATCCTATCTTAAAACTTTTTCGATACAAACATAACGTATTGCCATTACAAGTAATTCTTATGTCAAACCAGTATTTTGAGAACTGGTGCACGAAACAGCTATGTGATTGAAATGCCATTTAAGAATGGTCGGTACATCCGAAAAGTAACAACATTTTAATCATCTCGTTTAGTTAAAAATGATGTGTGTTTTTTTTTCATGTTCTTTGTTCATATTTTTCAGTGAATATGATCAAATTGATAAAAAAATAATTATATGGACATGGTCCACAAAAATCGAACTCAAAAAGTGTTTTAAATGTATTTAGCCTTAAATTTAGTGTATTAACAATTTGTCCTCTTCTTAAAATTGGTGGGATGTTCTTTGCTTGTTGAGATGGCAATAAAACCAAACAGAGTGATTAATTAAAAGGAGTGTTTCCATTGTTGTTATAGGAGTTTTCTTGAACCAAAAAAACTTAAATTCCAAACACCATCTTCCATTCATAAGTCTTGATCGTGTTACCTACTTACCTAATTCGGAAACTCTGGACCTCTAATTCTCTACCTGCCAGAACTACATAAATGCTTACATCTCCGTTGATTTAAGCACACTGACGTTAAGGTTGTTGGCCAGTGGTTTAACTTGTCCTAATTAATAGGCTTCAATTACCATACTGATAAATACTAACAAGGAATGACACTAATAAATAATTAGGGTAACATATAAGCAATGTAGGTGAACACTTAAATCTTGACGTGTGGGAAACCCAAGAATAAAATTTGTAAAGCTTTATGTTCGTAAATAGGAATGGAGACTTCAACTTTATTTTAGTTACATAGCTATTCTTATAATTAAATAATTTGATAATATAGTAGAAAATTCAAATAATATTATTTGAATTAAATTAGATTATTGTAGAATCGAATCAAAGTTAAAAATAAGTATATTTCTCTTTTTCATCTTTGAACTTATTATTTTGATTTCTTTAATTCATTGTATTAATACTGTCTATACTTACTATTTATATCAAAGTTTTTGTTTTCACTATCCCATAAACATTAGACAAACTCATCTTCACCAAAAATAATGAAAGTGTCATTCTTCCATTCTTGATCACTAATGTGCACATATGCTACACAACTAAAAACTTTAAGATGTGAGAGTTTTACCAACTTTCCACTTCATACCTCCTCTAGTACTTTGTGCTCTAGTGGGTCTTAATTGATTAAGTAAGTTATTGTGTAGACTAATTTTGTGTTGGTAAAACGAACTGCAAAGCAAGCTTTTGGCTCTTTCAGTCAATGTTTGATTCATATGTTCAACTACATCCTTGTGTTGAGAAGTACCCAGAATAGTCTTCTCCATTATGATCTTGTGTTCATAGCAAAACTTCTTAAATTTATTGTCTTCATATTACAACCATTTTCAATTCTAATCTTTTTTGTTTTATATTCAATCATGTCTCATTTTCTACCATGCTTTCCAAATCTTGAAAGTCTCAAATACTTCTAATTTGTTTTAGAAAGTAAACGCATAACTTCCTATAGCGATCATCTATAAAAGTCATAAAGTATTATTTCCCACCAATGGATGAAACAATTGTTGGCCCCCAAACATCAGAGTGGACAAGCTCAAGTCTCTCTTTCTTAGGGGTTCTTCCACTTATCTAAAGGATAACCCGTTTATACTTTTCAAGTGTACAGTTTTCACACATGATGTCAATTTTTATTGATCAAAGACCTGTTAGTGTATCCTTTAAGTGTACGGTATTCATCCTTTTCTCAATCATATGGCCTAACCTTTGGTGTCCTAGATTTGAATTTTCATTTGTTGCAATTGCAATCAAATGACATGCTTCATTAGTTTTGTAAAGAGTACCAATCTTTTAACATGAGCAATTGTCACTGCACTCTTTAAAATCTTCTAGTGATCGTCATGAAAGACTATTGTGTAGCCATCATAGGCTAATTAACCTATTGAGATTAAGTTTTTTGTTAAGTTGGGAATATGTTTTACATTTTTCAATTCCCATACAAACCCATTTAAGTTAATTTCCACTACACCTTCACCCACATCTCACAAGGTTTCTCATTACCAAAGTAAACTTTACCAAGATGTTTAGGGACATGCTTCTCAAAGAATTCTTTCTATGAAGTATCGTAAAAGGGTGTTCCAAAGTCTAACACCCAAGAATCTTCCTTGTTCTCTAAGGAACAAAACAATACATCCTCTCCCTTAACGTAGAATCAACATTGCCTCTACCTTCACCTCTTGATTTTTCTATGCGCACATTTTTATAGTGTCCAATCTTTCCACAATTACAACACTTAATTGTTTTTGAGTTATGAAAATTGCCATGATTCTTGAACCTAGACCTCCTATCCGTAAGTTTACCACGTCCATTTCCTCTAGTTAAATTTCTTTATCATGACTCTATAAGTAAAACTGAAGAGGTTGAAGATTCACCTGACTCTCTTCACTAAGAACTAGATCTCGAACATTGTTGAATTTCAACTTATTGTTTCTCGATGATCTACTTACAATTGTGACAGTAGTGTTCCAACTTTTTGGTGTAGAAGACAAAAGTATCAATACTCATACTTCTTCATCAAAATCGATTTTAACTAAACTAAATTAGATTGTGACTATATTGAGTTCATTGAGATGTTCAACTATTAATACACCTTTTGTAATATGAAAATTAAATAATTGTCTCATCACATGAACTTTGTTTGAGATGAAAGGTTTTTTTATACATATTACAAAGAGCCTCTATAAGACCCACCATGGTCTTTTATCTTGTAATATTAAATGCAACATTGAGGGATATCTTCAAAAAGATATCTCCGAGGGCTTGTCTATCAAAAAGAGTTCAATCTTCATCTTTTATGCCCTCTACTTTGCTTTTAGGTTGATACAACTTTTTCTGATACAAATAAACTTCAATTTGCTTCTTTTAAATGACAAAGTCCACATCATCAAACTTTTCAATTTCATCTTTCTTTCCTATGCAACTATTACTCCAACTCAAATTTAATTTCCTCTAGATCGTTTATAATAATAAATAATAGTAACAATCAAGCTCAAATAACACATATTTTCTATAATCATTTTTATGAGAAACAAAATATATGCGAAATAATCACACACAAAATTGATAATAGAGTTCAACTAGTTATGCTTACATCTTTGAATTGTTGCAAACCTCTTATTTGAAAGAAAAAAAAAATTATTGAATAGATAGTTACAAAACACTCAACTTACAACCCAAATAAACTTAGAAAAATAGAATATTATTTTTCTCTCTTTTATCTCTTGTTTTGTTCTTATCGGTGGAATGTATGATGAGTTTTTCATGCGATTTATGCATACATGCAATATATCAATTCCTCAGATTTTATTCTTTATATATGCAATCCTTTCATTTGTATTGATTCATCTATTCTTCATCCGTAAATACACTCTTTACAAAATTTTATTTTATTAATCAACTGCAATAAAACCAATAAAAGGTTATAAATATTTTCTCCCGTGCTTCTTTCCATTGCAAGAATAACTATGTGTTACACTCTCTTATATTATTTTTAATTATTTTTAACTTTTACTCTAATGAATAAATCTTAGAAAAAGCTAATTAATTCATGTATTAATAATTTTAATTTTTTTTTGGACGTAATGTCTTAAATTTTTATGATATTTCAGCATATTTCAATAAAAAAATGTTTTATAAAATTTAAATATTAATAAACTTATCAATTTGAATATGATTTTTAAAATAAAAATGAGCAGATATTGATACAAAAAGCTTTTTCTTTTGCTAAATATGATAAAAAATCTTGAATCCAATGGATAATGCGTATAGTCCTTCTAAATTTGTTATTATTCAAAAACACCTCTAAATGGCAAAGAACAATCTTCTGTCCCCTACCTGTAATCAAAACCAAAATATTAGTGTAAAGGAAAAGTGCTGCAGATGGGGAGGACTCAAATGTCTTGTGCATAGAGGACACGTGCAATTTCTTTAGATCTACTTCTCTGTTTGATCGTGGCAACAAATGATACACATACGTTATCATTCTGCTTTGCAACAATTGACAAATAATGCATGATAATGCATGGGTCAATGCTTTCAAAATCATTTCATACAAAACCAGGGCCCATTTGCCAAGAGATCAAAATCCAACCAAATTCCACTGATGGATGCCATTTGTAACTCAATAAATTCATATCCTATCAACTAACAAACCATCTCTACATGTTCTAGAATCTAAAAAGCTCATTGATTTGGATTTATGTTGCTCCCATTTTTTAGACTAATAAATCTACTATATACACAGGCAAATCTTGTAATTAAACCTTTTGACCCATGCATTCATTTCTTTTCTTTCCTTTCATATATTTACAAAGTTGGATCTAGGAGTGGAAGCAATTACTAGTGTGTTTGTGTGTGTGCCTTTCTAGCCACATTTAAGTGGATGAAAACATGACCACAAAAAATATAGTAGGCGAGGACAACTGTATAAAAAAAAAAAAAATGATAAAGTTTTAGTGGTGAAAAAGGGGTTCAAGGTTTAGTTAGAAGTGGAAGGGGGAGTTATGAAAATCAATGCCATCTTAGATGAGCGTTGGGTGATGTAGACTCTTTCATTTAATCCCTTCATCTGCCCCTTCATTGCATAGGGTCCCTCTTGCCTTTAAAACCTCACCACCCCCACCCCACTCCCTCACTTACTACCATCAAATCAAACCCTAGCTACCTTGCACCCACCTCAAAGTGCTAAACTCACTCCATCATGCCTCATTTCTCAAACTCAGTGAAGCTCAAGTATGTCAAACTTGGCTACCAATACCTTGTCAACCACATCATAACCCTCACCCTCATACCCATCATTCTTGGAATCCTCATAGAGCTACTTCGCTTAGGCCCAGATGAGATCCTCAACCTTTGGAACTCTCTTCACCTTCACCTCCTTCAAATCCTCTCCTCTGCCTTCCTCCTCATCATCCTCGCCACCATCTACTTCATGTCCAAGCCACGCACGGTCTTCCTCATCGACTACGCCTGCTTCAAGCCCCCAGTCACGTGCCGTGTCCCTTTCGCCACCTTCATGGAACACTCCAGGCTCATACTCAAAAACAACCCCAAAAGCGTGGAGTTTCAGATGAGGATTCTAGAAAGATCTGGCCTTGGAGAAGAAACATGTCTACCCCCAGCGATCCATTATATTCCACCCAAACCCACCATGGAAGCAGCGAGAGGTGAAGCTGAACTTGTGATATTCTCAGCCATGGACTCGCTGTTCGAGAAAACGGGTCTGAAGCCGAAGGACATCGACATTCTCATAGTGAACTGCAGCCTCTTTTCTCCAACCCCATCTTTGTCCGCCATGGTGATCAACAAGTACAAACTCAGAAGCAACATCAAGAGCTTCAACCTCTCGGGAATGGGGTGCAGTGCCGGCCTTATTTCCATCGACTTGGCGCGTGACCTTCTCCAAATCCACCCCAACTCGAACGCTGTGGTTGTGAGCACGGAGATCATCACCCCCAACTACTACCAGGGCAATGAGAGAGCCATGCTTCTTCCAAACTGCTTGTTCAGAATGGGTGGTGCTGCCATTCTCTTGTCCAACATCAAATCGGAACGCAAGAGGGCTAAGTACAGATTGGTTCACGTGGTTAGAACGAACAAGGGTTCTGACGACAAAGCGTTCCGTTGTGTGTTTGAAGAGGAGGACAAAGAAGGAAAAGTGGGGATTTCGCTTTCCAAGGACTTGATGGCCATAGCAGGAGAAGCATTGAAGTCCAACATAACTACCATGGGACCCCTCGTGCTTCCTGCTTCAGAGCAGTTACTTTTCCTTTTAACGCTCATTGGGAGGAAAATCTTCAACCCCAGATGGAAGCCTTACATCCCTGACTTCAAACAAGCCTTTGAGCACTTCTGCATCCACGCTGGTGGGCGTGCTGTGATCGACGAGTTGCAGAAGAATCTTCAACTTTCTGCTGAGCATGTGGAGGCTTCGAGGATGACCCTTCACCGGTTCGGGAACACTTCTTCTTCCTCGCTGTGGTACGAACTGAACTACATTGAGTCCAAGGGAAGAATGAAGAGAGGAGATAGGGTTTGGCAGATTGCATTCGGAAGCGGGTTCAAGTGCAACAGTGCTGTTTGGAAGTGTAACAGAACCATTGAGACACCCTTTGATGGTCCTTGGAGTGATTGCATTGATCGTTACCCAGTTCACATTCCAGAGATCGTTAAGCTCTAGACGATGTGGAACATGGAAAACAAATTGCAAAAGAGAAATACAAGCAACACTCTTCATCCTTGTCTAAATCATTCTTTTAAATACGCAATATTAGTACTTAGAATTTATCAGAAATCACAAGATTCATGTGGTTCTGACTCTTCTTTCAGTGAGTCACAACTCATGATTTTGTAATTTCGAATAAATTTTACAAAATAAGAAAAGTTGTGTCTGAAGAATGTTTAGACAGTAAAAAAAATCACAGCGTTCTGCAGGTTTACTTTAAGTTATTTGGGAAAAGAAAATCGAGTTTTAGTTGTTTACTTCCTGTTTCTCATTCCTTTGTCATACTTATTGTTCATGTTTCTTCGTATTTGGATTGTTTTTTCCTAGACAATCACGAGAGCTTGTTGTGAATTTGCTTAGAGGAAAATTCACATCGGAGCTTCTATGATACGTGTCATGTAAGGGAAATAGAACTCCAGATCCTATACATTAATTCGTTGTAGTTGCTTGATGTAATGAACTCAATAAAATGCAAGGGAAGGAAATCAATACGTTGGAACCAATAACAGTAAATATATTATTATTTTATTATAATATAATATTTTATTTAAAAAGCAATTGTGAAGTAGATTATTCTTTTAATAGTTGTGTCAAAAAGGTATTTCCAGTGTTACACCTCCACGTGTCAAATGGTAAGAGTACACCTTAACGCGTAGTAATGTAAAGGTTATCTTTATGTGTCAAGAAACCAACATTTAAAGTATAAATGTTTATCGATATCATTGCTAAACAAATTTCAAAATGTTCGTATTTTCGTCGGTATAAAAGTTGGTTAATAATCTATTTCTTTATAATACTACATAATGTATTACATGTATTAGGTAGAATTAATATATAAACATTAGAATAAAGAAGGTTATTATAAAAGTTTATAAGTTACAAGTTTAGAAAATTTAATGATTAATCATGTTAAAATATTTGGTTAAGTTATCATACCATTTTGTTATTATGGTAATGGAAAGTCATTATAATTTTTATATTGGTTATGATAGACGCAATAGTAGTGTAAAGATGATGTATTTGTGTGAAAAAAAAAATAGTTAAAAGTATAAAACTTTATGTTTATCTGTATCAAAATTTAGTAGTTAATGAAGTGAGTGTTGGGGAAAAATACGCAGAACTTTCCCATACAGTCAGATTTATGAGAGTGAAATAACAGCGGAATAATTGTACACACCAATTTGATAACGGAGTTCGGCCAATACTGCCTACGTCTCCG
>Ga0123340_1005829_pt1 | contig 11742 bp, 5 predicted proteins | sample SirMexnodulemix_FD_89961 | JGI IMG/M metagenome (GOLD analysis project Ga0123340, IMG submission 89961) | Root nodule microbial communities of legume samples collected from Mexico - Siratro Mexico nodule mix | ecosystem: Host-associated > Plants > Roots > Nodule | place: Mexico: Nepantla... | reverse complement strand
TTTTTATGGAATTGAAATTTTGTAATTTGTGCTTTTTTTAAATAATTTTTTACTTTAAACTCAGCATTTTTTCTTATATAAAAGTTTTTTCTTCGTTCAAATTAAAATAATTATTTAAAATTATTTTTAATAAAAATTATAAAAAAAACTTATTTTAATTTGTAATTGATTAGAGCAACAATTATTTATAGATATTGTCAATTATTTAAATAATTTAACTTTTGCAGTTATCTCAAACACACAATTTGAGACAAACAAAATGATATAGTAATTAATAGCAATCGCATATAAAATGGGAAATGGACCACATATTTTTATTTATTGTTAAACTAAGGGAATGTAATTTAATTTACAATTAGAAATGATATATCATGTTTTTAAAAAATAAATTGAAATCGCCTCTAACCAAACATGTTATTTGGAAAATGGTTTCTATTCTTCTGCCCATGACAAGTTTTGGTTATGATTTAGGTTTCTCCATTAACACAATAGCCATTAAGGTTTCAAATCGCTTTTATTATCCCGAATTCAACTTCCATCTTAATTCAAATAACAATGATCAGTTACTTAAAAGTTTCCCTTATATTTGAATAGACAGTTTTATAATTATTATAATATTTACATATATTAAATTTGAATTAATTTATTTTAATTTTTTTACTTTTTAAATTTTTTATTTGGATTAATCAATCTAAATTTACTAAATTTTTATTTTATTATCTGAATAAATTATTTCAATTATGTAAAAGAAATAAATTATGTATCATCTCACAAATCTGATTTTTTGGTCCAACATGAATAGTTACAAGACAGCAAGAACAATCACGGGCCACTAACAAAAACGGGCCCAAGAGCAACACTCCCACTGATACACTCATACAATAAGACCGCTTCTTCCTACACCTCCATAGAGAATATGAAAGGACTGAAATGCATTTAAATAAATATAATAAATGATGTTAATATCCTCAATTATTTTATTCTATACCTCTAAAAGTGATTTTCGTAAAAAAATATTTCAGACTATACTATCCGAAAGTCATTTCCAGCCAAATTCTAGAAATCATTTTCAAATCTGAAAATAACTTATGGATTGTAGAATTTAAAATTATTTTATTTTAACTTCTAAATTAGCTTATATCGCAATACAAAATTATTTTCAGAATTAGTTTATTCTAAAAATATAAAAATAACTTTTAGATTAAAATTTAAGAAATGTAATTCGAAATATATTTTTCTATTTTAGATTGAACTAACTCGAAAGTCACCATAACACTGTCCACGTTTACCAAAGGATACTTAAGTTTTTTACATAAAGATCTTTTGAACATATAAGATTTTATGGAGGTACAGGAAGAAGCTACGGAGGTGCATGAAGAAGCAGTCGTACAATAAAACCAACCAAAAAAAACATCCAAACACGCCTTGCTCTACTGCTCACGAATCTAATTGAGGTTGAAAAATCTACGACACAATAAAACAACCTCAATCTATCCGTAACACAACAAAACCCAAGGACAAGCAAGTATCTAGTCCGTACATATCATGGTCGGATATCTTTGGGCTTAAACATATATAATTATCCTCGGACATATGTCACATATCATTTCACTGTTTTCCACTGGGCTCATTTAGTTCGTGATTGGCCTTTATTCTAGGCCCGAAAACAAATCCTTATATATTCAAGGCTCACTATTTTACCAAAGTTATTCTTATTCAAACTTTCCGTTATACAATTTTTCTTAAGATGAGAACATTTAGTTCCGAAGATGAAAGAATAATAAATAGGCGGGCCAAAAAATGATGGAATAATAATAAAGAAAATTGTACAAGCAGAATCTTTTGTAAATTGTAACCTTAGACTACACGGTCCCTGTTGTCTCTCCCCCGTTATCCGAAAGCCCGTGCAGTTATGATTAAAAGTTTAGGGCAAAAATGTCGTATTAGTGACACTCACATTCCAAGTGGGTTAGTGGGTGGAATATTTGTTTGAGTCAAATAAACGGGGTCACATGCTTAACGATGGGACTTGCACAATGGCCCAAGTCAAGGTTTGCGGGAGAAACAGGGTTCATGTTCCTCCATGCAAAACAACCCACGAGTTTGTAGCCTTAGGGTTGGTGTGGTACGAAGAATTCCAAACATTTTTTTTTTCTTTCTTCTTTTTTCCTTTGGGGGTATCTCTATGTCCAAGATTACTTTGGGTAGAGACATGATTTGAGTCGAAGATAGATGGGTACTGATTAGACTAAATGGCTTTCTGAGGGGCACTCTCATGTGCAAACTCAACTCCTAATCATCACTCTCCATCACTTTTTCTACCTATCATCACATAATTTGGCCTTCTTTGCATTTCTCTGTCATGTCACATTTCTGCGACTTTTTCTTTCTTCCAATATATTTCATCATGCTTGTACACAAAAGTTATGTCTAGAATCAGCTACATGTACATAATCTTACGTAAACGGGTTATTTTAATCAGTTGGTTAATTAAGCATTGATTAGAAGTATCAAAGTGTAGGAAAATCTGAGTACATAATGACAAAGAGTAAGCAATTTTGTCCTGTCCCAATCATTATCAGTGCGGCTTCTTCTTAACTACATATTAAGTAAGAAACTTGATATAAGAGATCTGAGTGATGATAGAAGTATGAGTCACGTAAAAGTACGATTTGAATTATATTGTGAGTTGGTTGGCAATGATGTAGGTAATGCATTAGTGGCACAATAATTGGAGAGAAACACATCAAATCATATGATATATAGCTTGAACTAATAATGGAGAGAGCAGCATCATATCATACACGTAGATAACAATTATGCTGCAGAGGAAAGAGGAGTGCTTTGTACCCTCCAATTAATTTTCTCACACCCCTTTCCTTTTTTTCTTTACCATTTTCCATTACTTCTTCTGCAACATACACATCTAATCGTGGCAGATAACACAGTAACTTCCCCTTCGCAATGCATTTTCTTTATGTCTCATAAACTAACTCAACACTCTACCAAATATAATACACAGCCATGCATCAAAGTTACCACAAAATTTCTGTCTATCTATGTGGTGAGTGTTACTAACTCGTACCTATAGACTTGAACCTAAATATAAATACATTTACATTAAAACTTATTATTTTTATTATTCTTTTACAAATTAGACAAGAAAATATAATGTGAAAATATATTAGTATAATATATAGATCGAGAAATACATATGCATAGTCATATTTTATGTCAATTTATACCTAACTGTTTTAATGTGTAGATCTAATTTAATAGAATATCCAAAACATCTTTTTTTATTATTGTGGTTCGTAAAATATAATATGAAGTGATTAAATAAATAAAATTATGCGAATATAACAATTAATTTATGAACTTTTATGCTTAATGTCTTCAATTTATTTATATATTTATAAAATGATTATTTTGTATATATAGTTTTTCTTATCAGCATTTTGTATATATAGTAATCAATATTTTTAATTATTACCTTAAAACATTTAAACTTAACTGAAAAACTGTAGTATTTAATACGAATATTAATGAAATGGATTTTTTTAAGAAAAATGGTGTGTGAGTATTAATATAAAAATTAAAAATATTATAGTATTTACATAAAATTATAAATAAGCATATTCTTATACAATATAAATATTGTAATTAATGAATATAATATATTTTTAATACTAATAATATGATCAAATATTTTATTTTATTATATATGATATATGTTTTAGTATTATATTAATATTATATTTATTTTTAAAATTTATGAAATTTCCTTAAAGCAACTACAAATTTATTAGCTGAACATGTATATTTGTATTTGTGTGTGAAAACTTTTGTACTTTAAAAAATTTTAGGCAATTAATGTGCATGGCCTATTAGCTCAGTTGGTTAGAGCGTCGTGCTAATAACGCGAAGGTCGCAGGTTCGAGACCTGCATGGGCCATTTATCTTTTAATAAATGAAAATAGCTTAACAAAAATTGTTTTCCATGGAGAATACCAAACTAAATTTAACTAGTTATTTTGTGGAATACTTCATTAAGATGGCATATGTTTTTTCTTTTAATTTTTATGTTTGTTATTTCTTACTCTCTTTTTCTTTATTGTTGTGTCAATGGCATACCCACGTATGAATAGGGAAAAGGGTCACAAGCAACATTAACATTGATGTCTTGGCAGAAAAAAGAAATCCACAAATATAAATAAGACTGGCCTACAAAGATAAACATTTTTCAAAGTTTTAAACTACTTCATATATTTTATTTTTTCCATATAAATATAAAAAAATGTGTTTTTTAAATCTAATTTTAACTGTGTCAACTTAATAATAACTCGTAACTGACATAAATTCGGCTGTAAAAAAAGTAAAATAAATTAATTTTAACATTTGTACAATCCGATCCTATTGTTTTAAAGTTTTATATTAATTCTTATCCATTTTAAACATTTGATTTTAGTCTTGATAAACTTGTATTTGAGTTTTGAAGGGGTATTAGAAAAGAAAAGAAAATGGAATGGGGAATTATGGCGCACTGACAAGTGGTTGGAGAAGATAACCTAAAAATAGGTATGATTAAAGAAAAGCATTGAATGATGGGAGTGACGTGGTAGTGTGCAGTAGTTTTAAGAACAGGCACACGTGCGTATCCACGTGGGAAGGTGTGAGTGGGTGGTACAGAAAAACACAAGAGATGATGGGCACTCACATTGGTTTGGACATCACACATCACATTTCAACCTTGTCAGGCCTGCACGTGTTTCCCTCTAGGTCCCCCTCCCTCCTTCTTCTTCTTCTTCATACTGTTTAGGCATAGTAGAACTATCACTGCAAATTCAACTACCAAACACTCACCTCATGCATGCACTTCCTTTCACTCTTCTTTCTCTCATTTTCCAAAACTTCATTACTCCAAAACAACTATACTTTGTTTTAGAATAATTTGGTTTGCTTGATAAAGTAAAAGAAAAATTATTAAAGTTTTTCTGTTATGGTTTAACTGAAACAATGTTCAATCAACAAGATCACTAAAAAAAGAGATATTTAAATTTAATTTAACGTTGATATATGCGTCAAATTTTGAAAGTCAATACTAATTTGAATTGTATGATCGTTATTAATAATTTAATTTATTTTTAATAAGTTTAATTAGGATTTGAGTATTTTATAATCAAGTACTTTCAATTAATTTTTCATTTAGTGTTTTTAAAATAGTTTTTATTTTGTTATGAATGAGTAATTGTTACTTTCTTCTTTTCTTTCTTAAATTGTTCTTTTCCTGTGCAATGATATATACTTGGATTAAAATAAAGACTCAATTACTCAATATTAATTAATTTTCTTTTATTATTAGTTAAGTTTAGGTTAACTAATGTCTGAAGATTAAAATTTAAGTCCAACATGTGAGTGATCTCCACTAGGTTCACATTTTCTTGGATGTCATCCCATGATGCCTCTTAATGGCAAAATCATGAAAGTTGAAAGGGACATTATTGTGGGTGAGAATTTTGTTAATATGGAGGTGTAGTAGTAGCCTAGGAGGGTTTGAGCTTGTGACGAATCCCCTTTGGTGTGTCCATGGGGCTTTAAACTAAGATATGTATCATTCACATTTCAAAATAAATTTTACACAAGTGTGTAATAAAATAATAACTACTTTTTTATTTTTTTTGGAAAACACATTCCTGATGTATTTTAATAAAATAATATAAAAATTACTTTTATAATGACAAAAACTTAAGAAAAAATAGAAAATAAAAAATCTAGATCGAATAGAAATTTACTGTTTAAAAATTTGATAGAATAGTCCTCAACTACTTAATGATGTTATCAATTCTAAAACATACTTAATGATGTTATCAATTCTAAAACATATGAAGTGTGGAGAGAAAATATGAAATAAAAGTCTTAAAATGAGAGAGAAAAGTTTAGAGTGGAAAGGTTGTATATTTTGTTTTTGTTAAAAAGAAATTAGTGGGGTTACATCGATTAATACCCAAATAAATTAATTTAAATAAAATGACTCATTTAAATAAAAAACCATATATAAACTTTTAAAAATATATAAAAAGTAATAAAAAGTTAAGTTTGATAAAATTTCTATTACTTAAAAAAAATTATAAATACGTCATAGTATATTTTTCTTTAGAAACACAAATTTCAACAAGACTACTATAATTTTATTATTATATATTATTTTACATTTGAAAACCATTTTATTAACTACTAGGTTGTTCAACAAACTAGTTTTACCAAGCATAACTAAATTGAAATATATTTTGTTTATCCCATTTTCAAAAACAAAATTAGTTTTTGAAAATGAATAAAGAATTACTCATGTATGTAGGGATAGATGGTTTGATCTGTAATCTTAACAGGCTATATGTTTGTGTGAGGTATATCTATGGGATCAAAAGATTCCTTTAATTTTATCCTACAAATTTTGAGGTCTATCTGCAGTAAATTTTGCACGTACAGTATACAATAGACACAGAACCTCTTATAATTTCTCTCTCAATATATAGGATATGATTGAGGTAACTACATTTTGAGTGCACTTGTATGTTTGAACACTTAGAAATCATTTTGACCCTGAATTATTTTCAACAAATACAAAAAGGGTTGTTGTTGAAATTTGAATAGGGAATCTAATTTTTAAAAAGGTGTTATCCAAAAGAGGCACGAATCAAAATGGACAATGAAATTGAAAAGGGTCGGTCAGGGAAAAGCATCAAACAAACACACGTTTGGAATATGTGTACTCCCAGATCCTATATTTAATTTTATTTATAAATGTAATATATCTGAAATCTTAGTTGTACATTACCTCATTTTTTAATTACAACAAAGTTTTCATATAGATATTTACCTATTCAACAATTAAATCAAACCTTTCTTACATTCAATGATATCATCCCGAAGTTTCAGAGGAAAGATATAAGATAGCAAAATCAAAATCGTGATACGAGCTTTATATTCCTACACTATTGTTTCAACTATAGTAAATTTTAGCCTTCTTGCAACAGTTTATAAAAGTGATAGTGTTTGTTTGTCAAATGATGGAACAAGATGCTATAGAATAATTCTTTGACTTTTTTTTTAGGGTTAATGATGAAGTTATCCTCATTTTATACAGTTTATATGAACACCTTATTACATAAGCTCATTAAGATGCTAGTGACTTGTTATATCACTCTCTTTAAGAGTCAACCATGAATTGTCATTCTATAATTATGTCAATAGACTTTACACTATTTCATTAACTACACCAAAGGAAAAGATGTATGCATCAATAGGGTAACAAACTCCACCACTCAATTCTATATTTGAAAATTGAAGTAACAGTATTAATTTGTTACAAAATTTATTTCATCTCATTTTAATTTTATTCCTATAATATTAATTAGTGATTAGTTGTAGCAGTTTAACAATATTCTGCTCTGTTCTTTATTAGCTTATAAAAATGAACAAAATCATAATTATTTTTATACAGAAATGAAAGAGTATTATCAGTGTAATATTATTATATATATTAGGGTGTGAAGAGGAGGAAAAAGAGCGAGTGGGGGATGTGGGACCTGAGGGACGTAAAAGGAGAGAGCCCACAGTGCAGGAAAAGAGAAGGGAGGGCGCACGAGGGTCAGAGTCAGACTGAGGGCCAGAGGAGCACCTTGGTTGCTACCCACAACTCATTTTTTTCTTCTCATTAGGATTCTTGCTGTCTCCTCTTAGGACCCCACTCCCTTCACTAATCCCCATCCACCCTACTACCTATTCCTATTCCTACCCCTACTCTATTACACCATGCAAAGGCTTTCTGTTGTGGTAAATCTTAAAGAATGGAGAGGTAAAATAGTATGGTATGATTGCTTTTGTGTCTAGTATGACAGGAAGGTAAGGTAATTCATGTGGTTGGGTGGTGAGGGTCCCAACTTCAACTTGATGTTGAGAGCTTTTTTAATGGACATCCATGTAACACATGTTTGAGTTGGTCCTAGGTAAGGTTAGTCATATTCCTCGCTAGCTTCAGAGTGGAGGAAGAGTAGGGGCTCAGCCATAAACCTACCTAGATACTTTTCTCCTTAAGTTCCTCACTTTTTCTTCCAATATTCATCACCCTCACCCTCCAATTCTTTCATTTTCTTCTGCAACTCTTATTTCATGGCTTCAAAAGTTTGCAACAGATTTTTGTGGGGAAACTTCCTTGAAATTTCAGAGTGGAAAAACAGCTTCGCTATCAGTATGTGGGGGGAGGAACAGATTTCTCTTTTCGATAAAAAGAAAAAGAAAATGGTTATGCTAATGATTTGAGAAAGCAACCACACGTAAAGTTTGTTTCATGCTGAGTCATAATTTCACCTACGTAAAATCGAATCAAACCTAATAACTTTCTTGCTGTGACTTCACCACCTCTTGTTGTTTTCTGACCCAGCCTTGCTGGTGGTTATTATTGAGCACCTACGATACTACTATTACGTAAGGAAAAGTTCATTAATTAATTCGAATTTAGACGCATGTGTTAGAGTTTTATTGTTGCCCGGATGGAAACATTATAAGCATAGAAGACGGTGTGGGATTTTGAGGACACAGAATATTATAGAAAAAGTGGAAAGTTAAAAAGGGAATGGGCGATGGAACCGAGAAAAAATAAAATTAAATTGAGGCTTGATCTTGTCTGATGTTTCCTTAGCACGAGGACCATTGTCTGAAAATTGACTAATCATGGATATTGGATTTTGAAGGTCTGGTTTCCATGATAATTTATGCATAAACAACTATCTATATGCTCTACTGTGTTGAACTCTTCTTCAGTTTTGAACCTCTGCTGAGTCCTGCAAACCACCCTGTATCACCACACAAGCATCAAACACATTTTAACTTCACTTCTTTTTTTCACATCATTTCTAAGCTTGGCAGGGCCAGGTGAAGGAAATTAGATTTGGATAGCTAGCTAGACACATGGTTACTTAATTTCTTCCTATTAAATAAAGACAATAAATGTATTTCTGCAGACACGTGCAATGGTTTCACCGCAAATTGAAGTTGAGACAAACATCATATCAAGTTAGTTTCCAATTAGTTGCTCCTTTATGTATCGTCCGTGAGAACTATGCATAAAATAAGCAAAAGTTAGGAACAGTGATTAATTACATTGGTACTCACCTACCACCTGAGATCTCTTGAGTATATATGGTAAAGTTAGTTTATACATCATAATCTGGGCAGATGAAATATAGAGACATGGTTCTATGCAAAGAAAGAAACCAGCAACATTAAACTGATTGTTGAAACCGATCTCCTGGACCAATACAACAATCAGTGAAAGCCCCTCTTTCCTCATTTGAAACTGAAAAAGATAAAAACAGATTACTCTCAAGATTTGAAGGAGAAAGATTGTGATGGATATGAGCTTGAGCTCCCAATGAGCCAATTAAACCTCCAACATTGTAACATATATGCAAGTTTGAGAGGCTCTTGACACATGAAAAAGAAGATCTACTCAGTAGTAGTTGCGAGAGTTGAAACAGATCTAATCTCTTTCACATGTTAGCTGGACGTAATTACACAGAATGCAATAATAATCCTATTAGAAAAAGTAACAATTTGCAGTGTGACATAGTAGTAATAGTACCCTCTTTATGTTACAATGATAGAGAAAGGGATGGAAGATACTGTGGCAGGTCTTGATATTATTATGTCTCGCCACGCTCATGCCAACACAAAAGCATGGCGATGCAGCGCCGAAGAATGTAGAATTTGGCACGCTGCTTCTTGACCAAGTGACTGCACTTTTGGCCAAAAGACTTGCAAGGGTCACAAGTTTCTTGCTGTTGTTGCTGCTGCTGCTGCAGCTGAATATTTTGGCTTGTGTTGCTTTCCTTCACTGCCATGAATGATTTTCTTCTGGCAAGTAGTGTACTGATCCTGATTTGGCACCATAAAGCAGTAAATATAGTGGTGGAAACATGGTAGCTACGGCTTCCACTAGGTATTTATATAGCAGAGTAGACATCTATTTGGGCAGGATATGAAGCTAGTAATTCTGGGTCTTCTAGATCAAGTATGGACTGTTACTATTACAAAACCACCAGTTGTCAGAAGCATATGAAAATAGAATGGGCCAAGGTTGCTACATATTTTACCCTCCTAGGTACTAATTCCTCCAATCTCAACGTTTTTATTATTTTTTGGGAGGGACCTAGAGGGATAAACTTAGAAGAAGCAGAAATTAACTAAATGATTAATTCTCATGCACAAGTTTTTGAAGTATTTTTTTTTATCTGTATTCTTTGCAAATTTTAGATATGATACAAAACAAGAATGTGATGCTAAATTGGAAAATAATAATATTATTATTATTAGTTGAGGAGTGAGTGAGATTTGTGGGATTAAAAGCTAATGTTGGATTGAGTACTAAGTACTAACACACTTGCCTACTGGGAAGGATACAACTACTGGTCCAGGCTATGTGTATGCCTCATATATGCAATAAGACAGACAGAGCTAGCGGAAACGACCCATCTATAGTGCCTATGAGGTCCCTAAGGATTGTTTTTTGTTCTTAAAATCTTGTGGGTGTAAGCATAATAGAGGTTATCTTTTCTTCTTGTTTCAATGTTGTTTGTGGAAATTGTGACATGAAATTTCCTTCATCAAGGATACATATGTAATGTCCGGGTCATTGCTCACACTTGCTACATCATGTCTAAGGCGTGAACAACTATTCACATTTTGGCATTTCAGATTCCTTTCTTTTTCTTCTACTGATTTCCACTGCCAGGAGAACATAAAGTGAAAAGGGTGCAAGTTTGATGTTTGATGAACTTAATTATAGCTTCATTTGGGTCACCATGTTCCTTTTTCTGCCTGCAGTGTACCCTTAAAATGATATCATAAAGCAAAATATGAAGGGATTGGTGAAATGTTGACAGCTTTGTAGCTATAGTTTTATCAAGAACTTAGCATCTGATTTACCATTTTTGATAAAGAGATTATGAGATAGGAATTACACAATAAAGTTAGATGCACAAGTTGAGATTTGGTTATTTCTTGAGGTTAACATTTAATAAGCAGAGGTCCACTTCACGGGACCTATCTTGTGTTAAGCCTGTCTTGGATCACTTTTTGTGTTGGAAGATACAGTTTTTCTATGAGAGGTCTTCGTATAACGTAATCTAACTCAATTAAACTTTATGATCACTGTCATCCTTTGAAAAAGATTTTTGGATTTCCGTTTTAAGGATGTAAAATAAGTTCTAATTCTAGAGAAAGATACAAGAAAATAAATCAAGTAGTGCTATTTGCAAAACCACTTGTACATTTCCTTGCACATGCATAATTTTATATAAAAAAGGTGTCTCTAATGTGTCACTCACATGTCATATATCATATCAAATTAATCACATTGTTTTGAAATAAAGGAAATATCTCATATTTTTTAATAAAATAAAACAGACTTTCTAAAGCATGTGTGTGTGGTTCTGATTAATTCAAGTACATATGTCAATAACTCAAAATTAGTCTTATTAAAATCAACTTTTTGGGTTCTAAATCAGACCCTTAATAATTAATTAATTCGTATTGATATGCATGTGCTTATATGATTTCTCTGTAACTGACAAATTGCTTTTAGAAAAAATATTTTTTTTCTCTTAAGCTTTTTTTTAATGACAGCAATAAAATTTAAACTTAAATCTCATAAACTACCTATAGACATATATATATATATATATA
>Ga0123340_1005823_pt1 | contig 11746 bp, 8 predicted proteins | sample SirMexnodulemix_FD_89961 | JGI IMG/M metagenome (GOLD analysis project Ga0123340, IMG submission 89961) | Root nodule microbial communities of legume samples collected from Mexico - Siratro Mexico nodule mix | ecosystem: Host-associated > Plants > Roots > Nodule | place: Mexico: Nepantla... | reverse complement strand
TATGAATTTAATAATAATAATTAATTATTATTATTATCATTTAAATTAAATTTGTATAATTTAATTAAAATTATTATTCTTATTATTATTATTTAAATTAAATGTATATGAATTTAATTAAAATTATTCTTATGATTATTATTATCATTATATTTTTTTGTTTTAATTTAAAATAAATTTGTATGCCTTAATTTTTTTTTACGATTTTGTTAATTATTATTATTATTAATTTTGTTGTTAATTGTTAAACATAATAAACATATAAAAATAGTGTCAAATAAGTAAAAAAATATTTACAAGAAACAATTTTAATTAATATCTTTAATTGAAATAGTGAGCATCTCACTTCTATTTTACTAGTCTAAAATATGTAAAGATTTCTTAATTTGAATCTTAATTTTTAACCAATTTTAGTTATTAGTATGAAAAAGTACTCTAAAGTGAAAAAAAAAAAACATGTATTGATTTATGAAATATTTACTATATCATAATTTTACAACAAAATGTTTAAAGTGAAAAATAGATATTTAAAGTCCTTAAATGCAAATGTAATATTTAACATTTTTATATTTAAAAAATAATAAATTATTAAAAAAAATGTAATGGGAAGGTGAAAGTCTCCAACTTGTAGTGTTTGATGTAGCAAGGAGGAGTGAAGTGAAACCAATGTTTTCTCCTCCCAAATTCGTTCGCAAGAAAAGTCTTCAATAGGTACGTAAAACCATTTTTCTTGGTGCACCATCCTAGGAGCTGTCCCAAATTCCTAATCCTCATTTTAGTAATGACCTCTACTTCATTTTGCACAAATTTTGAATCTATTGTGTGTCCAAAGTAGTTTTAGTCACAGATTTTACAGAAAAACTTGTGGCGTGGTGAGAGGATTGATTATGATTATGGGTCAAATCGGTGATAGAAATCACAGAATATAAGTTTATTTTAGTAAATTGCACAAATATTTTATAATTGGAGAATCATGCATGTCAGTTATTTCTTTCATTTTCTCTGTTTCTATAACACAAATTTACAATTATACGTAATCACAAGAACACCAGTGCGCATACACAAATGCAAAGAGTTCAAACAATCTTTACACATAACTGTAAAATTGGAAACTTTACAGTTCTCCATCAGCATAACTCGCCTGTAACTGTAGCCTATGCTGTACTAGAATTGAGATGTCAGTACCAAACTCAAGAAGCATGAGCATTCCAACAACTTTATGTACATCAAATTCCCCTATTGGTTACAACTTACATTGTATTTGGTTCTAACATGTAGCCAGAGAGGGGAGAAGAACTTGCAGCAAATATTGTATTCATAGATGGAGAATGATAATTTGGCTCAGGTAACTTTTGTGGGAGAACTGGTAAAGGAGCTTCAAACTTAAGCACTTGAATCAATTGCCTTACAGATGGCCTTGATGTATAATCTGGATTGGCACACCAAAGGCCACCAATCAGTAAATGTTTCATTTCTTCCTCACCAAATGCTCCCCCAAGCTTTGTGTCTACCACTTCAATCAACTTTCCCAATTTATAGAACTCCCAAACCCACTCAAATATGGTTATTTGACCTTCCTTAGCATTGAGATCAACTGGTTTTCTTCCAGTGGCTAACTCCAGCAAAACAACCCCAAGACTGTATATATCAGATTCCTTTCTAGCCTTCCCTGTAGTGAAGTATTCAGGGGCTATGTAACCTCTTGTCCCTGCTAGAATTGTAGTTTGGAATCCTTTCTCATGATCAACCAGCCTAGCTAAGCCAAAATCCCCAAGCTTAGCATTGAAACTTGAATCCAACATAATGTTGCTGGACTTAATGTCCCTATGAAGCACACACTGCTCCCATTCTTCATGAAGGTACAACACTGCCAGAGCCAAGTCCATGGCAATGTTGTACCTCATCTGGCATGTCAAGATGCTTTTTCCACGGTATAGGTGGGAATCTAAGCTACCATTTTGCATGAACTCATACATAAGGAGGAGATCTTTCTTCATGTGGCACCAACCAATTAATTGTACTAAATTCCTGTGCCTTAGTTGGCTGATGATCTTAACTTCACTTGCATATTCCTTTGCTCCTTGCCTAGACTCTCTTGATATCCTCTTTATAGCAACGTTGGAGTTCAATTCTTTCAAGTAGCCTTTATACACACCACCAAAACCACCCTGTCCAATCTTTCGTGACTCTGCAAAGTTATTTGTTGCACTTGCCAATTCTCTATAGCAAAATCTTTTGGGTCCAATGCCCTTTTGGAATTCATCATCCATGCTCAGATCAAGAACTGAATCTTCTTTTTTCCCTTTAGTCCTCCTCTTCCATATTAAAATACAAACCAACCCTAAAACAAGGAAACTTGCAGCTATGCCTACCCCAACTTCTAGTCCCATCAACAAACCTTTGTTTCCCTCTTGTTTAGGGCTAATTTTATCAGTGGAAAATGGTGAAGGACTGGGATTTAGGATTGGTGGGGCTGGAATTGGAGGTATCTTATTTGACACATTCTCATTACTTTGTAAAGTTGAATGGAAAGACCATGACTGCAGTGTGTTCAACTCAAACATAACTCCTGTAGCAGCTGAAAAGCCAAATATAACCCACTCTGGTAGGTAATATCTCAGGTCAACATTGCATGAGACATGACTTTTTACTGGCTTGCCATTGAATGTGTTTCCAGTGAAAGAAACATTTAAATTGTGAGTGGTTGCATTGTACTCAATTACACAATAATAAACTTTCATTTGCCTAATATCAATGGACCATGGAACAGTTCGGTTAGATCTCATAGAGTTGAAATTTATACCTACATGAGGGCCAGGTGGATCCCATGAATTTTGGTGTGTGTCAAACTCCACTGCTACAAATGGATGTCTGGTTGAATTCAATACTTGGTCACCATCCAGAAGACCAAGACCACCTCCTTGTTGTATCTGATTGGAAAGTGGGAGCTCTGGATCTGCAAAGAAAAAGGCCAAGCCATCTCCAAAACTAGTCTCATTTGAGAAAATGACAAAGGAAAATTGGGTAGTGAAATCGGTGAGTTTTCCTGTGCTCATGTCCCACAGGTGCAATCTCTCGAAACTTGTGACTCTCCCAACACTGTAAGCATTACTTTGGTACCTTGTGGTTTTAGTGAGTTGGATTTCTGACTGTGACAAAGTAGCATCTCCTTCAATCCTGACATTATTATACTCAAATCCCTGGTGATGAAATGAAAGTGGGTTTGCAAAACCAACCATAAGAAGTAAGAACATCATTCCCACTGCCATCTCTGTGAAAATTGATTTAGAAACCTTTCTTCGCTATAGGAATCATATAATACTTTGATTTCATGTTTATGTAACTTAGATAATGACTTTATTCGTTGTTTTTTATGAGTCTTGGATTTGTGTTATTGTCGTGTAGTTCTTCCTTAGCCAACCTTGCAACATAGAAAAGAGCTTAATTAGAAATTCACCAAGTCACAATTTGAAGTCCAAACCGCTAGGCCTGCTGAGCATACCATTTCAGATTGAAATGTAATGAATTTACATGCATTTTAATAGCAATTTGAGCTTAATGTTTATTGTACTGTAGCATTAAGATTTTGTTATTAGAGAGACAAAAGTTGCATCACATTTTCTCAACAAGGATGCTACTTCTTGACCAAACTCAGACACAAACTATTCTCTTTTTGTATCACAATGAACTTTCGTAGAAAAGGAGGAAATCAGGGACTGAAAAAGACAATAATCAATGATCAAATTGACAATTATACTACTACGTCAATGGAAGTAATAAGAGGAAGGTTCCATGCATCCCCTTTAAGAATAAAAAACACTCCAATTTTTTCTAAGAAATTGCTGTTTTGATATATTCAATTTGTGTCATGAATGTCTCTTAGAAAAATTATGCGAGGAATAATTTATATTGATGTCAAGTTTTATAAATATGATTTAGGTGTCTTTTTCACTGAAATAATATATTACTAAAAAATTATCCAACTAAATTTAGGTGCATAATTGACTTTTTTTTTTTTACTGTTGGTGTCCAGAATTCAGTAATAGAAAAATCGAACTCTGAACTTTATTTATTCATTTCCATGTTAAAAAAAAAAAGTTCAAATTTGGTTGACCCATTTTTTAACATAAAAATGGACAAATGAATGTCAAAAATTGGTTCTATGAAAATTGAATTACGACTATGAAGTGTACTTTGGAAGATAAATTTTTCTAGGAAAAATATTATTTCAGAAAAAAATTTGATTAGCATTAAACAATTTTTAATTGTGAGTTTTTGAAAAATATTGAAGTATAATACGTTTGATATGACTGACAGACTCCCTTTATATATTTGAGTTTTCGATGTGTCACAAGTTTCTTCCGTGTTGTAAGAGAAGACAAATGCTAAAGCTCAATAAGAAAATTCTTTTTTCTTTTGTGTGTGCAGCCGAAGAGAAGCTATCCTTACAACATGAAGGTGACAGAAATTTTAATTAAAAATGTGGTATGAAACATTGGTTGAAGAATGAGTTTATATAATCTCGATTATAATTAGGTCTAAACGAAATACGTTAATCAAATTGGACCATTTTTAAAGTTTGAACATACCTGGTGTGAAATGAAATCTTCAATAGTTCTATATTTTTAATAAGATTTAATATTACAAAATAACCTTTTTAAAAGAGTGTTACAATTATCATAAACTGCTCTTTTAAAAAAATGCTAAAGTATTTTCTGAACAATTTTCTTGAAAAAGATAAAATTTTTATTAGATAGAACGACTTTTAATCTGGTCTTAAAAAAACTTATTTCCCAATGATAAAATTTTTAATAGAATGTTATAGAATGATTTAAAATGGTTGTAAGAGAAGTGGTAGTTTTGTTCCAGAAAGGTCTTTCTGCAATAGATAAAATTTTATGAGGTGCAACAAAATTTAAAACATGTTTAAGGACAAATTGGTTATTTTGTATTTTGGCAGTGGTGGGGGGAGGGGTGCAAAGAGATATTCCTACTCTATGGAAGAAAGAACCGGCAAGGCCCGTTGGAAGAGAAAGGCCCAATCCAGTTTCTAAAACCCTTGCTGCAGCTTTTTCGGAGCTAAAACCTAAAAACTCTTCCGTCGTGACTCTCACTCTGTCACCACCGTCGCGTTCAATCCCAAATTGGCCATTAACGAGGTATTTCCACTTCTTTCTGGTGTTAATTTATTTGATTTGAGCTTCCTCGTATTTCGTTATGTTTTTCATTTTCCCGATCATAGCGATGCCTACTTTTAATTGTTTCTTGTTTCATTTGAGTTTCTTATTTGCTCTCTGTCTCTAATTCGTTGTTTTGTTTCCTATTTCATTTCATGATTCTAATTCCTAAGTGTCAAATTGGTTGAATTTTATTTACCTTGCAGGCTGGGTTGTGAAAGATGAGTTTGATATCCCAAAATGCTCGCACTAAAAACGAGGTTATTAAGAGCAAGAGGGAGGTTGAAGACGATGTCGAGAATAATGATACTCTGAAAGTGAGGAAGAGGAAGAAAGAAACCGAGGGGGAACAATTGGGTGTCGAACAAGTGAAAGAAATGAAGAAACTTGAGAGCTTTTTGTTTGGTTCTCTCTATTCCCCTGTTGAGTTTGGGAAGGAGGATGAAGAAGTGGAACCCGGGAAGGCTGCTGAAAAGGTTTCGGATTTGTTCTTCACTGACCGTTCTGCGGATAGTGTTCTCTCTGTTTACCAGGAAGAAGATGCTGACTTGTCTGAGGGAAGTCGTGGCCATGATGATGAACGTGCTTTGCAAAGGAAACCTGTGTGGGTGGATGATGAAGAAGAAAAGGCCACTGTGAACATAGCCAAGGTTTTCAGATTGAGGAAGTTGAGGAAGGAAGAGAACGAGGATTTGATCTCGGGTTCAGAGTATGTGTCAAGATTGAGGGCTCAGCATGTTAAGCTGAACCCAGGAACAGAATGGGCACGGGCTGATTCAAAAATGGATAGAGGTTCCGATGATGAATCGACTGATGATGAAAACGAAGCTGTTGTGAGCCGAGGTTTTGAGGATTTGGATGGTGTTCTCAAGACAAATGAAGATCTGGTTGTGAAGAGTGGTGCAAAATTGTTGCCAGGACATCTTGAGTACTCAAGACTTGTGGATGCAAATATACAGGATCCTTCTAACGGTCCCATCAATTCAGTTCAGTTCCATCAGAATGCACAGCTGTTTCTTGCAGCTGGATTGGACCGGAAGCTTAGATTTTTTCAAATAGATGGCAAGCGGAATACTAAAATTCAGAGCATCTTCCTTGAAGATTGCCCCATTCGAAAAGCTGCTTTCTTACCAGATGGATCTCAGGTTATTGTATCCGGAAGAAGAAAGTTTTTTTATAGTTTTGATTTAGTTAAGGCTAGAGTTGATAAAGTAGGTCCTCTGGTTGGTAGGGAGGAGAAGAGTATGGAGGATTTTGAGGTATCTCCTGATTCTCAATTGATAGCATTTATTGGTAATGAAGGTTATATATTATTGGTTTCAACAAAAACAAAGCAATTAGTTGGTACTCTAAAGATGAATGGCACAGTTCGTTCATTAGCTTTTGCTGAGAATGGACAGCAGTTGTTAAGCAGTGGTGGTGATGGCCATATTTACCACTGGGATCTGAGAACGAGAACTTGTATGCATAAAGGTGTAGATGAAGGTTGCTTAAACAGCACAGCTCTATGTACTTCACCTAGTGGGGCTCATTTTGCAGCTGGTTCAGACAGTGGAATTGTGAATATTTACAATAGAGAGGAATTTCTTGGGGGCAAGAAAAAGCCTATCAAGGCCATAGAGAATTTGACCACGAGAGTGGATTTTATGAGATTTAATCATGACTCTCAAATATTAGCAATCTGTTCAGGCATGAAGAAGAGCAGCTTAAAATTAATACATATCCCATCATATACTGTGTTCTCCAACTGGCCACCGTCTAACAGGAGCCTGTATTATCCCCGCTGCATTGATTTTAGTCCAGGTGGTGGTTTCATGGCTGTGGGAAACGCTTCAGGCAAAGTGTTATTGTATAAGTTGCACCATTACCAGCATGCCTAAGGTAGATTTAGAATACTGGCAGGTTTTGAGAGGTCTTAGTGTATTTTTTTGTTGGAAATTTTGAGACTTTATTTGTATTTTATCATTATTGATCAATGAAGCTTCATGTGTTTCTTCTTCGAAGTTAGAAGTTACCAAGTTTCAAGTATTTTATCATCAATTTTATTGGGATTTAGCTGTCCTCTTCTGTTCAATTTTTTAATGTTCATTTAATATTTATTTGTTTGTTATAAATTGTATTTCTCATTCTTCGAAAGGGTGATTATTTTGACATCCAGCTTATCTTTAGGTGACTTGGTTGATATGTGATTTGATATGTTTATTGTGCGGGGGAGGGTGTTTAGTTTATGAGACTGAATGCCCATCCCTTCATTGTGACACACGGTTTTGAATTGCACTTCAGATTGCTAGGTTACTGAATTTTCGGCTTTTATTTCTATGCATTGTTTACCTATTCTTTTGTCACCATTTTCTCGTCAGTTTCGTCAGAAATGAAAAATTATTGATAATGCAAAATCTCAACAAATTGTTAGATTTAGTAGCAGAAAAGGAATTTTGTATTCATAGGAATCAAGCTTAAACTAGCTGTTTCCCTAAAAGCTATTGTTGTGGTGTGAGATCTTGAAATCCTGTCTCAGTTGAGTTTAATCTAGCCTTAACTAGCCAAATTACATAGCTTTAAGCATTCAAGCCAGATTTGTTATATATTTTCATCATCCTCCCAAATAATGGTTAAGGGTCGAGCGTACCAGTAGCCAGTCGTGTATATGGTCCATGCACAAAGAAAAAGGATCTCTTAATGCCGTACATAGTGAACTGGCGTCAGATAAATGAGACACTCGTTTCATTGGTTAAAATGGTTATGAAGCTTGTAATTACTGTAAAAATGTTACCCCGAGCAGTAATCAAAATCATTAAAGCTGCAGGTGACATCTTGCTTAACTACCAAAACCAAAAACTCACTGTGTAGGCTATAACAGATAGAAGAAGAAAAAAAAATAAGTACATAATTCAATACTAAATAATCCAGATCACCCAAAGATCCATCAACTGAAGTTAGGTGGTTTTCAATTCGTTAAAAGTTTCAAAATTTGTGTTTCTTTTGTTTTCCATTACAGATCTAATTTACTGACAACTTTTCCACTTTGTTTGAGTAAGTAGAAGATAGGTTGAGATATTTCGATTTTAGAAGTGCTATATATAGAATAATTTTACAACATGTGTTTTACTGGACTTTTTTTATTAAAATACGTTGGTGAGATGTAAATCCATGATATTAATTTTTAAATAAAATTTTAAATCAAAAGAATAAAAAAATATTTTTTCTATTTTGAATTTTTTTCCACCACCAAATAAAAATCATTAAAATATGGGTCTAATAAAAATTTTGTACTCGAGTAAAATTTGAAGGAGATCTTAAAAAGAATATGATATATTGAAATTTATAGAAAAAGGTAAATTAAGAATTTATATAGTAATTCGCTTAACTAAGTGTAAAGTCACTCGTAAATTTGAGCTCACGGAATGTAAGTCTCATCAAGTGTTAAGGATTTAAGGAACATGTCGCCACCATGCATTCGACAATTACTTTAACACTGTTTGAGTCATTTCATGGTGTTTGCTTCCCAAGACAAAGATTTTGATGAATATTATTAGCTAGTAGATGGGGATTGTGAAATAATCGAGGTCACGGTAAAAAATAATAATGGAACACAATTTTGGATTACAGTTTTTGTTAAGTATAGATTAACAATTTATATACATATTTCTTCTAAAAACTCTAAGCATCTTTTTAAAGACAAAACAACATAACTATCGAATTCCAAACCATAACATACCTTAAATAACACAATATAAATTTCAATGACCCAAATATTCCAATAATCATATAATATCAGCTACACAAAACAATTAAGGAAAAAATTCAACATTTATTTATAACATACTCTACTGAAACCATGTCTACGGAAGTAAATATGAACACTAGGCATCATTACCTTTTGAACAAGATAAAGTGCAATGATGTCTGCTTTTGCAAGCAAATTCTTAATTTTCTTTTGGGGAGTTCTCAATATCTATTACAAACCGGTATTTGACGTCTCTATTTATGAGCCTCTCAAGAGCTTCATTGGCATACTCGATCGGAATCAACTCTATCATTGGGTGAATATCGTTTGCAGCACAGAAGTCAATCATCTCCTGTATATCTTTGGTACCACCTGTAATGCTTCCGGCAACTGTCTTCGATCCTGTCAAACAGAAGATGCATATTAATATGCAGTTCCACTGCATCCATAAATTGAATTACCCGAATGAAAACTGATAATCCCTACAAAACTATGCTTCAAAAGCAACATACCTATATTAAGGCTTGCAGGGCTGAATTTTACTTCACTGGGGAAACCAACTAGGACAAAGACACCGTATGGCTTCAAAAGCGACATGTAAGGATCAAATGGGTGATCACCAGATGCTGTGTCGACTATAAAGTCCAACGATTTTGCCAACGCCTGTATTGGTATCACCATCAATTTTGACAACAAAGAATTACGAGGGTCTGTCAATATCAGTATTTTATTCATGGTCTGATGAAGATGTTATGACTAGATGCTTCATGTTATGCTTACCCTCATTTCCTCTTGATTAGATGAAACAACAAATTTGTCTGCACCAAGCTGGCTCAGTGCCTCTTCTTTCTTGGACATACTAGTGCTAAAAACTGTTACACTCAAACCAAATGCCTTTCCAAATTTCACTGCCATATGACCAAGGCCACCAAGACCAATCACCCCTAGAGATTTTCCAGGTTGATTCATCTTGTGGCGCACCATAGGAGAATAAACAGTAACTCCAGCACAAAGCAAAGGAGCTGCTGAAGCCAATGGATAGCCTTTTGGTATCGTGAAGCAGTACCTGCAGATGCAACACTAAATATGATATGAACCAGAACTATATAATCTGTCGTTAGTATGAAATCAAGCGTACATCTAGAGCTTATAATAAAATTCAGACCACAAGACCTTATACAACTCACAATTAGCATCTAAACATCTATTAATTTTACCTCTCATGGACTACTATGTAACTTGAGTATCCTCCTTTTGTTATTGTACCATCGAAATCAACACCATTAAAAGTGAAAACTGATCCCTTGGTACAAAGAACTTCTTGCTTTTCGTTACAATACTCACAATCCCTACACGAGTTGACATAAGTCCCCACTCCTACGTGGTCACCAACATTGAAACGGTGGACATTAGAGCCAACCTTTGTCACAATCCCAGCAATCTCATGACTGATATGGGAAAAAAAAAAAAAACACATACGCAGATCAGGTCAAGTACATAGGATTCTCAACTCGACTACTCATCTATGCACACAAAAAAAAGCACACATACCCAGGCACAACAGGATACTTTGAGTCACCGTGTTTATTCCGTGTCCAAATTACATCAGCGTAGCAAATACCACAATGTGTAATTTTAATATGAACATCATCAATCCCAAGATTCCTGAACAATCATATTATCATAAGAAAAAGGTCAGAAAGTCAACTCTTTTATCACAAGACAAGACAGAAATGATAACAAAAATTATACATAACCAAATTGATATCAATATGTAGCATCCAACCAAGAACTGCAACAACTAGTAACTTTTGGAAATAGGGTTGCCACGAAAAGAGAATATGACCATTTACAGAAAACAGATACTCCACCAGTTCATTCTATAAAGGGGGATATGAGAGGAACATACCTGCGGCTGAATTTGTAAGGTGATAGAACTCCGGATGGATCTCTTGCTGCCCATCCCAGGCACTGTTCATCACCACCTTCGGAACTCATGATTTTTCTACTCCACCATAACGCAATTAACTATCAGTTTACTTTTCATGAAACTAATATACGAAATTTCAGCAAGAATTTACAGTTTATTATCCTCAAGTAACTTTTAACGAATCAGAGAAGTCAGGGATAGATAGAAAATGTCACATGCCATAAAAATGGAAAAATCCCTAGTCATCAATATTCAATCGTTGAACTCTGTTAAGAGCAAAAACTCACAGGCTGAGTTGACAGTAACGGACATAAGAAGAAGGCAAAGAAATTATCTAATTCATTAACTAACTTAACTCGATCACGTAAAGATTCATGAACACAATAACACATTAACCCTTCTCTGCAATTCAACACATGGTAGTAACCTTGCTTATGTACCAAATCTGAACCTAAACTGAGATAGCAGAAAATTACGAAATAGCTTTGTAAATTGTAATAGCTGGACGAAAATGTGTTAGTGCGAAGAGTCGATTAGAGAGTCACCTGTGCTGTGTGTTTGAGTAAGGATCCACGAAACCAAAGCAAGGGGATGAACATGTAAAATAAATGGCCCTTTTATTTTATTTTTATTGTGTTTTTTCGAACAATTACATCAGCATCCCTAATATAAGGCAATTCAATGAAAATTCGGGATTCTTTTCACATTCATATTTTATTAATTAATATTAACACACACAAAACTAAACTCTAAACTCAATCAATAATAGAAAATGTTTAAAATTATAATTCATCAAATAAATAAACATATATATATATATATACACGTATAATTTTTTTGAAATATTTTTAAAGATTTATTAAAAATTCAAATAAGAGAATCTAAAAGTTTCAGTTTTCACTTTTTTTTTTT
>Ga0123340_1005819_pt1 | contig 11749 bp, 5 predicted proteins | sample SirMexnodulemix_FD_89961 | JGI IMG/M metagenome (GOLD analysis project Ga0123340, IMG submission 89961) | Root nodule microbial communities of legume samples collected from Mexico - Siratro Mexico nodule mix | ecosystem: Host-associated > Plants > Roots > Nodule | place: Mexico: Nepantla... | reverse complement strand
GGAGTTTTTTATCCTTTATGTTTCTATTTTATAAATTTAAAATACTTTCTTCAAAATTAATTAATATACATAATAATTAGGAAATATTATTAATAAAGTTCAAACAAAATTCACCATTATAATTTTTTTATTATACTAAAAATTAAATATACCCATACTTATTGTATTCAACGGAGAGTATTTATATTATATTATCTATTAGAAAGTAACTAAATAAGTTTCATAACAAAATTTCTATAAAAAGGTGTTAAGACAAATATTATACTGTTTAACAAGTCATAGAAAAATGATTTTTTAATGTATGATTTGACACCGAATAGATATGGATTGAAGGAAAATTGTTGGCTAAATAAAGAAATGTTCTCTCTCTCGCCCTTTCGCTTTCTTCAACGTCTCATTTTTTCTTCTCACACGCAATTCTATCCTCTCATTTGCTCATTTTTTCCTAATGCTGTTCTACTTTTTCTCTTGACGAAAGCACACAAGTAAAGTCATATATAAAAAAATGTTAACCTATTATGGATGACTGAGTGAAAAGATTGTGAAGATATTTAAGACATCGTTGTAAGCATAAAACAAATTTAGGAGTAAATAATTTTAATGTTATTATAAGTATTTAAATATATATTTTGGTTTGTTTCTTTTGTCTAACATAATCTCTTGAGAAAGGTGAATCATAACTTATGAACTATTTGTAATACCAGTTAATTCATATATTAAGAATAATGATTAACTATCATATAAACTAGATCTACACAACTGTCAACTATTATGAAAAAATTAAAAAAAGATAACAAAATCTACTAACTTATATATGTAAAGTATATTACACGAGACATATAATTTATAAAAATAATATACACAAATAAAATAAAACATCAATCTTTCACTGCTGGACAACACAAATACAATAAAAGTATATAGGTACATTATCGAAAAGAGGCAAGAATCTTCAACAACACCTATAATAAATATTATAGGTCTGTCTAAATTTGACAAAATATCAAATCATCTCAATATATAATGTAACTTGTCACTCTTATTATACACACTCTACTATATACTAATACCACGACTTATGCAAAAACACAATTAATAAAATCTGATTTGAGTTCTTATGTTAAAATGGTTTATCTGTTACCAACTTTTAATTTCTTAAAGCTTGATGTCTTGATTAATCTAATTTAACAAATTACCACCATCACGTAAATATAACGTTTCATTTTCTTAACATACTTAAACAATATTTTAAACCTATAAAATAAAGTATTATAAAATTATATTTATATTAATCTATGTTACATTATATATATAACCCATATGTTAACATGAGTGGTTAGGGTAAGAATTATTTTCATCTTATTCTCTGCTGATTCATTTTGTATTTTTCACATCAAATATTTTATATTTCAAAAGTTATTTTCAAAATTTAGTTAATATCAATTTTACGAGATTATTCATACCAAAAAATGTACATTTATATAATTCACAAATTATAAAATTAATCTTTGCATTTTATATCAAAAATATACAATTTATTAAAACAATTTAATGTCAAAACTTAGTAAAATTTAATGTTCATAAAAAGTGAAAATTGATGAAAGACATAAGTAATTTTTAAAAAATTATTTTGGTTCTTTAAACTTAATGCTTTGAAATTAACATTATATTTTAATAAATTTTAAAAAATAAATTTATTCTAAATTTTCAAAATTAAAACCACAAATAATCAAATCAACACATGTGATACGTAATTATTCGAACTTGTTAATAACATAAATCCAGACTGTACGAAATTGATATGATAGATCCCTAAATAATTATTCCCACGCAACTAAAGCTTCTCTCAATAATTATCTGTGATTTAATTTTATCAATCATGATAAAATTTTCCATAACATTTAATAAATTTTACCACCTCTTTAACATATTTCATGGCATATTTTGATTATAAAAATGCTCAAATGTCTGGCAGATTGTCGAACTAGTGGAAATGCATTTTATTTTCTTGAAATGAGCACATGACCATGTGATTCGCACATGAATTAAAATAATCAAAAGTATATAATGCATCAACAATCGAATGATATATTACAAAATCCAATAAAGAAGATATTTGTATATAAACTATTCTAAAAATCTTATAAAATAATAAAGTAAAAAACCACGTGAAATGAATGTTTAGTTTCGGTGAACATTGGGAGTGACAACGCCTTCTGACCTGCTCCTCACTCAGTCCAATACAAACCATTCCGTGAATCTTTATTTAAATAATTTACAAAATTATCTTATAAGTTTAAGACATTATATTGTTATGAATTTGTAAATTAAAATATTGCAAAAATATTCACTTAATCCATTTTCTAATTTTCCTAAAAAGGGGTTTAAAGGTTTACAAATTTACGTTTTCTTATCAAAGAAGTGTATTAGGATTTGTGATGTTTTAATTTTAAGAAAAAGACAAAAATTATTCGAATCATCCAAAAATATTCTCAATCACGAATTTAAATAAAATATGAAAATGATTTTTAAAAAAAGTTGTATATTTATTGTTGTTGCAGATATTGTGGAAGGGAAAGAGTCGTAGAATAATGAAATGGTTGAAAAATGGGTATATTGATTAAGATATTAGACTACAACAAAAAATAATTTTCCAAAAAATAATTTGTCACAACTACTTTTTCTCCCAACAACTGGCTGACAGTTATTTTAACAAAAAGAAATATTAAATATGTCATCTTGTTCATATTATGCGAATCTGATACACAACCACATGTTTATCTGCTAAGTTTTCTTGTTCAGTGCTAAACCAATTGTGTCAAGTGTTTGGTTCCAGTGGTGGAAAATTTTCAGCAGAGGATTCATCATTCATGGGCTTCAGAGGCAGTGAAGCAGGCGAATTTTCAACTCCTCTGTTGTCCACGGGCAAAGATGGAATTGATTCCCATGAAAATGAGCAAAGTGAAGCTTCTCCGATGCCACTTACGCTTGTTTTCACTGCCCTTTCTGCCACAATCGGTTCTTACGTCTTTGGGTATGCTGTAAGTTATCAATCACACATTTTGGTTCATCACAGTTCAGAATCGCCACTTCTGTTCTTGCTGTGACATCACACACCTCTTTTTGCAGCTTGGATATTCATCCCCTGCTCAATATGGAATCGTGCATGACCTGAATCTCTCTGTCGCCCAGGTTACAACCTCAAAATCTTTTTTTGTAATCTTTTGTTAAAATGTATCGCCTTGTTAAGAAGAGTTGACTTCACTGGAAATTGAATACTCCTTTTCTCTTGGAAGTTGAAACTTGAGAATAATTTTCTGTTATTCTCTAATTTAACTTGGACACCTTAATAGTTGTTGTAATAGATGTTTTCGGTCATACATAGATATTCTTAAGATGAAACTAACAGAATACTTAAGAAGTTGTATTAAGTTTTCTCTCCTTTTGGTTTCTTGGTTCTTGTTTATTTGACCGATTATGTCCTGAAGTTAAACTCTATGCAATTTTGCAGTACTCAACTTTTGGTTCAATATTGACCATTGGAGCGATAGTTGGTGCCACTTTAAGTGGTAAAATAGCAGATTATGTGGGTCGTCGTTTGGTAAGTCAGAGAAGATTACACCTTGTTTTGGTTTGGTTTCAATGTTACTGTTGTTGACTTTTGGTTATTTTGCATTTTTCCATGAAGGCTATGGGTTTCGCGGAGGTTTTCTGCATCTTGGGATCAGTTATCATAGCATTCTCAAAGGTTTGCCATTAATTTCTTCCCAGATTTCTCAAATTGAAGTGTAGGCATATCCGAGATTCCTTTTTAAAGCAAAATTACTGCTGAGTTAATTTGTTTACTTCGGGGTTAATTCTATCTGTTCCTACTCCCACAGCCACAGTGTTAATTTCCTTAAATTCAGTCTAAGATAGTGAACGTTCCATGTTTGAAGGTTGTTTGGTGGCTTTATATTGGAAGAATGATGATAGGATGTGGGGTTGGCATCATATCTTATGTGGTAATTGCTTTGACTTTTAATATGTTAAGACTGCAGTTCAAATTAATGTTATTCTGTCAATCAACAAATGCATATAACAGTTCCCTTTGCAAATTAGGTTCCAGTCTACATAGCAGAAATAACACCCAAGAATCTCAGAGGAGCATTTACTGAAGGTCATCTGGTAAAGGAATACTATAAATGATATCACCTAAATCATTTTACCTTATTTTGTGTATCATGCCACTTATGTTTTATGCGTCACTTAAAAGCTTATCTTAAATGTCTATTTGGTATTTTTGTGACAGTTAATGACTTGTTGTGGGTTGTCATTAACTTATCTTATTGGCGCATTTTTGAATTGGCGGGTTTTGGCAGTAATTGGTAATATACTAGTACTATTCTTTATGTTGCTCTTTTTCACAAAACCAAACTAAGAAGGGTTCCAAGTAACTCACATCATTTTTGTCTTTATATCAGGAACTATTCCTTGTGTTGTGCAGCTTCTGACTCTTCCCTTCATCCCTGATTCTCCCAGGTGGTTGGTGAGTTGTTCATAGCTTCTGGAATTTTGTTCTTTGAGCAGTACATGGTGGACACATATCACACAAGCAACCAAATTTTTTCTTCTGTTTGTCAAATGATTAGAGTCAACATATGTCATTTGATAAAAATAAGCGATGTATGTAATCTTCTGCAGGCTAAGGTTGGTCGGTGGAAAGAGAGTGAATCTGCTTTACAGCGCCTAAGGGGAAAGGATTTTGATGTTTATCAAGAGGCCACTGAAATCAGAGTATACAACAAGTTTTTGTTTGCTTTATGATCTTACTAGGAGACTAAGAGTTTAATATATAACATTTTTTGCACTGTATCTTCATTTGTAGGATTACACAGAAGCCCTTCAGCAACAAACAGAATCTGGCAATATTATTGTCTTATTTAAGTTGCAGTATTTAAAGACACTTACTGTGAGCATTCTAAATTAATTCCATTCATGAAGGCTATCTTAATGTTTTACAGACTCTCACGGTATTTAATTACTTATTTGTTTAGGTAGGTGTAGGCTTGATGATGCTGCAACAGTTTGGAGGGATAAGTGGCATTCTTTTCTATACAAATTCCATATTTATCTCTGCTGGTACGTGCAGGTCTTTTTTTATGCTTCTAACATGACAAATAAGAAAAAACAAATTTGAGAACACTAGATTTGTGTAAGATTCATTAAGGCAAAAATTCTTCTCTTTTACAGGATTTTCGGACAGTATTGGAACAATAGCAGTTGGTGTTTTTAAGGTTTTTATTTCTCTTTACACAATTTCATTACTTCTGTGTGCTCAATTCTATACAAGATGAGTTCAGCGCCATTTTGGATGAGACGTGTACACTTCATTCCAGGGCCTTCTCTTCACATAGTCCCATTATTTGTGTTTATAGGTCTCATTTTCAAGTTTAGGAGTACTTTTGATGGATAAATGTGGAAGACGACCACTTTTACTGGTAAAATGGTCAAGCTTTGTTTTAATTTTAATTTTTTTTTCCATGTTCTGGTAATCTCAATCCAAAATTTTTACTCTTACACAGGCTTCTGCCACTGGAGCATGCGTAGGAAGCTTCCTGACAGCCCTATCATTCTTGTTGAAGGTTCTTTTGATAGAACATCTTCCCTTTAATCATTTGTTTTTTGAATTATTTCTAAGAATAATTAGGCTTGCTTCATACAGGATTTACAAGAATGGAAGTCAATAAGTCCCTTTATAGCGCTTGTTGGTGTACTGGTAATGCTTCTCTAATATACCAACACATGCATTTTTCATTGGCCTTGTATTTGTCTTAGTGAGATCAAAACTTTAATGTTGTCTCCGAAGGTTCATTTTGCGACAAAATTTCTATTCATGTTGCATATTGAAATGATTTACTCATGGATTGAATGACTGATAGATTAAAGCAATTCTGGTTTTGATTTTGTTAATGAGCAGGTATATATGGGATTGTTCTCCCTAGGCATGTCTGGAATTCCATCGGTTATAATGTCTGAGGTAGCTTTGTTCAACTATGCTTCAACTCATCAAATTGAAATTGAAATGTAATAAATCCTTAACACATGAATATTTTTTTTCTTTTCAGATATTTCCCATTAATGTGAAGGGCACTGCTGGAAGCTTAGTAATCTTGGTTAACTGGACATGTTCTATGATTGTTGCATATACTTTTAACTTCCTCATGAATTGGAGTTCATCAGGTAAACTTCTATCTACTCTTTAATTCCTGTTTTCCGCTCAACACATACATTAATTCCCTCAAGAGACAAGGCAAAAAAAATAAGTAAAACATCCAAATTTGAGTTCCTTGTTCTTATATATGTGTAAAATTTATGTTCTTTTTGTGATGGGGCAGGAACTTTCTTCTTGTTCTCTGGCATATGTGCCCTCACTGTTGTTTTCGTAGCAATACTAGTACCAGAGACCAAGGGGCGTACACTAGAAGAAATTCAAGCTTCTTTGAATTCCTAATAAGATAAGAGATGAATTTGGTATTCCCCTGCAACAGAATTTCATGCATAATATACCCACTAAGAATTTGTCCAAGTTGCAGATTCGTGGAGGTTTCGGGTAAAGAAGTTTATTCAAAAAGTTTCATAAGTGTGAATCATGAAAACAACAGTCACCTTGTCACGATGATTTTTTGTGATTGTATTATTTATCCATTTAATCCGTGCAATGTCAGGTGACATCAAAATTGTCAGTATTAGCAAAAACATAAACTCAGTGTATGTAATTTTTATGTGCTGTCTCAGAATTTTTATAAATAAAAATGTAGATATATTGTTTATTTTATGTGGTTTTATTTATTATATGAAAATAAGCAATTAATGTGGACAATTATTTTTATAATCCATGCTAGTCGCTTTCCACTATCTCATTATTATTTTTTAATTTGTGAATTTAAAATGTTATTATGAGTAAAATATGGAAACAATTTATTCCAAATCCCTATTATATATTATTATAATATAATAAAATAAAAAATCTTGTAAAAATATAACTTAAATAAGTTTTATTTCTTAAATTTTGTTTTAACTATCTAATGTATTTTTAAAATTGGATACTTAAAAAGTTTATATCTAAATATTTTATATTATACGTTGAAGTGTTTTTTAAGTTAAAATACTCTTCACATAACAAATGGTTGAAGATTAATATAATATAAATTCAGTTACTTATATTAATTACATGTGTTGCTGGAGAAATACATTATTATATGATAAAAACATATTATAATAAAAATTAAATTAAAATATTAAAAGAAAAGTTTAAAGTTATTTTAAAATTCATTTGAAAGAGAAAGTAATAACAGGAGCAAAATGGAAATGAATATTTTTTTTTTCAGTAACTTAAAAAAAAAACGTTATAATTGATTAGATATCTAATTTTTAAAAAAACATTAGATAATAGAAGAGCAACATGATTCAAATGACAAATATCTTTGATCTTTTATGCTGTTAGAAGTTAAAGTCTAAAAGTATGAAACGTGGTCAAGATACTAATATATAGTTGTGTCTTGAATATTAAAATACCAATAGTTGTGTATTTCATGTGACCAATGGATAAACTTTGAATATAACTGAAGTTTGAGTTGTAACTAAAAAAGAACTTGCAAATAATAGTAGAAATATAGTCAAAGTAACCTCTTAATCTTGTATTAAAAAATTAATAAAGTTGGGTTGAAAATAAAATATAAATAACCTCACACAAAAATATCTAAGTTACTACTTCATCTTTCATCACATACAAGAAAAGGTAAGATTTTCAGAATGCCACTTGGCCTTTTGTGCAAGCCTACGATGACACATCCTAAACAAAATTTATGCCAATCAGTTCAGATTACGCATGCTAGTAACAACAAAAACCATGTCACTGTATCTCCAATGAATTGGAGTGTTCAAAACAACAAACGCTGTATCGCAAGTCAACAATAATGACTTATCTCCAACATTGTCGTCCTCACTTGTCATTTTTGGACCTCACAAAAAAGGTAGTCTTCATAGATTTTTTTTACTGTCAAACGCAACCTCCTTAAAATTCTTAGTGGCTCCTAAAGCTGCTTCTGGGGAACCATGGACAGTACTAATAGCGCAGAACCGAGAGAATTTTCAAGTCCTTTGCTTTCCACAGAATTACAAGCTTATCATGGTAACGATGGGGTTGAGTGTGAGGAAAAGAGGCAGAAAGAAACTGGGTCGGTACCAGCTATTCTTATACTTACCACCCTTGTTGCTGTCTCTGGTTCTTACGTTTTTGGGTCCGCGGTAAGTTCTCATTCACATGTTTTTGCTTTGGCAATTTTATAAGTAGCATTGTCACATCACAGTATGAATTTTGTAGGTTGGATATTCGTCTCCTGCTCAAAATGGAATCATGGATGATCTCAATCTCGGCGTGGCTGAGGTTTGAACTTTTGAATCACAACCTTTGTTTTTGTAATCAACATTGAACTGAAAAGAGAGGAAGGAACGTGTTTAAGGGCTTTTTATTGGCCTCGTTTTATGCAGTATTCAATATTTGGATCAATACTGACGATTGGAGCAATGATTGGGGCCATCATAAGTGGTAGAATAGCAGACTACGCAGGTCGAAGAGCTGTAAGTTTATTCAATTTTTGTGTTTTGAAATGAAAGTTTCTTGTCTTGTTTCACTCTTCGGTTTTGTTCCATTTTGGAAAACAGGCTATGGGCTTCTCCGAAGTATTCTGCATCTGGGGATGGCTTGCCATAGCATTCTCAAAGGTTAACCTTCGTTACATGCACTCGCATATAATCTTGTTGACTAAACTATAAAACTACAAGCAAAATTTAACACTTGGTGCTTGTTTGAAGGTTGGTTGGTGGCTTTATGTTGGAAGATTTTTGGTAGGATGTGGAATGGGCCTTCTATCTTATGTGGTAATTGTTACGACTCTTAGTTTTCCACAATGCAGTTCTAAAGGAATTCAGCCACTCAAAGGAAATACAAGTGAGTTTGTTCTCTTCTGTTTCCATGATAGGTACCTGTTTATGTAGCTGAAATAACACCCAAGAATCTCCGAGGGGGATTCACCACAGTTCATCAGGTAAAGCAATGATGATTTTTTCTGAGGCATTGCAAGTGCAACCTATGTTAAATAGGCTTATATTAAATCCCTATTTGGAGTTTATTTTGGCAGTTAATGATTTGTTGTGGGGTATCATTAACTTATCTTATTGGAGCGTTCTTGAATTGGCGGATTTTGGCTCTAATAGGTAATGCTCATCTATTTGGTTTTCATCTAACAAAGTGAAATAAGAAAGGTTGGTTGTAAGTGGCAGTTTGTGTTTTTTCTTTATATCAGGAACTATTCCGTGTCTCGTACAACTTTTGGGTCTGCTCTTCATTCCCGAGTCTCCTAGGTGGCTGGTGAGTTGTCTTATTGTTTGAGATATTTTTGTTGATCACGACATGTTAGACAAACACATTGCAAGTTTTGTGATAGTTGAAATCTTGTGTAGGCAAAATTTGGTCACTGGGAAAGGAGTGAGTCTGTTCTACAGCGTCTTAGAGGAAAGAATGCTGATGTTTCTCAAGAGGCCACTGAAATTAGAGTATATATAGTGTTTGTTCATTAGAGTGTTGGGGGCGGGAGAAGAAGTTGAAGAGTCTAATACATTATTTCATGTTCTTTTTCTGTAGCATTTTACCGAAGCCCTTGAGAGGGAAACAGAAGCTACCGTTTTTGGCTTATTTCAATTGCAGTATCTGAAGTCACTTACTGTGAGCTTTCTAAGATATCATGCAGCCTGTCTTATCCTTTTGCAGATTTTATAGTATTTTAATTAATTTGTTAGGTAGGAGTTGGTCTGATGATACTGCAACAGTTTGGAGGGGTTAACGGCATTGCTTTTTATGCAAGTTCTATATTCATCTCTGCTGGTAAATGCATATTCTTTTTAATGCTGCTTAGATATGAGGATAATATTAAACTTATAACACAATTGTCATAGAGGCAAAAATTCTTGTCCATCTCAGGATTTTCGGGAAGTATTGGAATGATAGCTATGGTTGCTGTTCAGGTTCTTCATTCTCTTCATACAATTGATTTGCTTGCCCTATTAATGTTGTATAAAATGAGATAGATGCCACCCTTTTTGCCGAGTCTTCACTTCTATTCAGTCATTTCTGTCTTCATAGATTCCAATGACAGCTTTGGGAGTGCTTTTGATGGATAAATCTGGGAGACGACCACTACTGCTGGTACAAAAGATAATGTTTTGTTTCTTCTGTTTTGTGCTGACTTGTAAGATCTGAATCCAGAATGTTTGGTTTTATGCAGATCTCTGCATCGGGAACATGCTTAGGATGCTTCCTTGCAGCCCTGTCATTCTTCTTACAGGTTCTTTTAATAACAAAACCTGCTCTACCTTGTTTTTTTTTTTTTTTTCACTTTAGTTATTTCAAAATAACCAATTAATTGAGCCTGCCTTATGCAGGACCTACATAAATGGAAGGAAGTCAGTCCCATTCTGGCACTCGGTGGTGTACTGGTGATGATTTTTCATTTAAGCAATAATGCACCATTATTTGAATCTTTGACTGCAGTCTGCAATCTTATGCATTTAATTGGATAATAACAATAAAACATAAACTTTGTTTTATGACCTTGAAATGAGATAACAAGATATTACCTGTGTTTTTTTTTTCTTGAGTGGATAATGTAATGAAAGTTATTGATATTTTGTCAGAACACTTTTGATCTATGTGATCTTTTCACAACTTATATTTACTTTAACGAGATAAATTTGGTTTGATGATCTGCATGGTGCCTGTAAAGTTAGTGAAGAATATTTAAAATATTGAAACAAATTCACATACCTACACTGTTTGGTTTGAAAACCAATTTGAGCAGTTAGTTTTTGTAATGATCAGGTATACACAGGATCATTCTCTCTTGGCATGGGGGGAATCCCCTGGGTTATAATGTCTGAGGTAGTTTCTGAACATATATATCAAATAAAAAAAGGATCATAAGAAGTGATTAAGTTTACTGAATTATCTTTGTTTTGGCCGCAGATATTTCCCATTAATGTGAAGGGCTCTGCAGGTAGTCTTGTGACTCTGGTTAGCTGGTTGTGTTCTTGGATTGTATCATATGCCTTTAATTTCCTCATGACATGGAGTTCAGCAGGTAGGTTCACATTTACTCTTAATTCCTTGTGAGAATACTTACTCTCCTCCCTTTAAAAAGAAACCAAAAATTCACATTATGTTTGGCCAGGAACTTTCTTCATCTTCTCTGTCATATGTGGCTTCACCGTGCTGTTCGTGGCAAAACTAGTGCCAGAGACCAAGGGGCGCACACTAGAAGAAATTCAAGCATCCCTCAAGAGATGAATTTATGAAGGACACGGACAAATTGTGATTTCTGAACAACTTTAAAAGGTTGATTTGTGTCTCGCAAGAGACGTGCTTAATCCAAGTGCAGCTCAACTGAACCACCGTTTCTAGAACGTGGTCCACCTGGGAATCGCGTTTCCCTATTTTTGTAACGGAGGGTCAAACAGTGACACGAGAATATCCAAAATAAAAATGCCTTTCTAATTTTTCACAGCATTTGCATGTTTGACTAAAACGTGTATGACCATAAAAATAGTGCAGAGGAAAACAAAAAAAAAAAAAAAAAAAAAAGGGAGAAAGGGGGAAAAGCAAAAATAAAAAGAAAAAAAAGAGAGAAAAGGAGAAAAGAGAGGAGAGATGGGT
>Ga0123340_1005813_pt1 | contig 11753 bp, 3 predicted proteins | sample SirMexnodulemix_FD_89961 | JGI IMG/M metagenome (GOLD analysis project Ga0123340, IMG submission 89961) | Root nodule microbial communities of legume samples collected from Mexico - Siratro Mexico nodule mix | ecosystem: Host-associated > Plants > Roots > Nodule | place: Mexico: Nepantla... | reverse complement strand
GTGAAATATATAATATATTTTATATAATTAAGAGTATTTAAATAATTTTAAAGTTAAGATAAACAGAAATATGACTACCTTATTGTCCATTTCCACCCCATTAATAAGTAAGTATTCATTTAATTATATTTTCAATTCCTGGCAATTCCACTTTCTAGAATACAGTTGGTGTTAATACCTTTTGAGAAACTGGTTATTAGACAAAATACAGACTCCAAATACCATATTAAAAGTGGTTTGAATTTTGAAACCGTGGGATAGAATGGATTAAGAGTTAGGGAAGGAGTATTTAACAGTATTAAATTGTATCTTTTTTTTATTAAATTGTATATTTTTTTTGTAAATAAGGATCTTAAACTTTAGATTCATCCTAATTAATTCGTAATTTTGATGTTGTTTATAGATAAATATTTTAAACTGTAAAGTCCTTAAATTTAATCTCTTTTATAAATAAACCTTAATTTTAGTTTCATTTTTAAATTTTACTCTCTTTTAACTGGTCTTTAATTAAATTCAGGTTGAATTACTAATAAAGAAGAATTCTTAACCATTTATTTATTTAATTATTTTAAATCTCAATAATTATATAGTTTACGTCAAATACTTTTTAAAACACTAAGACATAATAAAAATTATAATTAAAAAGTCAAATAAATACTTTTTTATTATTTTAATTTTTCTAAATTCATGCTTTTTACATTTTAATATAAGATCAAATGAATTGTAATAAAATAAGAAAAAAAAACATTATTCGTAGAAAGTGTAATTTTTAAGTGACTTAAAAAAGAATTAAGGATCAATTGAAACAAAATTAAACTTCATTGCGTCTATTTTCAAATAAGACAGTTTAAAGATTAATCAAAATAAAGCCAAGTCTAAAATGTCTTTAGTTTAGGATACTTTAGTGATCTTTTTCCCTTAAAGATACTGGTTAAGGTAAAGTTTCCAATCAATACTATTTTTTCACATTCTTAGCCACAGTACGTACGTCTTTCCTAACGTTGTTTTGGGTTATAAAAGCTGTACCAGAATAAAAACAAAAACTAATAACGATACTCAGAGTTGATAAAATCAGCAACGTCTCTATTTTTTAGAGTTAGTAGCATACTTGTAACTGACCAACTTGAAAATATTCCCTTGATAGAAAGGGCAAGCAAATAACAAATGTTCAGATTGCAAATGAGGAATACGTCACTTATTCTGAGCTTCAAAACAAGGTTTAATGTTGGGAATGAGACTAAACAAAATTGGCAGTAGCACAATGAGTATTTATCAGTATGTAGTTCACTAGTTTATTTGCATTTGTCACACCAATTTCCTTTTAAACCACTAATCAGTATTAACTCACTTGTCACCTAAACGGCCATACCTGCGCAGGCAATCAGCAAAACTGGTAACAAAACTAGCACACTTCAAAGGGTCCTTGATATGTTCCTTGTAACATGATAAGGTCGCAAATCTCTCGGCCGAGCATGGCTCAGGCTTTGGGTTTGGAAGCTTATACTCTTTATCATGAAGATCCTTTGCCTTCTGGCTTACTTCCTCCAACAAATTCTCCTCTTGCTTCTGCAATCTTTCCAAAACCTTCTCACTTTCCTTAAGCATAGACTGAATACCTTCTAACTCTGACTGATGAGGTTGGGCAGGAAATGTTGCAGGTAGATGCAAAGGGGGCTGCACGGGCCACCCTGGAATAACTGCACTCTCGGGCTTTCTAGTTTCACTAGATTGTGACTTTTCAGTCTCTCTTGCCACCTTTCGTCTACTCTTTCTAGTTTTTTTCTTTGGCACGCCATCATCAACAAGCTGATTAACAAGGTCATTGCTAATCTGAATCGTAAACTCACCCATAATTGATAGCTCCTGCATAAGATATCCGAAAGATATCATGAAAGTAATGATGTTAAAAACATATTGATGCAGGTAACGTAGAAAAAATAATTAAAATTGGGATTAATTTTATCATTTATGGATATTTTATTGATTTCGGTGGCTCCTGTTTTTAGATATCATCAGCGTTTAAGTTTCTTATTTGTACGTGCAAGGACTCTTACGCTATGTTTAAACAACTAAAGGTGGGTTAAATAGAAGGTTGGAATAAAATAGTGGGATGGAATGAAATGGAATAACCATCAATTTGAACATAGCCTTAAGGAGCTAGGGTCAGTATAAAAGTAAAGAATTACGTTTAGGGAGTTGTTTCCTTGTAATTTGCTTTCTAGAAGTTACTTGTGTTTTGCATGTTGCGCTTAATAATTATAATTTGGAATTCCCAAGAGATGTAGGTTTGGAGGTATTATAATTTGAAAGGTCTCTAAGTTATTTTAAAACCTATTCTATAAAACAATTTTAAAAACTGTATTCTAAGATGAAAATTAAAAAAAAAAACTGTTTAATAATTTTGTTTTGAAAACTGTCTTCATAATGAGATAATAAGGAATCTTTTTTTTATTAAATCTGTTTTCAAAGCATGTTTTAAAATTCAAAAATGGAAAACAAATTTAATGTATTTTTCTTTTAACTTATTAAAAATTTACAAATAACACATGTAAAAGATATGATTTGATCTTAGTAATTAGAGAGGGAAATATGATGCACAGCTGATAATTTGGGATATTCTCCATTATTAGGTTTCCCTATATTATGCTTTGAATGATTAAAAATAAAGGATTAACATGTATGATTAAATACATAATTCACAACATAAAAACTCTATATGGTATCCCAGGGCTAGGTTTTCCTTTCCCCTTTTTTCTCAACTTTTTACGCAGTGCTTTGTTCACGAAGGTACTATCCCGCACAATGTTCACAAGAACACTTCACATGCACCGTTCATGTGACCCGCTGTAATCCTCCATTCACCATTGTCAAGCCCTCCTTTTCCAAACGAGTAGAAACCACCAGACTTGTCTCCTGACGTTTTCTAGCGACCTCCCCGTCGTGCTTCCTCCTTATCAGATGAATCACTTTTGGGCTTCGTTGGGACCAAATTACGACTGATCCCATGCAAAAAACTCAGAGACAACATATCCCGTTATGGTTTCAAGGCCAAGACAAGACTCGTCGTTTGACAACTCTGACCTCCGCTATTCCCATCATTCATTAGAAGCAAATTAACGCCTCTTTGTATAGCATCCTCTGGTTCTATCTTGGCCCCAATTTTCAAGCACACTTCTAGGCATTTACGACTTAGCATTATGAATGGCCGAAGGCCAAGAAAATTTATTCAAACGATGTTCATTGTTTCTATAGTGTACTACCGGCTTGATGAACATTAAGCGGAGAATATGGACATTTAGACATATCCTGAAAAGCTTAATCAACTTATTGTAGACTATTTTACCCCATGCTCTTTACTACTGATGCAGAGACATTCTACAAATAACGCAATCAATTTTGCACAATATTTGCTCTTTTTGGACTTCTACTGGACCTTAAAGTTGTTCGTAATCAAATTCTCACGAATTCTAATGTTCCTACCTACTCGGGAGTAGTTGTTGTGTCTCTCCACTCTTACACTGTTGAAAACACTTCAACGTCTACCAAGGATTCCATTACCTTAGTCTCTCCTCTCATCGTGGTGGTCACACCCACTGCAACTACTGCAACAGTTGGGGTCACGCTGAAGAATGTCACCACAAAGCACACAAGAAGTCTATGCTAGCTAATGTGGCCGAAGCCACCACTCACTCCTACTTTAGATATCATGATTTTTGATACTGAGTATGATGAACTTCTGAAGCTCCAAGCAACCAAACAACTTGCATCATTTTGTTTTGGTTGTGGCTCAGTATGGTAATCCTGTAGATTTTGTTTCTCAGTCCTCTCATAAACCTAGGATACTTGATTCCGATGCCTCAAATCATATAACTGGTAACCACTCTCTTTTTACCTCGAGCTTTTCGGAATCCATGTCTTTTGTTAATCTTGCAGACTACTATCAGATTAAAGATTGGGGCATCGAACAAACCCATCCTCTTCCTCAACTTTCTTTAAACTTTGCTTTATTTATCCCTAGATGACCTTTTAATCTAACCTCTATTTGCAAACTTACTAGCACTCTTGATTATTGTCCTGATTGTTAATAATTTTGTTCTTGTACAGGATCAACATGGTGGACGGACGATAGTAGAAATGCTACGCGAGGAAAATAGTTGGATTGGGTTTCCACTATTGGAACCAAAGTTTGCGTTTAACATTGGACAATAATCTATGTGGGTACAGTGTTAAGTGAATTGCTAAATTAATTTATGAAAGTCCCAATCGCATAGAACTCCAAACGAGGCTCTATTAAATTTTAAAGCACTTTGCTGGGCATGGTGTGGCATATTACATGATTATATGTACGGAAACCTAGTTATTAATCCCAATGTCATTTTTGTCAATTTATTGTTAAGTACTGTCACTAGCTTTTGTTGTCAATTTTGTTGCACCTTAACAAAATTGGGCTTTCTTGCTTGTGACATTTGGCTGGACAACATGCAGATTTTGCCTTTAGTGTTTTCAGATCTGCGGCAAAAACCTTCTCTATCTTCGTGTTATGTGTCTTATACTCTTACCACAACATGTTTTTGTTTTCAATTTTGTGAATGGGTTTGTGATCAAGTTTTTGTTTTGGTGGTATTCATTATCCAATGTCAATTGTACTAGTCTCTGGTAAATGTTGCCATGCTGTCTAGCCCTTTAAGCGGGCAATTTCCTAAGGGTTCTTAAAGGTCGCCTAATCCAACAAAACGACTTGGAAATCCCAGACCACCACTATAACTGCTAAAATCATAGCACTAAGTTTGGCAGTTAACAACTTCAGCGTATTGATAAAATCAGGTGTAGAGAACCTATCTAAACTCATCACTGTAGCTCCTTCTGAAAATAAGTTTCAGGCCAAATTCATCCAGAACTGTCCAAACTTTCTCACCTTCGGGGCTCTGTCTACATGCCAATGTATTAGAAGGTACAATACCTGATAAAAACTTTTGCTGCATCAAAACATATTGGTTGGTTAAATACCTGATTCTATCTCACAGCTTAATATGCTTTCACACTTAGTCCTTCATGGCAACAAACTTAATGGGTCCACTCTAAGAAGCAAGGGACAGCTTAATCAGCTTTAGTCTTCGGATCTCTCTCACAACCAGCTCACGGGATCAATTCCTGATGATGTCATTGCTCACTTCAAAGACATGCGGATGTAACTTGACCTTTCTTAATACCACTTGGTTGGGCATGTTGGAAATGATACAAGCTATTGATATTCCAAACAATAAGCTTTCAACCTTCATTTCTTTGGAAATGTTACAAGCTATTGGTATTTCAAACAATAACCTTTCAGCTTTCATTCTCAACATGAAAGCTGTTTAATCTTGATTTTTCAGGAATCAATATTTCAGGTTCTATTTCTGCAGAAAATTTTAGTCACATGGACTTGCTTGAAATCTCAAACCACTCAAGAAATCACTTAAAGGTGAAATCCCTGAAATATTGGCAGAACTTTCTTAGAGTTCCCTTGACTTCTGTTAGTGTAACTACAAGGGAGCTATTCCTGATGGCTTTACCAACCTTTCCTTCAGTCAACTATCCAAAAAGAGTATATAATGTGATAAAACATCATGTAAAAAGGAAATTTGCTTGCTTTTAATTTGATTTAACAGTTTTCAGAAACATGTGGTTTAGATCATTGATGAAGGCTAGCTCGTAATCCTCTCTCTCTCTCTCTCTACTATAGTGTTTTTATGTCGTTGGGAATTGTGTGTTCAATCACAGATCTCAATCCTTTATTTATAATCATTTAGAATATAATATAGGAAAACCTAATAATACTGGCTACTAATGGAGAATAACCCCAATTATTAGTTGTACATATTTCCCAAATTACTAAGATCAAATCATATCTTTTACACCACCCTCAAGATGGAGCATATATACCATGAATCAAGCTTGTTATAAATGTGGTGAATAAGAAAGCTCTTCATGGATTTAGTGAGCATATCTGCAAGTTAATTGTTGGATTTGACAAAGTCAGTGATGATTTCTGTAGAGAGCACTTTCTCTCACAAAATGATAATCAATTTTTATGTGTCCACTTATGGAAGACTAGGTTTGACTCAATGTGGTTGCCAACTTCATTGTCACATTAGTAGAGAATCTCGTTATGTCCAAATTTTAAATGATGAAGAACTTGCTTAAGTCATGTAATGTTGCACGCAACTATTGCCACAGACCAGTACTCAACTTGAGCACTGGATTTAGAATTGCCTTCTGCTTCTTGTTGCTCAAGAAATCAAGTTCCCACCAATGAGAAGACAATATTCAAAAGTGGACCTCCTACTTGAGGGTGATCTTGCCCAAATAGCATCAGAATAACAAACAACCTTGGATTTGCCTTTATCTGCATACATTAAATCGTGACTCGGGCATTCTTGATGTATTGAAGGTTGCACATCACAAAAGTCCAATGACTATCACATGGACCCTTTAGGCATTGGTTAACCACGCTAACTGCATATGTGATGTTTGGTCTAGTAACATCGAGATTATTAAGTATGCTTACTAGACAACCATATCTTCTAGGGTCTTTCAATGCCCACCCTTAACCTAAAAGAAGGTCCAAATTAGGATTCATAAGATATCTCTAGGTGACAATCAATCATACTAGTCTTGGTAAAAACATCTAAAGCATATTTCCGCTAGGAAACAACAGTGGTAGACGAGGATTGTGCAACTTAAATATAGAGAAAGCACTTAAGTGGACCCAAGTCCTTGGTTTAATATTGACTATGAAGGTAGGATTTGAGTCAAAGAACTTAAGTTTAAAATTCCACCAAGTAGGGATGGCAATGAGGTGGGGTGGGTGCAGGTTTGACTATTCCATCTCATCTTCAAAGTAAAAATTCATCTCCATCTCCATAACCAACGGGCATAAATCTTTTGTCTAATCCCCATCCCATCACGAGACGGGTATACCTCCTGTACCCACTCTCGTACCTGCCCTTTACTATTCCAAATATTAATTAAATAATTTTTTATAAAAAAATAAAAATCACAGTAAAGGAAACATAATATTATCAAATATTCACTATCAAAATGATACACATTATCTTTTCTCCAACGTGAAATATCTAGAGAGAAATTACAATAGTATAAATATCAAATAACAATTGGATAAAGGTCAAATAATTATATAAAAGAATAAAAATGATCAAATGCATGACCCTAAAAATAATTTACGAAACTAAGTACCAAAAAAAATGATATAAATTTTTTAGGTTATTTAATAAATTAAAGATGTTTTAGTAATTTAAAACTGGGACCGGGATGGGTATTGGGATGGGATGAATATATAAATACGCATCCCCATCCCCAATTTAAGAAATTGTGTATTACCCATACCCGTACCCAATCAATGTAGGAATTCAACGTCAAAATCAAGACGAGTTTGAGCAATATGCACAAGGATGAATTAATTTGTAATTCCTACTACCAAGTGGTTGTTTTTACACTCAACAACACCATTTTGTTGTGGTTTGTGGGCACATGATATTTGATGAAGAATCCCTTGTGAGTTTAGGAAAGACTAAATTGGAAAGACAAATATCCTCTTGCATAATCGGTTCATAGAATTTCACTTCTGCAGTCTATCTGAGTTTCAATTTCAACAGGAAAACGTTGAAAAATAGAGCAAACACCATAAAGTGCAACAAGAGAAATCGTGTATAAAAGTGACACGCTTATTCACATGAGTACCATAACTGGCACAAGTATGTTAACCTAATAGATTCGACTCACTGAAAAAACTTAATCATAGAAAAAATAGGAACAAGCAAACACAATGGTTCATCACCATAGAGGTGTTTTATTCGTATTATTATCATCTATGAATCATGAATAACTAATTAATCAATGATAATAATCAAAGCTAATTATAGGCACACACAAAGTGTTAATTGACAATTACTACAAGACCATGATTACCTCATGCTTAATAAATGAAAAGGGCATACAAAATCCAGGTTTGAGAGGAAAAGACATCACCTAGGCTATAGCTAGGCAAATTAAGAGGCAGTCATTAGAAGAAAGACTTGAAATTTTAAGTTAATTTCATTAGCTATGGGATCCTATATAAGAACTTGAACTAAATTTCTCAAGGTTACAAAAGCAAATTCTTGAACTCGTCAAATAAAACACAAACCTGAACTGGTACTATTTTCATAAAACTAGAAACCTATATCGTAGATATAATAAACATATCATGTCATACTGATGTTCATAATTCAGAGACTAGAGATAGCCTGTCACATGATAGCAGGGATATATATGTGTCATACATGTTTAGTTTGAAATTCACATCAAACAATTTCGTAAAGACTGAGTAATAAGAAGAGTGATAAGGTTTGAAATCTTTGGTAACATGTGTTTGAACTACATACCCATACGTCTATGAAAGTGAGAAAGTATAGGCAAGAATTGAAAGAGATCATGTTTCTTATCCAAGGTTTGTAAGAGTCATATACATACCCACAGAATTAAACATGCATTAAATAGACAGGTAGATGCCACTGTACCTGTAGCTTGACGAGTTCTTGGCAATATAGTGTTGGTAATATGTCAGGCCGAATGCTCAATGCCTTCCCAAGCTGGAATCATAATAGATTAAGTCAGACACAAGAACTGCACTGGTTATATATACATGTTAAAATATTAATTATTGCTCCATTGAATATATATACAGTCATAATGACAACGGGGAAAAGAAGGAAAACAAAAAGAAAAGCTGCTTATAGTGCTTTATCAGCGAAAATATGATACTTAAATAAAAAATCCTACATTAACAATTCTTTTTGTAGTCAAAGGTATGCTACTAACCAGTTCAAATTCATGAATTTGGATATTAAATTAAGCAACGATATCCTTATTGTTATTATTATTATTATTATATAAAAGTCAGTTTTTTTCATCCATAGTGATATACTTATTTTTCCTCAAGTTTACATATAGCTCAGCTATTACTGTTTCTTTGTCTGTCTTTTGTGGAATTGCATCTCAAGACAACAATTTGCCAAAAATTTCAAAGGCATGCGTATAGATTATTCTGGTATATATAGTATATTGCTTGTCTGGATTCATCTCAATGTCATTGCTACCTAATATGATCTGGTGCTTCAAATCCTCAATATATGATTTTCGACAAGAACTTTATATAAATTAATTGATTTGTTAATTCCACATAAGTGAGCTCATTGAAGGCATATGCCCAAGCCAAGTCACATGGTGAAGCTCATACGTGATCCAAAAAACTATGTACCGCATAATTGCAAGCTCATTTCAGGCAAGGTAAAGAGCTGTTGCTTCAGACACAACTGTTATTATGTGCCAGTGTACTCTCTTCTCTTCCAAGTTGCAAGTAACTAATAACTAATGCAAAAGGCAATGTGCCGTTGACATTGGCACTCCAATTTCCCAACAACACCAAAAGCGTCAAATCCTCCACTCATAAACACACTTCGCCCTTAGCTCTCACCTTAGTAGTATTCTTATAACAGATCTTACTCAACCTCTTCTTATTACAACTTTATTTTTATTTCAAATCTAACTCTCATTTTTGGCTGCTGTTCAAATGGTCCAGAACTAATAAAGGAACTATTCACACCTCATAGATTAGTCATAGATACTTAGGTAGAGCATCAGCAGAAGCAGGATGAGGTGCACCTGATTACTATTGCATTAGCATCGGAAGAAGTGGAATGAATTTGTTGGTTCCAGGACTACACCATCGTATACATCTAAATGTTGGACCAAAATATCTAACTTCTTGACCTAGTATTCTAATTTTCTCTCTTTTGGTCCTCCTCTCAAATAAATGCTTTTTAAAAATGGACTTCCTCTCTATCTCTTTCTCCTATATCACTCCTTGCATTCATTATCAAAATCGCTATTCAACTCGTAAACTGAGTTTACGTTCCCAAACCCTCGAACCTAATCAACTCGCACGTGGAATCGTTTTTTCGTAGGCTAGTTGAACTCGAGCAAACTTGCTCAAACTCGTGTAAAATCACGAGTTTAGAGTCAATTCAGCGAGCTCCGTTGGACATTAAACAAAAGCAAAAAACGACACTGGATTTGTTTGTTGATAGGTCAAGATTTATGCAAAACGCACCCGAGTAACAATTCCGTGGATGAATGGTTCTCTCTTGCAAGTTTCTGTCCGTTTTGGGTGTTGATGTTGCTTCTCCTATTCCACGAACAGATCTGCGGTGTCTTTCTCAGGTAGTTTTACGGTTCCACATTTTCCTTTGAGTTGTCCCTGCGATCTTACTGCCCTCCCTATTCCTATCTCTCTGTTTGTTAGTTTCATAGCTGGATTGGAAAAATGGGTTTTTAGTGGTTTTTTTACCCCTCTCGTCATTTTGGATCCTTGGGCCTCCCTTTAAGTCCAATAACTTTTTTTTAAAGAAAAAAGACAATTGCTTCCTGATCTCCATATTTGCTTCTTGCACCCATCAGAACATGTGAATAGATATTTATAGCCTCTTAATAAGACAAAAGAGGTTAGGATATTCCAGAAAATGTTTTTAAGAAGAGATTGGGTTGTACGAATGTGAAATCTCTCACAAAAAATATTTTCCATAAGAGATTTTTGTATTATAGAAAATATTTTTCGTAAAAAGGTTTTGTATTATGGAAAACATTTTTAGTAAGAGGTTTTTGTGTATTATGAAAAATGTTTTTCTTAAGAGAGTTTTGTATTATGAAAAACGTTTTTGATAAGAGATTTTTGTATTATAGAAAACATTTTCCTTAAAAGGGTTTTGTATTATTAAAACATTCTCTTATGGAAAACCTTATCCTAAGTCATTTTCCTATTTCCAACCCCATTACGGAAATGCTTTTCTTCGTAAGCATTTTTCCCACCCCTGCACCACTATGGAAATAGTTTTCCGTAAGATGATTTCTCACTCCCATAGCCTCCTACGAATTTCATTTTTCATAACAAAATTCCTCTCAACCTATTTCAGCAATCCCTCTACATCCCTACAACAGTCATTAAAGCACCCAAACATAAACCCACTTACCTCAAAATGCTGCAAGACAACCTTCTCTTCCACCACCCGCTACTACCGCTATTACTGGAAAATGCAGCTACAACAATTTCACTTTTTTCCATTTTTGACAAGAACAAGTATATTATATGACTGATAGGATAAAGGAAGCAATTCGGGGGTGCAGGAAGCAATTGCCAAAAAAAAATACACACGTACATGCAATAATAGACTAAAGAATAATTATAAAAGTATAGTAATATAGAAAAAATATTAAAAAAATTATAATATATTATGGACATTCTAATACAATTTTAAGTTATTATATTATTTATAATTATTTTAAAGGAAGTAAACTTTTACTCACTTATGACTTTATAATTGGAATTTACAAATTAGATTTATGAAACTCTCAGATTTAACAACTTTATCTGCATTCATTTATCATAAATACTAATAGCATATTTTATAACGTATTGTTTTAGACACTTCTTTCATCATTAATTTTTTTTAATCTTGATAATTTTTTATTTAACTAATAAATTTCATTTATAATTTTTTTTATTTGAAGTGAAAATATTTTTAATTAAAAGGACTCGCTTTAATAATGTAAATATTAAAAAATAAATAACGTTGATTAAAAATATTGTTATCAAGAAAAAATAATGTTAACAAGAAAAATAGATTTTGTCCCTTAATTTTTAATTGATGGTCTATAAT
>Ga0123340_1005811_pt1 | contig 11756 bp, 11 predicted proteins | sample SirMexnodulemix_FD_89961 | JGI IMG/M metagenome (GOLD analysis project Ga0123340, IMG submission 89961) | Root nodule microbial communities of legume samples collected from Mexico - Siratro Mexico nodule mix | ecosystem: Host-associated > Plants > Roots > Nodule | place: Mexico: Nepantla... | reverse complement strand
GAAAGTGACATATCGTGGAGTGGATCAAAATCGTCGCCCCTAAATTCATTATAATTCTTATATTTTTTTATACTAATTTTAATATAAAATATTATTTTAACGTTGTAATTAGAGCTTTGAAACACTCGTCAGTAAACTGAAATAATAAAACAAATATAGTTTTTTAATTAAATGAAAATAGGAGCAATAGAAAACACGTAGGAATCACCATGAATACTAATTTTTTCCCTGTTTTATTATAATTGTATGTTCAAAATTGCAATCCTTAATTAAATTAGAACTGTGTGATTAGCATATTCGATGTTAGGGTATCTGAATAAGTATCATCATTTTTATCATAATAACATTTTTAATAAAACTTTATCACTTTGATAATATCTCACGAACCACTCCATGATTGAGGATGGAATGTCAACAAAATGAAAGTTATATAAAATAATTTCATGTTAAATTATTAATTTCGATTGGGATTTGATCCGATAAAAAATTACACATGCACATAACTAAATTTATTTTTTAATAAAATTCACACTTTGAATATTTGAATAATTAACAGTATTTTACCTACAATTAAAATTTAAATTAGTATAATTAAAACATGCATGTGTATGTTTATGAAAAATAAAAAATAATTTCTTTTTCTTGCGTGGCCCTACAGCTCAGGTTTTCTAGCCACGTGTCAGATTAGAATTCTGCCACGTGTGATTTTGAAACACTTGTTTTGCGGAAAAAAATTTGACTGTTTGGAGAAGCCACAGCAACCTAATCCCCACACGAGACGTCGTCGTTGGAACCAAAGTCAGGGGTGTTTCTGTCCAAACGAAGACCCTCTGAAATTCCCAATTTACCCCTCAAAGATGAGACCGTTTCTTCTCTCTTTCTCAATGTCTTCTTTATCTTCCTACAAATTTTGTAACGAAGGAAAAAAAATTTATTTTTATTATGCCATTTTTTTGGTATCACGGTTTCGGTGTGGTGTGGGGTGTGTGTGTGTGAGAGAGAGGGTATATTCTGGGTTTCGATACTCTTTCGTAAAGAAAATCATCACCATTTATAGCTCTTTCTGCTTAACTATTGTGACGTACTTCTTCTCTTATATTATTCTTTGCTGAGTTCTGGGTTTGTTTCTCTCCACGTCATCGGGCAAGGTAAGGTAACCTTTCCATTCTTTTACCATTTTTCTTCACTTCTAATTCTGGTCTCACTTTACTTGATTTTTCGCCATCTGGGTCTCTTCAATTTTTCATTTTTTCTTTGCGGAAAATGATTTTCTGGGTATGGTGGGACGATCCAGCGAAATGTTTTGTGTGGGTTGGTGTTACATTGCTGTTGAGATGGTTTTGGGCCCTGTGATTTTTGTTGAAAAGTTGGATTTTGCTCTTGTTATGATTTTCGAGATGTGCTGCTTGATGCTGTTTCTTTTGAGGTTGTTGTCATTTCCTGATTCAGTTTTTGGGACTAATTATTGACTTTGAAAATGGTGGTTGGGTGGGAAAGTGATGAATTGGGTTCTAAGTGCACGGATCAATTGTGAAGCTTATCTTGAATGAAGATTCATGGCATTTGGTTTTTCATTCTTGCTTGTTTTTGATAGGGAATAAATAGGAACACCGAGAACAAAACGCACTAAGAAAAAGAAGATCAGAGAGAAAAAGAGTCGCGACAGAAACGAAGAAGAAGAAGGAGCCTAGGTGCATCACACTAAGACTTACAGAAAACGGGAACCCCACAAGTCAGGTTCCACAGGTATGCAATTAGAAGAGAGATTTACAGTTTTACAAGTACTTGTCTAGCGTTTTTACAAAGAAGCAATTCCTATTTATAGGGACTGGCAGTTAGGTTTAGAACGGTTTTCCTTTCAAAATTTGTGCAATTTTCCTTGCTTAGGGGTTGCATCATTGCATCATTGTCTCAGGATTTGTGTTTGAATTATGAGAATCTGGATGATGGTTTTTAATTTTGGGTGGATCTTGTATTTCTAGATATCTCACTGGTTTCAATTTTCATTTTGTTGTGAAGTTACTTTTATAGTACATTTTGCTATATGCTTTTTTTGTCCTTCACAGGATCAATTTAGTTGTTCAATTTTTCTTTTGTTTGTTCTTAGCTGCTTGTATACTGAGACTGAGACTCCGTACTAAGGGACTTTAGTTGCTTGTGTGTCTTTTTTTTCCTCAAAAATTAGTATTTTCCTTTAGCGTTTGTCTCGCTAATAGATGAATTACATTATCAGTGTTTCTATTTATGACAGATTTCTGTGTAGCATGTGAACATACTGGGATTTATCAATGGTTGCTGCTAGTTGAGAGTACGGTAAAGATGGTGGCCACAATGATGTTGATGTCAGTGATAGATTAAAAAGAGCCAATTCATCTTATAACTGGGTATCACTAGCTGATATTTTGATTACTATTTTACATTACCATGGATTAGTGAAAATAGACTGGTGGACTCAAGCTTCAGGACTATTTTTGTTGGATGTTTCAGTGTATTCTGGAGATGAAGTAGTTTTGGAGAATCCAGATCTTGACATATCAGGTGGTAGATTAGCGGAATATATGTGCTGAGCCATTGGAGTCATCTTTCTGATCTATGATATAATATTGTAAAAGATAATTAACCGCATTTGGAAATGGAAGTAGCTCTTTCCCCTCAAGTACAAAAGCAGAATTTGCATATAACAGGTCGCAAAATTTCATGTGTTGGATCCCAGAAGGATTTGTGGCTTGTTGTGAGAGAAGGATCTCTAAATGATGTAGAGTTGGCCTTGGCATCACTGAAGAAGAGTGGGGGAAATATCAATTTGAGGAACTCCTTTGGGTTGACTCCTCTTCATATTGCAAGTTGGAGAAACCATATTCCCATTGTTAGGAGCCTTCTTGCAGCTGGTGCAGATCCTGATGCCCGAGTAAGACAATTTCTCTTTTCCGCATTTTTTAGTAATCAAGTTTGGCATCTATTTGCTACCCTTTTTATAACATTGATGCTCCTACTTCCTTCATATTTTGTTCTCAAGAGCCAAGACTATACAGTGCAATTGTTTATTTGTTATACCTTGTGAAGGTAATTCTCTTTATTACTAATCATCCCAGCATATCAAAAAGTGAATGGTGGTTAGTTTATTATTAAACTACTTTGCCATGATCACTTCTTAATTGAATTCAGAAAACGTGGAAATATGTCGATATAATTTATAAACTTTCCTACGAAGGTAGTTCACAGTTAATATTTAGAGTTTTCTAATTTATTTAACTTGTATTGCATTATTGTGATGGATGTCTGATTGAAGTTTTGAGCTGCAAAACTTAGGGACTGAAAGAAACCTAACTTGTAAGGAAATGAAATGTGCTTCTGAGATTGCTTTCTTGTTATTGAGGTTCTTTATTATTTTATGGTGAATTATTTCTATCAATTTATTGAGATGTCAATTAGTATAATCCACAACGTATACTGTATAAGGATAAACCATCTCAGTTTTCCTTATCCCAATGAGTGGGAGCGGCTGCTTGGGATTGAAATGAATTGCTGATGTTCCTTCAGTTAACTATTGCTTTTATCTCTCTGAATCCATTAATTTAGAAACTTGTGTTGTTTTTAGGATGGAGAATCAGGATGGAGTAGCCTTCACAGGGCTCTGCATTTTGGTCATCTTGCTGCGGCAAGCATCCTTCTTCAGCATGGTGCCTCTATTACATTGGAGGACTCTAAATCTCGAATACCTGTAGATCTCTTATCTGGCTCTGTATTTCAGGCTCTTGGAAATGAACAGAGTTCAGGTAACAATTGTTGTTTTTCGACTGCTTTAGATTGTTATCACCATTAAAGTGGTCATATAGGATGACTGTCTGACTTTTATTGTATCTTTAGTGGCAACTGAGGTCTTTAGTTGGGGCAGTGGAGCAAATTACCAGCTTGGAACTGGAAATGCACATATCCAGAAGTTACCATGCAAAGTTGATTCCCTTGGTGGCTCATTCATAAAGCTCATTTCTGCAGGGAAGTTCCATAGTGTGGCACTCACTGCTCGTGGAGAAGTGTATACTTGGGGATTTGGAAGGGGTGGCCGTCTAGGGCATCCTGATTTTGATATACACAGGTATGTGGTTTGTTTCAGTGTGAATCTAGATGAACATGCTTTTTGTGTGTATTGGTCACTATTTATTGATTATGAACATTGAATAAAAAGAAGTTGGTTGAGTAAGTTCCTTAATAATGTTGAGTTCTTTGGGTGCCATTTGATTTGAATAAACGTTGTACCCAGTTCTCATTGATTATTACTAAGAGGCTGCCTTGCTTTTATTTTGCTTCCGATCTTTAAATATTTGTACAGTACATGGTGAAAACAAAAATGCGACCTTGTTTTGTTTTGCATCTTGTTTTCAAATATTTGTGCAGGAAGTAGTGAAGACACATTTTTTTGCCTTTTCACCATTTCGTATTCAAATCTTTTGAAAATAGAAAATGAAAATTGATAATGTTTTCCTGAACTAAACAGGCCCTTGGGTTTCTTCAGTTCCCTTTTTATAATAACTTGGATGAGAATTCAATTGTCTGTTTAACTAAATGCTTATTTGAAACTAAAAATAAGCTCAATAGAGGTTATAATTGAATTGATAGGTTCTGATGTAGAACATTTTTGTGCATGGTCACATTTTAAGTTCTTAGTCTCAAACTTTTTGTTCATGATGCTGAACTACATTTTAATGGTGTTTTACTGGGAACATAAAGGATTTACTGTGGCATTATACCTGTCATAAAGAAGGAGGTACTCAGCTTTCTTTAAAAGCACAAAGTAGAAGATGCAAAAGTCAGGTTTTTTTTTTTTTTCTTTTGAAAGAGTGATCTTTTGTTAACTTGTCATGTTAGAAATTTCAGAGCAAAAGTAAATGGGAACTTATTTCAGTTTTACTGCTTTAGCTATTGTTTTTGCAAATAGTTACATGCTTTTTTGAACCTTTTATGGATGAGTGATGGAGAGGGGGTATGTCATTGTCATCTGTTCATGCTTTTGGACAATTGTCAATCAGAGTTTATATTGTTATACTCATTGCAGTGGTCAAGCTGCTGTCATCACTCCCCGGCAGGTGACTTCTGGTCTGGGTTCCCGCAGAGTGATGGCAATTGCTGCAGCTAAGCATCATACAGTCATTGCTACTCAGGGTGGGGAAGTGTTCACTTGGGGATCCAATAGAGGTAAAACTTGATGATATTTATGTTTATATAAGTTAAGTCTTGTGTGTTGTTACTGTGTAAACTTCTTTCCTGGACTGCATCAAAATGGTCTTTTCCCGTCATCCCTCCTTTTGTTTTATCAAGTGTAGTTGTGATTTTCTACAAACCGACACTGATTAATTGAGAAAGAATTAGTTGTTCTTTATTCTTTGTTCTGCAGTGTGAAGTATGAGAAAGACATAATTGGCATGTGTTTTCTTGTTTCATTTGTTGTGCAGAGGGACAGCTTGGGTACCCTTCTGTTGATACACAACCCACACCTCGTAGAGTATCTTCTTTGAGGTCAAAAATTGTTGCTGTTGCTGCAGCAAATAAACACACGGCGGTAGTTTCTGATTTAGGTGAAGTATATACTTGGGGTTGTAACAGGGAGGGTCAGCTTGGTTATGGCACCTCAAACTCAGCATCTAATTACAGCCCACATGTGGTTGAATCCTTGAAGGGAAAGACTTTGACCAGAGTTTCAGCTGCAAAATATCACACAATTGTATTAGGATCTGATGGAGAGGTAACTAATTTCACATTATTGTCATTTTATTAAAATTTCAAGATTTTTTAATTGTAAGAAACTCTAGTTACCATCTTCATATCTGAGGTACAGTTAAAGGCTACCTAAGGCCCTTAGGATTCCTCGGGTCTTGCAAGTAAGACACCAAACACTTTACATAGATTTGGCCTAAAATACTACCTATTATAAACAGAAGAAGTCACAAAAGTTAATTAGAATACTTGAAATTATGAAGGTAACTGTAATTTTAATTATTTTCTTTCCATTGTTCCTGCATTATACAGTTTTGGTGTATACACATTTTACAGGGAGGGATAAGATCTGATTTTGAGTCCTACTATTGTTCTGTACCAAAATTATATTCAAGTTCAACAACTTATGTTTTTCATGTAACATGTATGTGAAACATTAGATTTTTCCTGGCTAGTTTTATAAAAAACTGTTATATATATAGTTGTTGTCAATTTTTTTTGGGGAATAACAGTACTTTCTACATCTTTTAAGTTCTAATTTTCCATATTTTGAAGGTATTTACCTGGGGTCATCGGCTTGTTACTCCAAAACGTGTAGTAGTTAGTAGGAACTTGAAGAAAAGTGGAAGCACGCCTTTAAAATTTCACCGCAAAGAACGACTTAATGTGGTTTCTATAGCTGCTGGAATGGTACACAGCACGGCCCTTACAGATGATGGCGCATTATTTTATTGGGTCTCCTCGGATCCTGATCTTAGATGCCAACAGGTTCTAGTTCTCTGAATTTTTCTCTTCAGTTATGTTCATTTTCCTGAGACCAACATGTTGACTAAAAACGCTTCCCCTCTTTTGTTTAATTTTTTTAACAGTTATATGCTATGTGTGGAAGAAATATGATTAACATATCAGCTGGAAAGTACTGGACCGCAGCTGTTACAGCTACAGGTGATGTTTACATGTGGGATGGGAAGAAAGGTAAGGATAAGCCCCTTGTTGCAACTCGGTTGCATGGTGTAAAGAAGGCTACATCAGTTTCAGTTGGTGAAACACATTTACTAATTGTGGCTTCACTCTATCAACCTGTCTATCCTCCCAACATGATTGAGACTCAGAAACTCAACTTGAATAGCAGGGATGATATGGAAGAGTTAAATGAAGACATTTTATTTGAGGATATAGATTCCAATAAGATGATATCTAGTGTACAAAGTGACACTACCAGGCAGAGATCTACACCCAGCTTAAAAAGCCTTTGTGAAAAAGTAGCTGCAGAGTGTTTAGTGGAGCCACGGAATGCAGTACAACTGCTTGAGATTGCTGATTCTCTTGGAGCAGATGATTTGAAGAAATATTGCGAGGTACTTGCTTCTCTATTCATTATATAATTTATTGCTTAAAGTTTTCAATTACACAATGCACACATACACACAACAGTTAAGACCATGAAGTAAATGCTGACATTTGTCATCTTAAAGATATCAACTTGAACAAGCTTGCATTTAAAGAAGCTTACATTTAAAGAAAGTAACATGGAACTGAATTCATTTCATTGTTGGCAATAAATTAATGACTTCAAAAGTCACTGCATAAATTTAGCAGACAATTATACAATACTGTGGTGATAAACAGAGACTGTAAAAATATAAACTTAAATTGAAAGAGTAGTTATTATTTGCCATTAAGCTTTTTGTTAAGCAACAGAAAAAAGATGTGCGGCCTCCTGTTTGTTAAAAAAGTAGATTTCCTTTATCCACATCCACATTGTTGTTTGGTACATCACAATATTGTTTTGTAATCAAACTTCTGTCAAGTATTATAAGAACCTGATATGAAATTAGATTTTTATTGAGATAAATTTAATAATTAATTTCTCTAATTTTAAAATAAGTGGATAGGTGTAGTAACACGGGTTTGGGACCATTAATTTCTTGAATCATATTCATATTTAGGTACAACCTTATAGTTTATTTTTTAGTGCATAGTAAATGGTAATGCAAATTTTTTTTGAAAGTTTTATATGAATGAATATGTCTGAAGTGGGAATGAGTCCAACTTGTCTGAAGAAATTATCAATAAAAAATATCAAAAAACTACATTCACAAAAATCCACAAATATTCTCTAGAAATGGTACGAAAATTACTCCTCAATACATGAAAATATGGCTACTACCGTTCTTCATTTATTACAAGGTTGCATTATCTATGTTCGTTAGATTTGGTTAGTGTATGTTCATCCATTGTAATTAAATATTATTGTTTGCAAAGTATGGATGAATAAGTATTATTTTTGAAATTAGACAAAAAAGAAGACAAGTACTTTGAGTTTATTTTTAAATGAATCACTAAATCATGGAAATAGGGAAAATGTTACGGTGTATTTTGAGTCTGAAAGGATCACATGCACATTTGGTAGACGAAAAAGAAATGAGAAATGTAGGAAGAATTATGTTTTGCTCTATTTGATTTGAACCTCCTCTGTCACTTTAATTGTTTTCATTTTCTTTTTGTCTCTTGTGCTTTGTTTACTAGAAGTTTTCTTTCTTTACCAATTTTTTTAGCTAATATTTCAGAGATAGTGTTTTATTGTACTCCATATTTTGCACGTGTTTTTGTATTGGTATACTTTGAGAGATAGTATCTTCTAGCATTACACATATTGTATAATTATATCATCATGTAATTAGCCCTGTACTTTAATTGGTCTTTGCTGATATGGTAAGTGTTCTAAAGCTGTTATTATTTACTGGTTACAGGAGATTGTCATGCGCAACCTTGATTACATATTTACAGTTTCATCACATACCATAGCAAGTTCGTCACCGGATGTTCTGGCTAACCTTGAGAGGTTGCTAGACCAGAGGTCATCTGAGCCATGGAGTCACCGTCGGCTTCCTACTCCGACTGCTACTTTCCCTGCCATCATTAACAGTGAAGAGGATGATAGTGAGATAGAGTTTCAAAGGACTCGTGACAAACCCTTGAAAATGGAAAAATTCCAAAGAGTAGATTCCTTTCTACAGCCCCAGGATGATTCTGAAAAAGAAATCTCTAAAGTAGTCCGAGCTATAAGGAAGAAGTTGCAGCAGATTGAGATGCTTGAAGATAAGCAGTCTAATGGACATCTTCTTGATGACCAGCAGATTGCAAAGCTTCAATCCAAGTTTGCACTTGAAAGCTCACTTGCAGGGCTAGGTGTTCCTGTTGAGACGTCACAAAATAAAGAATCATCTTCTATGTTATCAGAAGGAAAAGGCAGTAAGAAGGGTAAACTATCAAAGAAACAAAGGAGAAAGAGTGACAAATCAAACATAGGGCAGACAGAAATAGAATCTGTTTACTCTAAAAGTGAAGCCATTCCCAAATCAGAGGACCTGTTGGACATTGACATCATGAGGGTTTCTGATTCAAAGGTTGGTTTCCAATGTGCTATCATACTATTTGAAAACATTGGTTGAAATCATATTTTCATTTAATTTATTTTTCTTGCTTATAATTTTTTGTGCTTAAAGGTTTTCAGTATAGAGAAGTAATTTGTACTACATAAAATCAATTATAGACTGATCACTTGTAATTTTAGATTGGACCCTCTTTTGAGAGTATTTGTCTTGATAGGCATCTCTGGATTAGATATGCAATCTGAACTCTGAACACTGTTAATTCAGAGTGCTCCATATAGTCTTTAATCTGTTGACATACCTGGCTTGGGTAGTTCATTAGTAAAACATTCAATCAGGTTTGGGCCTATTTCGCGAGGCTTGTAGAACTTTCATTTTAGAATAGTGTATATGCAATTTCAGATTGTTGGTTGTTTAAGATATACTTAAATAGAAGTTATTGTCTTAATTAACAAGGATTTAACCAGTTATACCTTTCAAGAAATCCTGCTTGAAGAGATTGTTCATTGAAGGAACGCCTTCGACATCTGAAACAAATGTTGTTATATTTTGCAGAATATCTGTAGAAGAAGTTCATGTCTTCTACTTTCTGTTATGAACTAGAATTAGTTGCACAGTTCCTTGCAATGCTTAAAATTCTACATTTTATTTTATATAGGTGGAAGAGGATGCTGTATGTGAACAAATGACAGTAGACCAGGGTGCAAAAGATTTAGCTTTTGTAGTGCAGAAGAATGATGCTTTAGAGTTGCTGAAAGCCAAGGGTCCATCACCAAAAGCTTCAAAGAAGAAGAGCAAAAAGGGTGGGCTTTCTATGTTTCTAAGTGGTGCTCTTGATGAAGCCCCCAAAGAGGTAGCTCCTCCTCCACCACCAACACCAAAAAATGATGGTCCTGCATGGGGTGGGGCCAAGTTCGTGAAGGGTTCTGCTTCCCTTCGCGAAATCCAGGATGAACAAGGAAAAATAAAGATAAACAAGCCAGCAGGGAGCAAAGATAAGGTGGAAGATCTTTCTGATTTTGGCAGTGGGGTTAAAATAAAGTTGAGTTCATTTCTTCTTTCCAGCCCAATACCTGTTACCTCAACTCGTAGTTCCCAGGTATCTGATGGAGAAGTAAGTACCCCTCCTTGGGCTGCTTCAGGAACCCCTCCCCATCCTTCTCGGCCATCCTTAAGGGACATTCAAATGCAACAGGTTTGTGATTTAACTCTGCCTTTCATGTTCTTATTCTCCTGCCACTGTTGTAATCGTGTAATGCCTGCTTTGAATCACTAGCTCATTGTGCATTTTGGCCTATTTATGTTTTGATTGCATTTTTGGTATTATTCAACTTCTAGTGTATACTTTTGTTCAGTTATGGATGTTGTTTTACATTCAGGGAAAGAAACAACAAAGCCTTTCACACAGTCCAAAGACTAGAACAGCTGGGTTTTCCATTGCTACCGGTCAAGGTGGCTCGCCGTCAGAAACAACTGGAGTTAGTCGCTGGTTCAAGCCTGAGGTGGAAGCACCATCCTCAATTCGTTCTATTCAAATTGAGGAAAAGGCTATGAAAGATCTCAAGCGCTTCTACAGCAGTGTCAAGATTGTCAAGAAGCAATCTTGATGCTATCCAGTAATGTATCTAATAAAGTAGCAAGAAGGGACTCTTTTCCTGTTCTCCTCTACCTTGAGCATAACCATTTTTTCTTATCCTCTTTTCACTTTCCTTGTTAGTACAATGACTAAATTACTCTGTACAGATAGTTTCAGTGTACATCCTTTCTTTTCAAATCAAAATTGTAGCTTTAGTTTCTTAGCATCGTGGGTCTTTCCCATTTCTCTGTCTTCCCAACTAGCTCTGTATATGACCCAAGATTTTTTTATGTCCTCATTTTTAACCATCTCAACATAGAGACTGGTCAATAATGATCCTGAACCTGATGTCAAGGGAAGACATGGTTACTGTTTTCCCGAATCAAGTTGCTTCAAGGCTCAAGATTTCAGAATAAGAATGCACTTCTTTCCGAATAAGGGCAGTGTATGGCCCCATATGAGGGTTATTCCATCAATCTTCAACCCTTAATTTCACACCCTATATTATATTTATCCAGTGAGTTGTGACCCTTCTGTACTGCATTAATGTTGTTCCATTTAGTAAAGAAAAAGAAATATTTGGACTTTGGAGTCATAATAATTGTTCCAATTGGTTTTTGTAAGCTTTCTGTATGCTAGTAACTTAAAAGACTATTGTCAGCTTTTAGCTTTGGAAGTCAAGTTCATTATTTTAAAAATGAAAGTTCATGTTCTTTTGCCTGGATTTCGTTAACAACATTGACTTTTGGTAGCAAGAAAAGATAGTGGTTGAACAAGAAAGCTGTTGAATGTTTGGTATTATTGTTGGAAGTTTCAAACTAGGTGATTTGGTATTATTGTTGGAAGTTTAAAACTAGGTGATTTGGTATTATTGTTGGAAGTTTCAAACTAAGTGATTTGGTATTATTGTTGAAGTTTCAAACTACGTGCTTTGGTATTATTCTTGAAAGTTTCAAACTAGGTGATTTGGACGAGTCTACTCTGAATCAGATAGGTTTCATAACAATTTGCTCCCTGTTCCTTTTCTTTGGCAGGAAAAATAAATATATATATATATATATATATATATATAT
>Ga0123340_1005809_pt1 | contig 11757 bp, 17 predicted proteins | sample SirMexnodulemix_FD_89961 | JGI IMG/M metagenome (GOLD analysis project Ga0123340, IMG submission 89961) | Root nodule microbial communities of legume samples collected from Mexico - Siratro Mexico nodule mix | ecosystem: Host-associated > Plants > Roots > Nodule | place: Mexico: Nepantla... | reverse complement strand
GTATTAAGCATTTTAAGGATTGGATGAATATTTTTATATTTAGATAAATATTCAAAGATAAAATATAAATAACAAAAATTAAGGAAAATTACACTTATTCTCCTTAAGTCATTTTAAACAATACCTAATTTTTTTTAAATTTTAAAATAAATGTTAGCTTTTCTTAATATTTTATTAAATAACAATCACATTCTATCATGTTAGAAAAATATGTCACTCAACCTAAATCTCCTATCTATTTTAGGATATTTATTATTTATCCTTGTATTTTTATTTTACATCTCACAAATATTTCGTTCTTTTAATTAAAAGTTTTTTTTTCTTAATTGTATAATCCAAAAATCTTTTAAAATTATACAATTAGAAATTTAAAAAATATATTGGATTATCCAATTTTGATAAGTAATTTATTGTTGAACACTTATTCGGATTGACTTTGATTTTCCTTTTAGTTAAGAGGAAATCGAGAAACTTAGCTATCTTTATTCCAAAAAGACATTTTTCAAGATTGAGCTTGAGATGATATTTACCTATTGTGTTGAAAAGTTGTTCTAGGTCAGAGTGATGCTTCATGGATTTCTATATATCACCACCATGTCATCCACATATGCTTATAAGTTTCTTTTTGCAAGAGGTTATTGGATTTTGTCCATGAGCCATTGATATCTAGCTATGCATTCTTCAGTCTGAATGACATCACCTTGTAATAATAATTGGTTGTCTCAATCATGAATGCAGTCATGTCTTCATCTAGGAGATGTATTCATATTTGATTATACCCTAAGAACGCATCTAAATAACTAAGTAGTTCGCATCTCAAAGCACTGTCCACCAGAGTATCTATATTCTGTAAAGGACATGAGTATTTCAGGAAGACATTATTCAAATCGGTAAAGTCAAGGCATATTCTTCACTTTCTATTGGTCTTCTTTACCATTATCACGTTAGCCAACCATTTCAAGTATTGTATTTCTCGAATATGATTAGCCTTAATCAACTTTTGAGACCCCTCTTTCACAGCCTTTATGTTCTCCTCGTTGACCTTTCGCCTTCTTTGCTTAACTGATTTGACACTCGTGTCAAATGCCAAACGGTGGCACAGAAATCCGAATCGATGTTCGACATGTCTGACGACATCCAAGCAAAAGCATCGATGTTCCTTTGTAGGACTGAGAGTAAATCTTCTTGTTCCTTTTCCTCTAGTTATGCTCTAATTTTTAATATTCTCCCTTCTGGTAGTTGTACTTCTTTGATTCCCCCGATAGGTTTTGACCCATATTTCTTGTATGATGGCTGTTTTTAAGTTGTTGATATCTCTTACCGACAGGAAAACATAAGGTCCCTTACTGTTGCGGAGACTATTCTCATAACACTTTCAAACCACCCTTTGATCCACTTTCATCGTGACCACCATCTGTCTCTATTCGAGAACCTCATTTTCATATGCGACAATGATATAACCACCCCTAGCCAATTTAGATAGGGTCAGTCTAAAAGAAGATTATAAGAGGAAGGTGCACTCACCACCATGTATTTGATCATGACTGTTCAGGCTAGGGTCTCGTTAGTGAACATTATCCTCAACTCCATGTAGCCTCTGACTTCAACATGCTGGTCATAAAATACTAGTAGACTCCGTCAAACCTTCGTAGTTGCTCGCTCGGTATCTCCACTCGTATCCCAAAACATGACATTCGTAGAGCTCCCCTGATCGATCAACACTCTATGGACATTTCTTCCCATCAGTACTACCAAGAGTAATATAGGATCATCCTTGTGTGGTACCACATCGACCAACTCTGTTGTCGAAAACGTTATATCAAGTACCCCTGGCGATGGTGGTCCCTTTAACACAGTTAATACTGCTCAATAATATCTTTTTTTCCTTCCCGACCTAATCGCTCATCCACTAGCGAAACCTTCAGCTATAGTATTGAGGTCTCTAATAGTGGGTCGTTCATGCTGCTCATCTTTGGCATTATTCTGAGTTGCAGTCTTTCAAACTCTTTGGGATGGTTTTAAGTACTTATTCAGTCCTCTTTCCTAGACAGGGTGTGACAATTATCAATATCATACCCCTTAGCCTGATGAAAGTCACACCACGCATTGATGTGATAACCGAGTATCTTGTTAGTAAGAATAGGAAATATTAGTTTGTTGGCCACCTGTTGATCCTTGAGAAGTGCTCTCTTGGTCATAGTGAATTTTGGACATGAATTTTTTGTTTTTCTTGTTAGTCGTGCTTCTTCCCTGCTTGGTGTTTGGGCTATGTAAGGTACATAGTCGTGCTTGTCCTTTCGAAACATCGTTCAGGCTCCGTTCACCTCAGGATATCTTCTTTGGCGTGGTGTTGATACTTATTGAGGGAATGTCGTTCTTCTACTATCTTTCGCTTCATTACTTCTTCTGCCTCAATATAAGTAGTTGCTCGTTGGTATACCTCGATCATGGTCTCGGCTTTGCCTCGGAGAAAAGACTCACTAAAAGGGTTTGCTCGGAGCCTTTCCACGAAAGTATCGATGGTCATTTCTTTATTTGGGGATTCTATCTTCACCATAATATCACAAAATCGGTTGAGATAATCTCAAAGTGGTTCACCCTCCTGCTGACGTATATGAAACAAGTCTGTCAACTTTGGGGTTTTTACCTAGTTAGCCACAAATTATTGAAGGAAGAATTGTGAAAAGGTGTGAGCTGAATTTATAGTGCTGTTCGAAATCCCACTGAACCATTGCAAAGTGGTTCCTTTGAAAGTGTCTACAAACATTTTGCATTGAACAAGCATCAGAAACCCTTGAGATAAGCATTTGGGCTCTGAAAGCTTTGAGATGTGCCTCAGGATCACCTAATCCCAAATAAGGGACCATCTTCAGGACTATGTAATATGAGGGCACTTGCTCCATCATGATTGCCTGAGTAAAAGGCTGAGGTCAACAAGAGTTCAGGATGTCCTAAGGCTCTGTGTAGAGTTTGCAATTCGCCCTCTCAAAGCTTGTTGTAGTTCCTCATTTGCCTTCTGCAATTCTTCATAAATTTTTAGGGCTTCTTCCATTTGGTGTCGCCTCATCCACCTCTTCCCTCAACAACTCTTGCTCAACTTGGGCCTCTTCTCTCTGTTACCCCTATCAACCCTCTACTCTTCTGACTGCTTTCTAAATTCCTTATTGTTACGTTGTAATTCGTTCATTGTATCGAGGATTTGCTGGAGAGTTGGTGAATCACCGTTTCCTCCACTGGTGTGGGCTGTCTATGGTTTCTCATATTTTTATTTTTAAAAACAAGGATTTCTCTCTAATTTCGTATAGTGGGAGTAGGAAAATTTTACCAAATCCCACAATTAGGTGCCAATTTGTTCTAGTCGATGAAGTTTTTGGTCGCTCTTATCTAACCCAAATAGAAGTTGTCCCCCCTTCCTTCAAAACTTCCTTATTTATCATTTCACTGTTTCTCTTTGGTCATATTCCAGTATTAGATATTAACCAATTGTTGTTCCAACCGATATTCCAGTATAAAACATTACCAATTTATTATTTTAACATATACGTAATATTCAAATATTAGTTACTGAGATCATTCAGTTTTTATTAGGGTTGTTCCACTAGTGAAATTGTTTAACTCACAATTTTTGGGTGATGGGTTAGTTATCTAGACACATGATTGTGGGCCTATATCACTCAGTCTTGGCCAATAAGAGGATCACCCTTCACACCCCTTTTTTTACTAGCCCTACTCTTGGCCCTAAAATACTCTTCTTGGCCCAGACAGGGACAAAAAGTAATTTCACAATTCATCCTTCACCACCTATTATTGATATCCCTCGTAATGTAAAATGACAATTATCTTTCCTACTTCCACTGTCAAAAAGTTTTAAATCCTTTTCATATCATCTATGTTTTCCTCCTCTCTCACAATCTAATTATATGTAAGTCTTCCTTCCTTGTTGCTCATTTGATATATCCAACCTTATTATAACAATAATAAAACCAAACTCATGCAACCTTTCTTGCCCACTTTAAGAGGTCTCTCCAAGTAGTAAATACCCACCAGAACTTATGACAACTTCATATTTCATTTACCAAATATGCTTAATAGATAAATTCTATGTAAATACTAACATGAGAGTAACTCTCATCTCATCTATTATGAATGCACATAAGCACATTCGTGTATTGTACATTCATTATCTAATGCATTACAAGATATAGAATAGTCTATATCACCATCATCTAAATCTTCACATACGTCAACCTCATATAGCATCCCTAATTAAAACCCTTGATCCATACTATTTTTACAAACAATTAATTTGTATTCCAAAAGAAAAACAACTTAAAATGTTCTGGAAAGTATTTAGAGTTTAGAACTTAAACCTTAAACCAGAAGAGTAATTATAAATTTCAAAAGTATAATTCCAAAATTGTAAATTTCTATTATGAAATGTTGTTTCGTAAAATTAAAATTACAATATTAAAATTACATTTTTAGAGTTTACAATTACTGTTTTGGATTTCTCTTTTTATAAAACAAAATTTCTCTTCAAGAATACATTTTTTGAATCATATTCCACTATAACCTTTCATATCAATGCTTCTAGAAATCTACTCGGTGCATAATTCTAGAACACTTCTGTATTACTTCTTAGATGCACTTTCCAGTATTTATTCAATAGTTTTCTAGAAAATTAGTTCCAAAATATAATGCAACCTTCCAGAGTGTCTTATCCATAACATCCCCATAAATTCTATTCCAGAAGCCATTGCGTGTTCCAAACATGTGTTGGATTAAGTGTTCGAGAAGCATGATTCTAGACCCAAAATCTGGTAAGCTCATTTTCACCGTTTCAACTACCAATACTAAAAAAAATACAACTCTTCCATATTTGAAATCAGAACCCTTACTATTAAACAACACTATTAGCTCACTTGTAGAAAATATATGGAGACTATGATAATTTTTCATTGATCAGAGAAGAATCTTATACAAAATTAGAGAAACAAACTTTTCCTAAAAATATGGAAAAAACTGTTATTCAGTTTTAAAACAGAAATATAACAAAATTCTACAACAGAAAAAATAACAAAGTTTTGTAATAGAAAGAAACAAAGTTCTACAACAAAAAATATTTGAATAATTATTTGGTAACAACTTCATGCCACATCATCAAAAGATGCAATCTTCAACACTCCTCCTTATATCTTTTGATGAAAACTCCAATATTCTCTCTCAAGTCTTCAAATATACCTTTTGGAAGAGCTTTAGTTAAAATATTAGCTAATTGATCATGATCTTCTGAATCTTCTTCTAATGACTTTGATCTGCTTCTTCAATCATTAATGTTATAATCATAATCAGACGACCTCAGCTCCACATTATGTGATCGCTTTTGATGTTTATGGTGCCTTCTATGACCTTTCTTACGGAGACCATCGTCACTTTTATCACTTGACAAATCAAATTCACTAGATTTTGATCGTTGATGACGTTTGTTGTGTTTTCCATGATTTCTTTTTCGAACCAGACCTTTGTCTGAATTATTGGAATCTGATCTTAAATCTCGATCTCTCAACCTTTTGCTTTGCTTATTCTTTCTTCTCCTTTCCTCCTCAAAGTTATTCTCAGAGTCATCACTACTAAAATCACTAGACTTTGAGGACCATTTCTTTGTTTTTCGTTTGGAACCTTTTTCTTTCCTTTTCTCATGGTCACTAGAGTCATAGTGAGAATTCTTTCTGTGCTTCCTATGAGATCTTTTACTTGTCTTCCTACTCTCATCACCACTGTCATTATCGGAAACTTTTTTCTAAGCTTTGCAACCTTCAGTTTTCTCTATTTAGCTTCAGCAACAACTTCCAGCTTCTACTCCCATTTTAAAGGGGCTTCCTTTCTCTCCATAATCTTCTTCTTCTCTACTTTCTCAATTGTTTTTGCTTTCTCCTAATTCCCAACTTCAGTCGTAAAGGAGTAGGCTAAGTTTGTTTGTATGTTTGTCGAGAAACTTTTGCCCTTCATTTTTTATTAACATCAATTTAATGCCAGTTGTATCAAAGACTTCACAAGTTTTATCTTTGAACACAACAGTATAATCTTTCCGTAAAAGTTGCCCAACACTTAGCAGATTTTGATCAATTTCAGGGACAAATAGAACATCAGAGATTATTTTTTTATCTGAGCCAGAATCAATGACATATCACCTATGCCTTTGACCTCATATAGTCTTCATTCCCAATTTTGACTTTCAAAAAGTGGGTTATGTCTAACTTTACAAACATGCCTTTATCATGAGTCATGTGATGAGTGCATCCACTATCAATCAACCATGTTTCACTAGTGATGTCACTAGCAAAACAAGTCGTCACAAAAAGATACTCCTCCTTCTCATCATCGGTCTTTTGAGCAATTTGTGCCCCTTGTTGTTTTCTTTTGCATACCTTCTCAACATGACCCTTTTGATTGTAGGACCTACACACTACATTGGGTCTCCACCAACATCTCCAATGTGGATGAGAAGTTTTTTGCAGTGTTGACATGCTGAGTACTTCTCCTTCTCGTTATTGCCATCCTCATAACTTTTCTTCTCATTTTTCCAGCCTTTCTTCTTTGCTTTGTAACTTGTCTGTGACTTTGCTAGAAAAGCTCCTTCAGTACTCGACTCTTGTCTCAACATCCTTCTCTGCTCTTGGGTTTGCAGAGAGTTCATCAACTCGGTTAGTGAAATCTTTGTGAAATCTCCTGAATCTTCGAGTGATGAGATCTTTGCTTCAAACCTCTTTGGGAGACTCACCAACACTTTTTCTACGATCCTTCTATCAGGTAAATCTTCACGTAATAGTCGAATTTTGTTGACTACTACCAAGAGCCTATAAAAATATTCTTTGATCGTCTCAACCTCCTTCATTCTCAACATCTTAAATTCTCTTCTAAGATTGAGAATTTGCATTTGTTGAGTTCTTTCATTCCCTTGAAATGCCTCTTGGAGAGTGTTTCATGCTTCTTTAGCTGTTTCACAGGCCATAATTCTAGTGAATACAACATCAAAAATAGAAGAGTGAATACAGGTCTTGGCCTTCGATCTTCTTATTACTTCATCATTATTTCTGATTTGAGCTATAATTGGATCTTCTTGTAGCGGCTGGATTTCAGACATCACAACATCTCACAAACCACTCGCTTCTAGATAAGACTTCATTTGGACAGACAATATTTGATAGTTTTCTCCAGAGAAAATTGGAGGTGCTGCCATGGGTGAAGATTTTGTTTTTCTCAAAAGGTTTCTCACTGGTTTCCCTCAGTTGTTTTTTTTTTCTTGTTATCTCACACACATACCCTTAAAAACTAATAGCTCTGATACCAATTGTAAAAATATAAACATAAAAATAACAAAATTGTAAAAAAAAAAAAATAACAAAATTTTGTAACATAAAGAAACAATGTTCTGCAACAAAAAATATTTAAATAATTATTTAGTAATAGCTTCATACCACATCATCAAAAGATGGAATCTTAAACATCACCACAAATCGCCGGAAGAGCGAGCAATACCAATCGTGCCTTTCAAACAAAACTTTCAAGGACAGAACTGGCATTTCAGAAATTGGGGAGTGCAGGTAGAAATTGAGGGAGTGCAGGAAGAAAAATCCGAACCAATATCCGATTGTTCGACCTAGCCCAGCAAGCAATCAGACCAATGAAAACCCAATAATTCAGCAATCCGTTATCCCGCTTCAACTTCCTCGCTCACTTCCGAATCAAAATTTCATAACACTACAAAAAAGGCTAAAAAGCAAACCTTGAAAAATATTCAAATCCCTTCATCTTCATCATTTTGCTTCTCTTCAGATCTCATAAAAACACCTCACAAACACTGTAAAACACGCGCTCTCTCTTTCGCTTCTGATTTCTTCTTTTTTTCTTTTCATTCTCACATTCTTTCTTCAGTACGCGTTAATAGGGTTTCCGATTTCCCATTATTTTTTTTTCTTTATATTTACAAAAAGTTCAAATTCGGTGTTTGAATTGAGAAGGGGTTTTCGACGATTCCGATGTCGGCTTCCACGGTGTCCATCACGGCCGCAAACCCGGGGGCTCGTCGGAGGCCGGTGCTCCCGGCCGAGAAGAAAACTGCCACCAACATCGAGCTCCTCGCCAACGACGTCGCCGCCTCACCCGCCGTGGCGACTTCCGGCGAAGGCGGCGCGGGCGCCGGGCGCGACCTCAGCCACCACTCCATTCGCGGCGAGGCGCTCCTTGACCGGATCCCTCGGGAATTGACTCCGGCGAAGAAGGTCGTCGGGACAGGTGGGAACTCCGCTACGGTTCCACCGCGGCGGGTGAGGAAGTCCGCCGTGAAGGCAGAGAAGCCGCGGTGGCTAACGGTGGTGAGCATTTTCGGGAAGAATTTAGTGCTGTTGGTGGTGCTTGCGGGGTTGGTTCAGTTGATCCGGCGGATGGCGTTGAAATCCGGCGACGGAGATGCTACTGGGTACGGCGGTTTGTCGGAGTTCGAGGGAAGGATCTCGGATGTGGAGGGACTCTTGAAGAAGACGGCTAAGATGATTCAGATGCAAGTTGATGTTGTGGATAAGAAGCTTGAAGATGAGGTTAGAGGGTTAAGGAAGGAATTGAATGAGAAAATTGAGGAGAAAGGGGTGATTTTGGAAAGTGGGTTGAAGAAATTGGAGGCAAGGAGTGAGGAATTGGAGAGGTATTTCATCGAGTTAAAAGGGGAGGATTGGTTGTCAAAGGAAGAGTTTGAGAAATTTGTTGAGGAAGTGAGGAGTGTGAAGGGGAGTGGGTACCAGGGTGGTGGTTTGGATGAAATAAGAGATTTTGCAAGAGGAGTGATTGAGAAGGAGATTGAGAAATTTGCTGCTGATGGGCTTGGGAGAGTGGATTATGCTCTTGCCACCGGCGGCGGTGCGGTGGTGAAGCATTCGGAGGTGTATGATATGGGGAAGGGAAATTGGTTCAAGTCTGTTAGAAATGGTGTCCACCCCAGTGCAGAGAAGATGTTGAAACCGAGCTTTGGCGAGCCTGGGCAATGTTTCCCCTTGAAGGATAGTAAAGGGTTTGTTCAGATTAGGTTGCGCACTGCCATCATTCCTGAGGCTGTCACCTTGGAACATGTAGCAAAGGTGATGTATTTTTCATCCTAAATCCAAACCTTGTTGTGTGCATGCTATGTTGTAGAATGTGTTTTTGTACTGTTACTTAAATTTATGTAAATATTAGAGTAGATGAGATGTTTGATGTCGAAATTTAAGTGTGCAAATATATTATGCATATCTCATGTTGATGTACTTTGTCCTCTTTATGCTTGTGGCTACTCACTTTGTGAATTTTCAATTGGATGATGTGCCATGCATTAAGTTTATTGATCCCCTAATGCATCATATGGATGTAAGTTTTTTGTTGAGAAGTTTTGGCCTCTGGGTGACTTGTTTGTAAAAGATACCATAATAACTATTTTGATATGGCTTTATTGATGAAACCCATAATATCAATATGTATGTTGTGTTCTTTTGCTTAATGAATTAGTGACAGTTGGATGTTCTGATGATCTGTGCTGCTAGAAGTTGTTAGGAGGGGTTTTACCTTGCTTGGATGGGGTCATTAGGGCTGAATTTCATTGAATTATTGTGAAAGATATCATGATTTGATTCATAGAGATGCCAAGATGGCTGTTTATAGGTTTCTTATCATATGTATATCTGTTATTTGTATGGCATGGATGAATATAAAATTATGGCGTATTTTCTAATTTTGGTGGTTGCTTTGCTTGCATTTTTGCATGTTTTCATCTAACCTGCATATTTTTTGTTGCATCTAATTTCTTATCTGCTAGTATTTAGTTTGCTAGTCTATTAAGAGGATAAATTTCTGATGGGAATATGTTTGATGGGAGTTTAAAGATGACTATGTATATTGTCTTTTTACATGGATATATGTTGCATTTGTTTAAAGTACTTTCTCTTGTCTATATCCAAGAAATTTCTGAAGTTGATTCATTTTCTTAGAGGATTACATCAGATCAAACAATCTCCTATATATTTTGTGGTCCAAATTAGTGTTTTAAGATTGATTATTAGATGCTATTATAGGATACCTTGTAACTTCTTAAGTGAATTGATAGGACCAAAAGTGAATACAATAGCACTAATAGAGTTGAGAAACTTACTTGATGTTTTACTTGTAACTTTATTTGCTGTTTTTATCTTCTGTTTTCACTTTTTAGTTATATAAATGTCATTTTCTTTTGAATTTATTTCCTGTGTCTAAATATTTGTGTAAAGAAAACAAATAAATGGTTTTCAATGTTTCCTGTACAAATATTTAAACTTGTCATTTCTTCTGTTGTTTATGATGGATGTTCTTGTATCCATACATACTTTTATCTTCATGTCACTGCTACACTGAATCCATTCTTTTTATATGTTTAAAGTTTAGTACTGATAATTTTGTTGTCCAACAGAGCGTTGCATATGACAGATCAAGTGCCCCTAAAGACTGTAGGGTCTCTGGTTGGCTGCAGGGCCTTGATTCTGCAATTGACATTGAAAAGATGTATCTTCTATCAGAATTTACTTATGACCTTGAGAAGAGCAATGCGCAAACATTCAACGTGCTGAATTCAGCTGCTATTGGTCTCATCAACACAGTACGACTCGATTTTACATCCAACCATGGAAGCCCTTCACACACATGTATATATCGGTTTAGAGTTCATGGTCGTGAACCTGACTCGGTTTCTATGATGGCAGTGGAGTCATAATCCAGTGTTTTGCTTTGAGTTTTGTCAGTTTCTATGTAATTGTTCAGTGTATTTTGTTTAGATGTAGAATAGGAAATCATGGGACTCCTTAATTGCTAGATGCAGTCATTTTTAACTTCCTATTGATGCCTCAAATGGATGTTGTATCTACTGTATTATTCTGAGATAGGCAATTGCTAGATCTTGCTTCTTGCAAAGCAATTTTTTTTTGTTCTTGCAAATCATTTTTGGTTTCCTCTTGTTTAGAAGCTTTAGTTCTGTGTTTGTTTTCATTATTTTACCCTTGAAAGTACATCTTATAGACACTTAATTATAATTAGACATTTCAATAATTTCATGACATCATTAATCATATATTAATTATTGTCCATTATTATGTTCATTTATCCTCAGCTACTTTTGATACAATTAATTGTTTATGTATGAATACATAATTGTCAATGTCATGGAAATTTTCATTGTATTAATAGACAGTTAATAGGATGACTTTTTTTTACCATTATTATTATTAAAACTTATCTGATCATATTTTCTATTTCTGTGTTCATATTTATCTTGATCATTAATTTTATAATCATTATAACAGCATCATCTCTATAAGAACAAGTAATATTATATTATCATCCTCATTAATGATATTATTACTATTATATTTAATGTCATTAACGTTATCATTATTAATATTTTTATAATAACTATTATCATTTTTATTTTTATTATCTTGTTATTATAATTATTTTTTTTCCATCTTTGTTTCTGTCATTGTAATCAGCGATATCACAACTTATTATCATATGATTTTTATCATAATACACATAAAATATTGGATCAAATTAATATTTTCCTTTTATTTTATTAGGTACAGTGCTATCCTATCATTATGATAATTAAATAAGTCCTTTATTTTTATGTATTCTTGTTTATTTATTTCAAGATTCACTGTAGGCTTAGAAATATAAAATGCATGAAGTTTTTTTTTTTTTTTTTTT
>Ga0123340_1005808_pt1 | contig 11758 bp, 9 predicted proteins | sample SirMexnodulemix_FD_89961 | JGI IMG/M metagenome (GOLD analysis project Ga0123340, IMG submission 89961) | Root nodule microbial communities of legume samples collected from Mexico - Siratro Mexico nodule mix | ecosystem: Host-associated > Plants > Roots > Nodule | place: Mexico: Nepantla... | reverse complement strand
TTTTTTTTTTTTTTTTTTTTTTTTTTTTTTTTTTTTTTTTTTTTTTTTGTGTGTGTGTGTGTGTGTGTGTAATGCTTAATTTCAGGTTGAACTTCCTGGTTGCAAAGGAATTTGGACTGTGTATCATAAGAGCACACGCTCTCATAATACTGATTCTTCTAAGCTGGCTGACGATGATGATGAGTATCATGCGTATCTTATTATTAGTTTGGAGGCTCGTACAATGGTAAATACAGTTTTTTGTTTTAGAAGGATAAGCTATGACTAAAGTCTTATAAGTTATGATTTTAATGTTTATTAGTGTATATGCTTTCTAGTCAAATCACTTGGGGATGAGGAATTTAAGTATTACATCAGTGCCTAAACAAAATGGTAGGGAGGATAAATCAGGCTCCTAATAGGGGTGTATTGTTGCCAACCATGACATGAGTAACGGTTCCTACTTATACAGCATTTCAGAGATATTTCTATATTTGTATGTATATACATGATGTCAAGTATTTTATAAACTTGTATTATAACTTATTTCTAAACTTCCTTTGATTTTTTCATGTTTTTATTGTCAGTTTTCTTAAATGGAAATTAAATACTGGTACTCGTGAGCTGACTTATAGGTCTCTACTATCCAAGCAATACAGGCATCTAATCACAGTATCTATAATTTTCCCTGTGTTTTATTCTCTCAACCTCCATGTCTTTGTCATCTCTATTTTTGTCTCTGTTGGCTGAGTGACAGCTTGGCTTTCTTCTCCCTTTGCTCTTTGGGAAGCAGGACAGATGAAGGGTGAACTATTTAACACTTGAAAATTAGGTTTTTTAGTGAATTAAGTATTGCAAGATTGGAAACTAAAAGTCCACTTGTGTGTTTCTAGAAAAGTTTGGTTTGCTGGCAATGGAGAGGCATTTAATTGAACTGCTGATGAAATTCCGCTATGATGTTATATAGTAAATTTAAGGGAAAACTCAATCACAGGCATGACCAAATACCTAATTTATGGACAATAAAGGAAAATTAAGCAAAACAATCCTTTGTTTGATTATAGTGGCATGTCAAGTTTCAACATCAATTTTAACGTCAAAAGTTGGCTTAGACTGAGGCTTTATTCTTGCTTCAAAGCTCCTCTGCCCCTGATATGTTGTCCCTGTTTATTGCAAAATTAAATGACAATAGTTTGTTATGGTTTACTTAACAAAGTTACTTTTGCTTTCGGGGCCAAATTTTAACAGGTACTAGAGACAGCTGATCTTCTGAGTGAGGTTACTGAAAGTGTGGACTATTATGTTCAAGGAAAAACACTTGCTGCGGGAAATTTATTTGGAAGGTGGGTCTTTATTAGTTGGTTATTGATGTTTCTGTAATAATTAGAAGATGGCTTGTAATTTTACTTTCTGTTAGTGGATCTTTACCATTTGGCTGGGATTATTGATTTCCTATTTGATGGAGCCATGGACTGTTATCACTAGCTGGTCTAACGGAAAGTCTGTTATATGTACCTTTATTTCCCAGTTAATTTTCATATAGTCCAGTGTCATGTCACAATTTTCCATTCAGTTGATTTATTTCAAATTAAAATTATAGAAATACGACTATTGCTTTCCTGCTTTTATTTGTAGGCGTCGAGTTATCCAAGTCTATGAACGTGGTGCTCGTATTCTAGATGGTTCTTTTATGACCCAAGATGTAACCTTCGGAGCTTCAAATTCGGAATCTGGTTCTGCTTCTGAGAGTGCTATAGCACTTTCTGTTTCTATAGCTGATCCATTTGTCTTACTCAGAATGAGTGATGGAAGTGTTCGACTTGTAATTGGAGGTAAACTTTTGGTTAGTTATTTTCATTCTAAGAAATTTTATACATATTTTAAGTATAGTCATAAGCTTTGTCCTTTTTGTCTATTATATGCTTGCATACTCGTGTTGATCGTTTTCACTATTTTTGGACCTACAATCATGGATTGAGTAACACGGTGCAGGCATCTATAGATGCTATTGAACTTTTGTTTTCCCCCTTTTTTTTTATGCTCTTGTCATTTCAATTTACAGATCCTATTACCTGCACCATTTCTGTCACCTCACCAGCTTCATTTGAGAGCACCAAGGGATCAGTTTCTTCATGTACACTGTATCATGATAAAGGACCCGAGCCTTGGCTGAGGAAGACTAGTACTGATGCATGGCTTTCTACTGGTGTTAGTGAGGCTATTGATGGCACTGATGGTGCTGCTCAGGACCATGGGGATATTTATTGTGTTGTTTGTTTTGATAATGGTAACCTTGAAATATTTGATGTGTCCAATTTCAATTGTGTCTTTTCTGTGGAAAATTTCATGTCTGGAAAGAGTCATCTTGTTGATGCTCTGATGAAAGAGGTACTAAAAGATTCTAAAAAGGGGGATAGAGATGGAGTGGTCATCCAAGGGAGGAAGGAAAATGTACCAGATATGAAGGTTGTAGAGTTGGCTATGCAGAGATGGTCTGGGCAACATAGCCGTCCATTTCTTTTTGGGATTTTGAGTGATGGAACTATTCTTTGTTACCATGCTTATCTTTATGAAAGTCCAGAGGGTACTTCTAAAGTTGAGGATTCAGCATCAGCAGGAGGATCCGTTGGCCTTGGCACTACCAATATTTCCAGGCTTAGAAATTTGAGATTTGTTCGTGTGCCTTTAGATGCGTATGCCAGGGAGGAGACATGTAATGGATCACCTCGTCAACAAATTACTATTTTTAAGAATATTGGTGGTTATCAAGGATTCTTCCTATCAGGGTCAAGACCAGCTTGGATCATGATTTTGAGGGAACGACTTCGTGTTCATCCACAGGTCTGAACAAATCCTCCATTATGTAATCATATCCATTAAATGTTTGTGTTATAATTTCTTTCTAGATTTCTTGGGGTACCTATGAGTAACGGTTTGCATTGCCCTTCATCATTGTAATTAGTATGTTCGAAGAAGTTGGACAAGGCAGTTACAATAAATTAGATGCTCTTAATTTAATAGGCTTTGGAGTAGGCTCTACTACCAATTTCAAGTTCCATTTACCAGCTGATTGGTCTGCCATCACATTACTGCATTTTTTTTGCTTGATATTACTACCTAAATGTACATCATAATTCTTTTTGTTAATATTTTTATACAGAAGAAATTTGAAAAGTTATCTTACTGTTGTCTTCTATGTCAGCTATGTGATGGGTCTATTGTTGCTTTTACTGTCCTTCACAACGTGAACTGCAATCATGGGCTTATATATGTTACATCACAGGTACACGATGATACTTTGCTTTTATGGATAAATTATCACAAATTTTATATATATATATATAAAATTTATATTTGTGGCTAACCATTTTTTTTAATCTACTCTCTAGGGTGTTTTGAAGATATGCCAGTTGCCTTCTGGTTCAAATTATGACAGCTACTGGCCTGTACAAAAAGTTAGCTTTCTTCACCTCACAATTTGAAATCTAGATTTTCTACCTGATTTGGTTGGATCTTTTCTAATTTGTGATATCATTTTAGATTCCACTAAAAGCCACTCCACACCAAGTAACATATTTTGCGGAGAAGAATTTATATCCACTTATTGTCTCATTTCCTGTAAGTACTTCTATTTTTTACAAGGTTATATAATTCTTACTCATTTAATAATAATTATGTAATTCTTTCTAATTTAATAATAATTACAAGCATCTTTTGAGGCTGGAGTCTTAGACTCGAACATTTGTCGAAATTTGGATCAGCTTATTTTCAAACTTTTATTTCTTGCAGCTTATGAAAAATCTTGACACAAAATGTAATTATTTTGCTAATAAGCTCGATCAAGATGTCAAATATTTTTAACAATTCAGTATTTGTAATCACTTATTCTCAGTACATCAGGTTATTTCATACTTTTAAGCAAAGAAGTAGATTGCATAAACTAATCCTGCTTATAAAGATTCTTGTGTCGTGACTAGTAATTATGTTCTATCTTGTCCATGTATTACGTATTATACACAAAATGTATTTAGGATTTTCTTATGAAGTAATAACTTGTGCTTTCAGTATTTGTAACTAAAAATTGATTGTTTTTTTGTTAGTTTTTGGCCTAGTGCTAAAAGTTTTTTTTCCCTACCATTAATTGAATTGTTCTGTTTATTAATTTAGAAGCAGCAACTTGATTGATTGAATTTTAGTCTTTAGTCACAGATTTTTTATTCAGGAAGTGATACTACATTCTAATCATTCTCATCAGGTTCTTAAACCACTAAATCAAGTTATTTCTTTGGTTGACCAAGATGGCAACCATCAGAATGAGAGTCAGAATATGAATTCAGATGAGCAAAACCGCTTTTATCCTATTGATGAATTTGAGGTTCGAATTATGGAGCCAGAAAAGTCTGGTGGCCCTTGGCAAACAAAAGCAACAATACCTATGCAAAGTTCTGAAAATGCCCTCACTGTGAGGATGGTTACCCTGCTGGTAATGCAGTTTTCTTTACCTTTCAAAATGACGTGCTGATTGGTTCTGATCGTTATAAATTTCTCTGAAATCTATCTTTATTTTAGAATACAACCTCAAAAGAAAATGAAACACTTTTAGCCATTGGGACTGCTTATGTGCAAGGAGAGGATGTTGCTGCAAGAGGACGCATCCTCCTGTTTTCTTTGGGGAAAAATACTGATAATCCACAATCTCTGGTATCCATATGAATGCTTTCCTCAAAAGTGACCAAAATTGTGCTGCTTCACTCTAAATTTGGGTGATGCCTTTATTTAGAGACTGTCATACATATCCTTCTTCTTTGCAGGTTTCAGAGGTGTATTCTAAGGAATTAAAAGGTGCTATATCTGCCTTGGCCTCACTTCAGGGCCATCTCTTAATAGCGTCTGGTCCAAAAATTATTCTGCACAAGTGGAATGGCACTGAGTTGAATGGTATTGCATTTTTTGATGCACCGCCATTACATGTTGTGAGCTTAAATATTGTGAGTGATTGTTCCTTAAATCTTTTTATTATGAATAATAAATGGCCATTAAAAACATGTTTAGTTATGCACTTCTGTCTTTAACGTTCTGAAGTTTCTCTTACTGAATTAAAATTTGTTGGTTGAGTCAAATTAGAAATGTGTTCCAGGATGTTTTTAAGAGCAATAATATTTCATTTTGATGCTTGATAATGTGACGGGAACAAATAACTTGAGAAACACAGATAAGTGTATGCTATCCAGTTTCCAGTTTTCATGTTTTTTTTAATGGTTGTCATCATTTTGGTAGGTAAAGAACTTCATCCTTATTGGCGACATCCATAAAAGCATATACTTTCTTAGTTGGAAAGAGCAGGGTGCTCAATTGAGTTTGTTAGCGAAGGATTTTGCTTCTCTCGACTGTTTTGCGACAGAATTTTTGATTGATGGAAGTACTCTTAGTCTTATGGTTTCGGATGATAAAAAAAATATCCAGGTTTGTCTTACGATTTAATGGTAATTTATTGTTTTCATTTGTCTTTTGTGATGTGCATTTGCACTTTATTTGAAAGTTATCTCTGGCAAATAAAATAAAGTTCTTCTAATGGAAAATTTGTTCTCGAACATAATATAAAGAATAATAACATGCATATTGGTTTTTGACTTGTGTGTAGGAATTTTTTAGTCTGTATGGACCTTTTCCAGTTTAATTTCCATTGGAAGGTTCATCTTGACTAAAGACTAAGCTCTCTTTGTAATTGGAGTTTACCCCTAGTCTCTAGTCAAGATGCTTCGAATGCCCAGACAAAAAATTGTTTATCAGAGAAAATTTTACAGTCTTTAGTCGGGATGCACTTTCCAATGGACCCTGGTAAAATAATAGACCCTAATACTAACAGGCATCAAACCTACTCTTCCCCTAAAATTGCAAGATGAATCTGCGATATGAATTTTCTATCTGCGATAAACAATTTTGCGTGTTAAAATATAAACCTGCTAAATCTACAATGATCATATGCTGTTTGCGAGGGCCCAACTCTAGCAATGATATAACTGGACTAACGTAGTTAAAATCAAGATTATAGTTGTGATCGTGGAGGACTCACAAAATATTAAATTGTGGACTCGTAACATGGATAGGAGATTTTACTTTCTACGAAAGTATGATATAAATCATTTGAATCAAAACAAAAACTAAAGGGATCTCTATCTCCTTCATGAAGCATATCAATTAGAACATTCTCCTCCTCTAGAGGTGGAATGCTAAGAACATAATCCTCTTCTCCACCGCCTTGAGCTTGACCTTCAACCAAGTGTTCATCATCTCCAATTGAATTGGGTGCATCATTAAATCTACACTTTCATTGTCTCCTCCTTTAACATTTTCCATAATCCACTCATCATCAGATGGAATATCATTAAGTTCAAACTCCTCAAGTGATCTTCTTCTACCCACATCTTAACAATATTTCTATTGCTGCTCACATCCTCCTCTTCTGTCTTCTTTCTTTTTCCAATTTCTACATCATCATCCTCAATATCAAACTTTGTTTTTTTCATTAATCATTGCTGCAAACCCACAACAACCTCTAACATTTGTTTTTGTATTTCATCAATCACACTTTTGCAAGCTTTTACATGCTTTTGTGATCTCGCCAAGTGGTGCTTCAAGTGATAAACCCTCCTAGTATAGTATTTTGGCAAAATTTGCATTGAATTTTTCTACATATTCCATACTTCCAAGCCAAGTTTGTTCTACTACTAGGAGTATTTTTTACCACTTTCTTAGAGAAGATTTTGTGAGGCGGAACTGTTAGCAGCAGCATCACTAGAGGGATTAGAAGCCCCAATTCCTGAAGCTGTTATACCGTAGCGGTTTTTGTGTTTTTATTTTTAAAATCAATATATGTTTATAAAAGAGGAGTCACAAATGAAAGAGATAAAAATGACACCAATGAGATGCGAAGGCAATAACTCACCGTGACTTGTGACTACGATTGCTTTCTGGCCGGCAAGGAGATGCAAAAGAAACCACATGTAGATGAAGAAATGAAAACTAAATGCATGTAGGCGAAGGAGGAACTTAATGAAAACCGGCACCAGTTACTGCACTGCACCGAAACAAAACGCAAAAGAAGAAATCAGGCACCGAAATGGACAGATGAAGACCAGGCTCAGAGTTGAAGACACAAACCATTTATTTGCATTTGAGGAAGAGGGAAAGTCATTTTTTTATTGGCTTGAAACAAACAAAAACTGCTGACCCAAAATAGAAATAGAAACGACGATTCTTTGCTTTTTTTTTTTTTTTTTTAATTTTCAGGGATGATACTCTTCCAATCATACGTAGGCACCGGAACAGACATAAGGTTCAAAATCGTAGAATTGTACAATTCCATGATCTAACTCTTGATTTTGACTACTACGGGTTGGACTATATGTCTTTGATATTAGCATCGGATAGTATCGAATCAGTGTACCCTATAGGCTGCTGGAAATGTTCTGTCCAGGTAGTCTTGTTTCTTTATGTCCCATTTAGAAGAATTCACTAATGGTAGATTAACCAGAAAGTATTCCTTCCCCTCGGTTCTTTCCTTATTTATATTTTGGTTTTTGTCCATTTACCTTATTTCTCTTGGTTCTAATTTTGACTTGTTAATGTTTAATGGTATTTCATATACTCCTACGCAGTTTACCTTCTCTCTGTTTATATATTCTTTTATCCAACCAACAGAAAGATGCTTCTTTTTTAAAAAAGTTGAAAGTGTGTGAAAATATTGTTATCGAGTTTTTTGTGTTTTTTTATCTTGTCCTTCTCGTGACATAAGTCCTTTGAAATGTATGATGCACAGATTTTTTACTATGCGCCAAAGATGTCCGAGAGTTGGAAAGGACAGAAGCTTCTGTCAAGAGCTGAATTTCATGTTGGTGCTCATGTGACTAAATTCTTAAGGTTGCAAATGCTACCGACCTCGGAAAGAGCTGGTTCAGCTCCAGGCTCAGATAAAACCAATCGTTTTGCCTTATTATTTGGGACCTTGGATGGCAGTATTGGCTGCATTGCCCCTCTTGATGAAATCACATTTCGCAGACTACAGTCCTTGCAGAGAAAGCTTGTTGATGCTGTAGCCCATGTTGCTGGCCTGAACCCCAGAGCTTTCAGACAATTTCGGTCAAATGGGAAGGCTCACCGACCTGGCCCTGACAGTATAGTTGACTGCGAGCTGCTATGCCAGTAAGTTTATTCTTCAGCCAGTATGACTGTATGGGTGATTGAGAAATGGATATTAAATCGAGTCTGTAAAAATTAAATAAAGAGGTTGTTTGTTATTCTATAAATGTTGAAGAATTGCGATTTGCATCCAAAAATTAATGGCCCTATAAAATGCATTAAACTTGTGTACTTCCAAACAGAAATGGAATGAATAGTAGATAATAAATCAAAGTAACAGTGCAAGAAAATTTAGGTAAATTCTTCACTTGCTTAGTCTTTGTATGACCGCCAATGTGGTGAAAAGCTATACCATGTACTTTTTGACCTTACCTGTTTCAGATATTAACAATTTTCTCTTCATATTTCATAATATGCGGCTTCTTTGTTACAGTTATGAAATGCTTCCATTGGAGGAACAGCTTGAAATTGCTCATCAGGTTGGGACAACTCGATCACAAATTCTCTCAAATCTAAGTGATCTGTCTCTTGGAACAAGTTTCTTGTAAACACGGTCATCTTTTGTAGATCAAGGAACAGTGCTGCCCTGCCCATATTTTCCCGTGCTGTTAGCATCTGTTTATTTTGATTCAATTAGGTCTTGTTGGGCTTGGGTAAGATATTATATCATATAGCCTAATTCTCTTACAGCCCTTGGAAACAATGAGAGCAGACAGCATTTGGATAGTGATATCCGTAATTGATTCCCATAGATGTTTCATATTCTGTATTTTGTGCATCAAAGGTCAATTTGTCATATGGCTCATGCGTGTCCTTCAACTATAGTTATGTAGACCTTGTGGTAGGGGAGTCTGTTTAATGCCCTAACGGACGAGGTGGATGTAAAATGGATTTTGTTCCCCTGAAGAAACAAGTAGGAAACATAACCCCACTAGAAAGCTAGATATTCTTCTGTATGTCAGCATTCAGAGTTCTCTGGAACATGTAATTATTAATGTTATTATTGCTCACCATAATATGATGGATTAGTTGCAAATGACATTTTAATCTGTCGTGGCTTTAAGAGATATTGGGTTTCTTTAGTGGTAAATGAAACGAAAGAAAGATTAGTCACGAGTTTGAATTCTTCCGTTAACAAAAACTAACATATTACTGACATTTGTAGATAAGACAAGTTGTCATGTGTCTCTGTTGTGAGTGACAGTTATGATACATGGGTGTGTCAACTGATAATTTTAAAAATGGTTCTGATGAAAAATAAAAATTAGACTCATCTTAATTAACAATATTGGGAACATGAAGAATGATAATAAGTTGACCAAATACTTCCATGCTTGGTTGTAAATTATATATGCAACCATAATTATGGTCTTAAGGATGCAATCTCAGACACCTTCACAATCGTGATTGAAATTATATTTGTCTGCAAATTTACCAATCGCATTATAATGCCCGTCACAATGGCAATTTAAATCTAGCTCCCTTGAAGTAGAAAATGTAATTTAAAAGTATCACCCTACCTATCTAAATCCTATCTAAGTTTAAGATTAATCAGTGGAACAAAAGGCAGTGGCTGCTGAAAAGTTCTCCCGACAGGGAAATACAAAAAAGGTTGATTGGATGCCACCAATTATGTCCACTGCTCTGAAGATGAATGTTGAATCTCTTTGGGGCCTCAATTACAAATCACAGAATGAAGTGTTTCGGCATTGATTCTATCGGCCTCAATTACTACCTCACGTTGTAGTAAGAGTTACATTATTTGTATAACGTCTTACAATCACTTCATAACTTTTTTTCATCTCTTTTTCATTACATCACTCGTTTTCTTAACATTTTCCCTTATCTAGTAACCATGTCCATTGAAATATCACCATTTGAAGTTAAAAATTACGTTTGCAGTTATTGATGTGGTTCACCGTAAAGTGTTCCTTCTGTTACTGGCTCAAGTTTACTGTTTTACATTATCAATTAATTAGAAGTAATTTTAAATATTAATTTTTAAATAGTCATTAAAAAAAATCAATCGTTTGATCGTATAAACAACTTAGGATTAGATCAGGTGCTAATATTAACTTTTACAGTGTTGTCGCATTTTAATTTATTTTTTTATTAGTATTTTATCCCACAACTTTGTCAATAAAATGCTAGTGCTATGTATTTTACAGTTTTAAACAAAATGAAGTGAAACTTAACTCTCTTTTCAGCTCTGTTGAGTTTGTGTTATTTTTTTTTTCTTATCTCCTGCATGTCTTCTAAAACCCATTGTTAACCCTATTCTCTATTCCCTTCTTGATACTTCAAAATTTGAGTTATCTCTTCTCTTCATTTCAATTTGGTATGCATGGTACAGCTGAGCGAGTCAATTACCTATGATTAGCTTCTTTGGCTAGCCATAAAAATCTGCTACTTACCAAAATGAGTTAAAAGATAAGTAATACGTATGCTTTGGCTCCCTTCCAATAATAACTAGTAATCCAATTATGATTGCACGTGTAAAAACAACATCCACGTAAACCTGCTTTACAAATTCTCCGTTTTAGATGTGTTAACCTAATTAAAGTTGAAAGTGAAAGTGGGAAAGAGTTAACTCCACATGTCTAGTATTAATCAAATCAACATGATGTTGCACTTCAACTCTTCCAATTTTTTGGTAAATTCTTTGTCGCCACTATCCATTTCTCCATAAACTTTTCTTTAGTATTGCTGCTATTTTCACACACCTTTACTTCAACACGCAACTCATAGTGAGTTAGGCAGCTTCGGATCGCAATTGCGTAATTCCCATCACAAATTCTACACTTTCACGTCACATGTGCTCTTTTCAGATTCTACTCCTTTTTTCTCCACTTACTTATTTCAAATACCTACACCAACATTTCTTAATCATTCTTAACTCATGGTTACAAATATATACGTAGTTTTTGTAAAATGAAGAATATCACGGTCCCAACTGAAAAAGAAGAACTAATAATGGTTAGACAACTTCTGTAATAATAAATTTTTCTCCTAAATTGATGTTTTAGTATAAATAATAATGTAGTTTATGCCGACAGGACGCAACGATGATATACATTTCTTTTCCAAAATAGATAATTGTCTTAGTCACTACAGACCCACCCATTTATCTTCATGAATATATTACTCTATAATGTATCATAGCTCAACCCATAATATCTATATTAGCATTGCTGAGGATTAATATAAGAAATTGACTAATTTTAATATAAGAAGAAACCTAACAATTGTTTAGGATTAATATTAGTGATGAACTCATAAGTAACTAATTTTAAAACAATGTGTTCCAAAATATACGTTTGGTGGAAGTTAGAATGTTTAGTCTAATATTATTGGTCTCATAGGTGATTAGGGTTTGATGGTTGTGGTTAACTAGTTTATGACTTCCACTAAGGAAGTGAAGAAGATTGATTGAAAGAGCAAGAGAGTTTGTCCTAATGTGTGTGGAGTCTTGTGGGAAACGTGATGGAAAAGAAAGAAGATGCTCAAGTCTGAACTCATGGATGTAACCATTTTAATTTGATCAAGACAAAAAAAAAAAAACACAATTAGTTTACTTTATTTAAAATAATTATTTTCAATTTTCTTTTTTATGATAAAAATAAAAAAAATAAAAATAAAT
>Ga0123340_1005807_pt1 | contig 11759 bp, 11 predicted proteins | sample SirMexnodulemix_FD_89961 | JGI IMG/M metagenome (GOLD analysis project Ga0123340, IMG submission 89961) | Root nodule microbial communities of legume samples collected from Mexico - Siratro Mexico nodule mix | ecosystem: Host-associated > Plants > Roots > Nodule | place: Mexico: Nepantla... | reverse complement strand
GATATGTACAAAAGATATTTTCAATGATTTTCAAATGTTTCAAAATTTATGTACAAAGGAACATTTTCAATGATTTCTTTCAATGGTTATTTAAAAAGTATGTACAAAGATTTTTTGAAATATATATTTTTTATGTACATTCAAAAGGATTTTTCAATGATTTATTTTTGTTTAAATGCATATATACAAAGAATTTAAAAGATCTCAAGAATATGTACAAACTTCAAAGTGAAAATATGTACAAAAGTTTTCCTTTTCTCTTTTACAAAATTTCACTGTGTAGAATCAGAAATTCTTGGTAATCATTGAATTCACTAGATATCAACTTCCATTTTTGAAAATCCATTTAATTCCATTTTTTTAAGAAAATCCAGGGTCATTCGAAGCTAATGTCAACATGGTGTAGCCATCAACTTTCCTTTTGGAAATACTGCTTAGATGCATGCTTGAACCCATGGCTAAAAGGGTAGGTGTTGAGGAATTTTGAAGTATTTAAAAGATATTGGGATGCAAATCTTTCGACAGGACTGCCCCTAGTTTTGGTGTGTTGGGTTGCCTATGTGGGCGTTAAGCTTGGAGGGTATGAATAACTTGGTTCGAAAGAAAATAAGGGTAGTGTAAAGGACTCTTCGTGAAGGGAAATAGGCTTTGCAATTGCCCCAATTTTTATGCACAAGGGGAATGGTAAAATGGCCAACATTTCAAAGGAGCTTTAAAGCTTCTACGATAAGAAGACTCAAAAAGAAACTTGACAAATGAGCTGAAAAATGGCCAACATTTCATTATACAATCAAGCTTCAAATACGAGGAGCCTACACATCTATTTATAGAGAATGTGAAGCTTGCACTAGAAGCTCTCCCCTAAGTAGCATATAAAATAAGCTACCTACATAATCCTAGCTTCTTCAACTTCCTTACTTTCCATTTAGCTATTGCCATGTAGCATATCATCAATAGTTTGCACCACCTTTAGTGGCGGAAGTGTACATGCAGCCCCCTTGAGTTACCTGTTGGAAATATATTGTATGGTTAGGTACATCATTACTTATGTATTGGGAACTTATCTTAGTTGCTTGTTCCAAGGGAGAGTGCTCACATTGCTTGAAGTCTAGTTAATTCATGGGCTGCATGCTTGGTTATTTCCAAGAGAGCTTGATGATTGGAGTGGTCCCCACGTTCCTTTTTGTCATTGGTGCATGGTGCAACCCAACATAGCTCTCTTCTCATTTTGTATGTTAAAGTGGACCCCACCTTCATATTGGAAAGCCAAATGACATTTTAGTCTTCATTGGTGCAGCCTAACATAGCTCTCTTCTTACTTTATTATTGAAGTGGACCCCACCTTCATCTTGGCAAGTCAAATGTTTTGTATTTTTTAGAATAGCCATGTATTTCACCTTCCATGTGGACCATAGGTGAATCTTCTTTTATTTCTAAAAAAATAAATCCAAACAACAAAAGTTAGAATACTAAAAAGATCAAACACATATACCAAATTAAAATCTAAACTATACTACCAATTTGGGTTGAACCGTATTCCATCACTTGGGGTACAAGCTAGGTTTGAGAAGCTTGTCATAGAAGTCAGGATTAGAAGTTTGTCATAGAAGATAGGGTTAGAAGCTTGTCATAGAAGCTAGGGTTAGAAGCTTATCATGGAAGCTAGGTTTGGAGAGCTTCTCCTACAAGCTTCTACATCTCCTTCCTTCTGTAAATAATTGTGTAGACAATTGTCAACACCCGATGTCGTCCTGATAAATACAATTAATTAAAAAAAACTATATATGTTTGCAATTAAAAATGAAGAAAAGGTTTTTCAGTAAATATTATAAACTAAAAAATAATACTTGGTTAGTTTAGGTTTTTCTAAAAGATATAAAAAAAAGTTGAACTTAATCCATTAAGTTTTTAAAAAAATAAAAAAAAATAATATAATAAAAAAATATACAAATAATTAAAAATGAAAAACGAAAAAACAAAAAATGAAAAAAGAAGAAAAAATAAAAACAAAAACAATAATAATAAATAAAAAATTAAAAAGAAAAAAAAAGAAAAGAAAAATAAGATAATAATAAAATAGCTGTTGTAAAACGGATCCTCACTACTCACTTACTCTTCATATTTTTGCTCACTCTTAACCCCTACAAAACAAAAAAATAAAATAAAATAAAATAAAATAAAATATCAGCAAAACAATAGTCGTTCTTCCCCACTCATTCACACTACTATTTTTTCTCATCCTCCCGTAATCCACTCCTCTTGTAACTGCACTCACTCACACTATAAACCACTCAGTTGGACAGAGAAAAAAGCACATAGAAACAGTGAGAAAAAAGATATGGAAAAAGAGAGATGAAGAAGAGAAAGAAAATAGAGCAGTGAATAAAAAACAAGAAAGATTGATCCCCATATTTTGCTTTCCACCCTTAGTTTGAAACTCAAAATCAAGGAATAATTGGAAAGGAGATGAGCATATCTGAAGAATCAAGCTAAGGTAAGATTTTAAATTTTGGGTTTCGAAGATTAAGGTTTATACATTTTGTTTTTACCTTTTTGTTGTGTTTTTAATTTTTGGTGATTGTTTCATTCTCTTCTGATTTCATAAAATAATTCAAAAAAATAAAAAAATGAAAAAATAAATATGTTTTACTCAATCTGCAATAGAAGAAAACGATTAAAAAAAAACTATTACTGCATGTTCATCTTCAAACTACTAGCACCCATCACCTTCCACTCCAAAACCCAATTATCACGGACCCCCTCACAGTGTCACCCTCTCCTCTCCTATTCTACCTAAAAAATTCATAATACAAAATCCCTCTTTCGAAGAACCACTTCCTTCAACCTCATAGTGGTAGTGGTAGCACCCTCTAAAGCAGCCCTATATGCAGCACCAAACATCCTCTTTCCCAGTACCTCAACAAGTCTTCCAAGTCAAACACATAGCCACACCCCTATATATGTATATATTATTCATATAAAGGTCCCTCGAAACACTTTCTTCGGATCTCCCTTCTACAACTTCAGAGGAAAGGAATTCCCATTCTTTTTTCTGGACCAACACACAAAGCTATAAACAACAAAAGCTATGAGAGTAACAAGAGTAGCATCAACAACCACCATTCACCCAACCCCAACCAGATCAGATCCAATCCAACACCATCCCAGAGACATGGTCTTTGCCAAACTCCAAGGCATGAAGAGCAACCTCTGAATCTCTTCCACCCTTGCTTATTTCTGAACCAAAGATCACTTTAACTTCGTCGAGCCCCACCTCTGCCTCCAAGCTGCTCGTGGAATCACCAAAAGGTTGACCTTAAAACCATGGTGAAGCGCGAGGAGAGGCGGTGGAAGCAAGAGTTCCGACGGGAGGAGGTCGAACGAGAGAGGAAGCGACGTGATGTGGTATTTCAGCGGGAACGACATGCTCCTGTAGTTTTTGGTGATGGATGTTCTTCAAGATGGTAGAGGATGCAAGCGGTGGCGATTTCCTCCGCCGAAGAATCGGTTGCAACCGACTCGGGTGTGGGTTCGACAAATGTGATGGGCTCTTCTACTACCATGGAAAATGATAGGTTATGGTTAGTCTTGAACAAGGAAGAAAAAAAAAAACCTAGTTGTTCACACATTGGACTGATTACACCCCAAGTTTTCATATATGCACCGCCAACCTCAATCCCAAAAAAAAAAAAGAAAAAAAATGGTTTTGGGCGTTTTGAGTCAGCCCAACATTTTGCACACTGCAACTTATTTTACTTCTGCACCTCCATCACTCCTTAAAGATTTTAAACCTATTTTTTTAAGCTTTTTTTATTTTTTATGTTTACTTGTTTTATCTTTTATAAATTCTCATTTTTTAATTTGCACCCAAATTTGCATACCTTAGACTACACGTGTAGTCCCGTGTCTATTTTTTTTAAAAAAAGGTTTTTAAATATCAACTGGCCACATGCATCACACGATATTTAATATGAAACTTTGGAAATATCTTTTTTAGGTATCATATTTTTCTAATAATTTTAGATATCAAATGGCCACATGCGTCACACGATATTTAATATTATTATTACAAATGGTTTTTTTAAATATCAAATGACCACACGCGTCACACAATATTTAATATGAAACTTCGAAAATAATTTTTTTTTGGCATCACATTTTTTTAATAATTTCAGATATCAAATGGCTGCATGCATCATATGATATTTAATATTATTATTCTAAATATTTTTAAATATCAAATAGGTGCACGCGTCACACGATATTTAATATGAAACTTTGGAAATAATTTTTTGGGGTATCATATTTTTCTAATAATTTTAAATATCAAATAGCCGCACACGTCATACGATATTTAATATTATTATTCCAAATGTTTTTTTAAATATCAAATGGCCACACGCGTCATGCGATATTTAATATGAAACTTTGGAAATAAATATGACTTTTTAATATCAATTTTCTTTTAAAAATACAAAATAAAAAAAATATATGATTCAAATCTCTAAAAATCAAATCAAATATGAAAATTTCATAAATTAATGCCAGTCAAACAAACAAATTTATATTTAGAATTATGTAATTCTTGATTTTCCATTATGACAAGAAATACATAGGAGCAAGGTCAATCTTTGTCGAGCCCAAAAAAATAAAAGATATTTTCTTTGTTGTTTTCTTACTTTGCTTTTGTTTCCATTTTTGGGAAAAATAAACATTACGAAAAACCACATTCATTTTATTCATTTAATTAAAGATATAGTCTTATCACAGGTGTTGTAGGGTGCTAATACATTCCTTGCACGTAACCGACTCCCAAACCTTAATTCGATTTTGCAGACTATTTTCCTTTCATTGGTTTTTCCATAATTTTCCATAATAAACTATGGTGGAAACTTATCTTTTTGAATATTATTTTTCTTTCTCCGCCATCCTCGTCGTGACGCCGGTTGTGAAAAATGACAGCTCCACTAGGGGATGTTTCTGAGAGTTAGGTCAATTTAATTGAATGACTTCAAATAGTGTGGTTTTTTTGAACGTTTATTTTCTCCTTTCTTTTGTATATATGATTGTTATTTTGTTGTTGCTGAAATATTGAACCCTAGGGTAGACGACATATTATATTTGTCTGGGAACATTTTGGCTGTTTTATAGGTAGGGGTTTGGGTGCATTATTTTCCCTTCACACACACCATTTGCATATCATGAGTAGGGTCCTATACCCGAGTCTGAGGAAGCTTAGGATTAGAATGGGTTGTGTAATAATGTCAAAAGGATGTACTTCTTTTTCTGTCTTTTGCGAGAACCCCAGCTAGAGTCTGCTCACTTCATTTGTATATCCATAAAAATTGTTTACCAACTGCTATGGGTACGCGGTGGAGTGAGTCATAGCTCTAGTGGCCATATATCCTTAGGAATTAGGAGCCTACCTATGTGAGTGTGCATCTAATGCCATAGAGCCTTAACATGTCGAACCTTGTTTAGGACACAAAGGGAGATATTTTGCATACCTCTACCTCTCGCCCTACTTCTTTTTAAATGAATAAAAGGACTATTTATCCTTTGTAAATAAATAAATTACTTTCTTGTACAAAGCATCCATTGCATATTTTTTATGTCATGATTGGAGAAGAAGGATATGAGATATAAGAAATTTAACTCATTCTTTTTCACCAATACATTGCATGCATTTTCTCATTTAGTTGTATTTTTCATTCATTGAAGGTTAGGAATTACAAAGTTCTGAAAATGGAAATTAATATGGGGTCTGGAGTTGAGAAGGAATACGATTCAGAACCATTGAAGAAAAAGGAGAACAATTTGATTGACCTTAGAGAATTGAGACGAAAACTTAAGATGGTACAAAGGGATGCCTTCAGAAGAAAGCATGGGAATCCACTGAGTCTATTGGAGGTAGAGGTTGATATATCCGCAATCACAACTTTAGCACAATACTATGATCCGCCTCTCAGATGTTTTACATTCCAAGATTTTCAGCTAGTATCGACAATCGAAGAATTTGAGCAGATCCTTGACTTGTCGATGGAAGGGAGGTTCCGTACAAATATTTTGAAAAACACAGTTCTATCTCGACTGAAATCATAAAAATACACAGCACGGAGTTGGAAAGCAGACTAGTAGAAAGAAAAAACACAAGAGGTTTTTCGCATAAAATTTTAGAGAGTTATCTATTCCAGTTAGTCGGGAAGGAAGATTGGGGTACATTTATGGATATCTTAGCTCTAACCCTTAATGGTGTCATGTTATTTCCCAACATTGAATGCTTTGTGGATTATGTCGCTATCAATGTGTTTGTTGCAATCAAAACTAGAGCTGGAAATCCAATGACAACCATTTTAGCTTATGTCTATGATACTCTCAATTTGTGCTATGAAATGAAAACAAAGAAGATGTCATGTTGTCTGCTTGTGTTATATGTCTTGGTTATATCTCGTGGGGGTGAAAATGTTATCAACATCAACTGTCCTGTTAACGAGGTGTTACAACACGGGCCTGAAATGAAAGGAGAAAAAGGTTGGGCATAATTCTTCACCGGTCTGACCGAAAAGAAAATCAAATGGCAACCTTCATGGCAACAAAGATCACTCATCCTATACATTGCGGAAACTACCCAAACTATCCACTTATAGGTACTAAGGGTTGCATTAATTATAACCTAATGGTGGCTCAAAGGCAATTTGGGTATTCCATAAAAGGGTCACCGACACATGCTTCTCTTGCCACTTTGTTGATTTACTATGACGATGGGTGTGCTTGGAAAAATGTGATTCGTATGGAAAGAGATTCAAAAGCATGGGCAGTAGACTGAGAAATCCCTTATCAACAATGGATCACAGAAAGAGTAAAAAAAGTCAAGTTTCCTTTTAGACAAATCTCCACTTGCTTAAGGAATGAAGAGCAAATGCAAAATGTGGAATCAGAAGAAATAAAACACCTAAAAGAGGAAACTAAAAGACTAAAAGACGAAAACACCAGAATAGCTGATGACTTCCAAGGCCTACAACACAACTATATGGATCTTAAAAGGGAGTATGTGGAAAAGATAGAAGCATATAAAGGGCTGGTTAGGAAACAAAAAGCAAAAAGGGATTATACTCACATAATTAAGTAGGATCTGTCTGCAGCCAATACCGAGTTAACAATGAGAGCACAGGAGCGAAATGCGGCCTTGTCAGCAGAACGTCAATGGAAAAATTTATATGAAGATATAAAAAGGGGACAAATAAGAAGCAATGAGAAGGTTGCAAGATCTTCAAATTCAAGTTAATGGCATAGAACACCAAGTGGAGGAAACAATGGCAATATGTAAAGAAAGGGTGAAAAAGGAGCGTATGCAACTAATAGAAGTAGAAGAAAGGCATCAAGCTACGATGGGTCATATGAAAAACTATGTGATTGAACAGGGAGAAGTTGTGAATCACTGGAAAAGAAGTTTTTCTCAATTATCTGCTTTAGCTAATGGGGCTATCGATGACGTACCTAGAATGTTATGTGAGGCTCACGTAGTGTTGTTTCGTGACTCTCCGCGAGAGGTCAAGATTTTTATTGGTCATTGCAAGTAGCTAGTGGAGCAGATGATGAGTCTAATTGCTCGTGCTAGGGATTGATAGTGGTTTCATTTTCTTTGAAGTGTATTGACTCGAGTTCATTGAATAAATCATATTACTTTGATACTCCAGACCTATGTTAATTTCCATTAGTGCTACATTGCACCCCATTTACATAACTTTATAATTTTCGACTAGTCGCATTTTGTTCATACTTTTTTTCGTTTAATTCATTTGAAATATAATCCAGAAAAAAGCAATAACGACAAAATTTCTGCAACACCCATATAGGACCCGTGCCAATCGAAAAATTATGGAAGACTGGGGGAAGCACATGAAGTAATGAGAGCTGATATCAATCAGCTAAAGGATCAGATGAGTCAAATTCTTGAAGCTTTAATGATTCTGGAAAGTAAACGTAAAGTTGCCACCTCTACATGATAAAGAAATGGTGTCTATTATAAGTTGATAAAGGAATCTGCACACGTAGAGCCATTGGGGCTTATTGGGGGTCATACCTATCCTTGATATAAATAGAACAATCAGTCATTTTCATCACGGTTCCCATATATTGCCAATACCACGTCATCATACCAACAAGATCTACCCCAACATCAGATTGCATATCAAGCACCACCTGTGCAGAATAATTCCAACCAAGGTCATGGTCAGAGTTAGGGCGTGGCTCCAAAGAGAAACTTTAATCAAGAGAGGAGTTTTGTTAATTTTACTCCCATCCCTATGACATATTCAGAACTCTTGCCAAAACTCCTTTAGAGTGGTTTGGTTGCATTATGTCTTCTGAAGCCCTAACAACCACCATATCCTAAACATTATGATGCAAATGCTAAATGCAATTATCATGGTGGGGCTGCAGGCCATTCCATTGAAAAGCGTATGGCCTTTAAATACAAGGTACAAGCTTTGGTTGACTATGGATGGTTGACTTTTCAAGAAGAAAAACCAAGTATAGCAAAAAAATCCTTTGTCAAGACATACAAGTGCATCAACAAATGCTATTATAAGATAGGTAGGACATTGTTTGGCAAGAGCGGTTGATAGGATTCAAAGTTCCATGAGAGGCATATTCATTGCACTTTGCCCAGCTGCTTTGTTGAAGCTTGGCTACGTTCAAGAAGGCATGTGTGGTTTTCACTCAACTACCCAACATTCTATTGAGGAATGTACCAAATTTAAACGGTTTTTACAAGATTTGATTGATAGACATCTCATACAATGTTACCATTAGAATAAAGAAGAGGTTTTTGCACAAACAGGAGAGGAGCCAATTTTTCCTAACCCAAAGCCCCTAATGATATACTTCACTAGGCCTTCAAGCATAACACCAGGGCAATAACCCGTTGTGATACAAACCCCTTTCCTCTATAAAAATGAGAAGGGAGTTCCTTGGAAATACGAAGTTCATGTATTGAGGGGTGAGGAGAATGAAGAAATCGATAAAATCCCTAATAATGATAAGGCTATCAGTTATCGTTGGCATAGAAGGTATAATAAGGAGTGGTCGCCTTTTTACACCACAAAATTTAAGAAATGAAAGGAAATATAGAGATGAAGTGATAATGGACAAAACAAAAACATTCTTGAAAGGAAAGGCTCCACATGCAAATGAAGAACCTAAAGGAAGTAAAAGAAGAGGAAAAAGGGCAGTTTCTAACGAGGAGGCGTGTGAATTCTTCAAGTTCATACAACAAAGTGAATATAAAGTGGTAGATCAGTTGAATCACATGTCGGCCCAAATTTCATTGTTAGAATTGCTGATGCACTCAGAGACTCAAAGAAAGTTGTTAATGAAAATTTTGAGTGGGGCCTATGTGGAACAGGATATATCATTGGACAAGTTTGAAGGGATTGTTAGCCACCTCACGGCTAATAATTATCTTAATTTCACTGAAGAAGAGGTTCCAGCAGAAGGAAAGGGTCATAACAAAGGTCTACATATATCCGTGACATACAAGGATTATGTTATAGCATGTGTGCTTATCGATAATGGCTCGTCCTTGAATGTGATGCCGAAAGCCACACTGGACAGATTACCATGTGAAGGAGTTCATATGCGACCAAGTGCTACAGTCGTAAGGGCTTTTGAAGGAAGTAGAAGGGAAGTGATGGGAGAGATAAAGTTACCAGTGCAAGTCGGACCCTGTACTTTTCAAATAACATTCCAAGTAATGGATATATTCCTAGCTTACAGCTGCTTCTTGGGACATCCTTGGATTCATTTTGCTAGTGTTGCAACCTCCACTCTACATCAAAATTGAAGTTTGTAATAGATGACAAGTTGATAATAGTTTATGGGGAAGAATGAAAAATAAGGTTTCGACCGAGTTCAAGAGGGGGGTTGAATTGAACTTTCAAAATCTTTTCGCAAATCTGATTTGTTCTTGAAATAGAGAATAAAAATTCTTAATTCAATCAATCAACTCGTGTAATTCTGGATTGTCCAGTAAACAATCAATTGTGCACAACGAAAATTATTAAAGATAAACCCAGAAAACAGTTTCAGTATAGAAATGTGTTAATCCAGATTCAAGATGATTAAACACAATCCAGTAGATTAAAAATAATCAAGAAACACAGTTGATTCAAATATATGTAAACAGATTTAGTGATCAGTTTTTAATCCAGTCAATTTAGATGATAACAGCAGTTGAATAAAAGAAATCAAGAAGAGTAGGGAGAAAAGCAAGAACACAAAATTTTTATACTGGTTCACCCTTCCTCAAGGGCTATGTCCAGTCCTTTGCAAACTAGCAAAGATTTCCACTAAAAAGATCACAAGATCAGTTTACAACCCTTGCTCCCAACAAGTTACAAATTGCTCCCAACAGACCCACACCTCACTGATCTCCTCAGCTAGTGTGTAACCAGTGCAGAAACCCACTGCACCACAACACTTGCAGTCCACAAGCAACACTGCTCCCCGTAGCTCTCACACTCTACTGAACCCCTCAGCAGATGTGAGACCAGTGCAGAAACCCACTACACCAACTCAATTACAAACCTAGTAATTGAAAACAGCAAACAGATTACAGAACAACAAGATTAGAAATGATCACACAGTACTTCTACACAGAACAAATTACAAAGAATGAAGATAAGGTGTAGAAGACTTAGCATTGGTCCAGAACCAAAGTTGCAAGAACCTCACTCAAGGATGCTTAAAAGATTCACGTTCTTGGAGGTTTCTTGATTTGAAAAGCTTTGCCGAAATGATGATCGCACAAAAGGGGCACTATATCTCACTTAGAAAATCTCAAGGAATGCTTTTCGAAAGTTTTTTTTTGATAACTGAAAATGATAGTGCACATTCCTTTAAATACCCAAATCAGTTTTAAAAATAGCTTAGCTGTCACAGTTCAATTAATTGAACAAACCATTCAATCGATTGAACTGACCGTTAGTTGACCCAGTCAAAGATTCCAGCTGTAACAGAAATAACTGTATTCCAGTTGTAACAGAAATAACTGTCACATTCAATCGATTGTTTTAGAAATTCAATTGATTGAAAAGCCTTTTCCAGCAAAAAACAGTTTGGGCTATTTTTCTTAAAAACAGTTTTAATAAAAATATTTGTGAATCTTTTTAGCACCTTAGGAATGATGAACCATGCCACTAATGATTAAGGACTAAGCCAATCACCAACACACAAACCCAACTAAGGACCAAGACCTAATCACCCAACCATCTTTATGTTGGCACAAAGTCTTCACTTGAACAATTCTGGTCCAGGTTGGTTCCAACAGATTCTTCATGAGGCAGTCTTCATCAGCTCACATGCTAGGCATTGATCTAACATAGTCTAGATCCAATCCATCAGAAACTTCAGCAAGTAATGGTCTTTATTGACTTCATCAAATCACATGCTTAGCTTTGGTGCTAACAATCTCCCCCAATTTGGTGAAGGCAATCTGTTGTATGTTGAGTTTAACAATCTGAACCTGAAATACCTGTCTATTTACTCAAACAGTTTATTGGCATCACAAGGTCCAATAGGTTCAGAGCAAAAAATATCAAATCAACTGGTTGAGTTAAAACACAGTTAATTAAATTTCTTCCTTTATCCAGACTCAGTTTATTCAGATCAAGATGTTTTACTCCCCCATACTTTGATGTCCCTTAAAAGCATATAAAGAGATTAATAACATAAGGCAATCATTTCATTAATATATATTG
>Ga0123340_1005806_pt1 | contig 11759 bp, 4 predicted proteins | sample SirMexnodulemix_FD_89961 | JGI IMG/M metagenome (GOLD analysis project Ga0123340, IMG submission 89961) | Root nodule microbial communities of legume samples collected from Mexico - Siratro Mexico nodule mix | ecosystem: Host-associated > Plants > Roots > Nodule | place: Mexico: Nepantla... | reverse complement strand
TATTAATATGATATTTTTTATAAAATCTTATTAAAATAAGTTCTAATTCTATCTTAAAAGATAAATTTTAAATCTAATTTAATTTTACAAAATTTATTTATAAAATAGGAATGATCTAATTTATATATTATAAATTTATTTTATCTCTTGATATTATGGGAAAGAAAATATGATTCCTAGTTATAGAAAAGAAGAAAGAGAGGCGATTCCTTTGGAAAAAAAGACAATGATACTTGTTGACCACGTGGTCTGTCTTAGTATGTTTTAGATTTTGTTAATTAGCACAGAATATTCTGCCAGCGAGGGACAGAGAATCGGCTTTCAGAAAGCACTTTAAGCTAATAATAGTTTAACAAAATGTGCAATGAATGTAAGAGAAGCAATGATAAACTGTGAGATATTTTAGTTGTTTTATTTTTAATTTTGATTGCTGTCGTTGAATAGACATTTGAGGGATTCATGGTTCTTGTGGCTGACATGCATATCTGATCTTTGTTGTGGCTGTGTGGTACTGTTTTCTGCTACAAATTACAAATATTAAATCCACACATAGATATGATATGCATGTGACAGAAGAATATTAGAAAGCAAGTATGAGGACTCAAAGGAGAAGACAAAATATAGAAAAAAAAACTATTCATAAAAAAAATAAGAGAAGTGGTTTATGATTCTGGTGTGGTCCATACAGAGAATCAACCAAATATGGTTAAATTTCTTGAGATATTGCCAAGGATAGCACAAAACAAAAGAACCACATCAAGAATATTCCACCAAAATGAGCTTTTCCCACTTGTACAAAAAAAGAGAGAGTTGAAGTATACTAGTAAACATATTTGGTAATTTTTACTGAATTTAAATTTTGATTGAAGTAATTTTAGTTACATAAATTGAGTGGTGTAATATATAATTTGAAGATGCAATGTTGAATTAAAAGAGAAAGTTTATGCATAAAAGTTTAAAATTTTACAATTGAATTTGAACTGAGCAGCACAGTGACATAAATATGAACTTGAAAGAGATAATATGAAGAGCTAAGAATACAAATAATTAAATAAACCACTGGAAAAGATATATAATAGACTTAAAGAGCTTAAATAGTAGGTGAATATGGATATGAACATGCGTTTTTTCGTTAGCCTTTTCCATTTTGATGTTATAGAATTATGAGTATTTTATGTCTATTTTTTCATCCAAAAATATTATATCATACTCCTATTTATAAATGAGATAGTTTTTTCTCTATAACTTCTATATCCTATATAAATTGCACCTCAATATATGCAATCGCTTGACTAATCACTTTTTTCTCAATTCTCTAAAAATAATAATTCCTTTTTCAATTCTTTCAAGCAATAACTCTTTATTCGATTATTTATAATTTTATGGAGTTCAAAGTTCTATCCATCTTTTGCTGGATTATGATATTTTTTAACTTCCTTTTTTAATTGCCAACTATGAGACCCTATTTAGATATATTGATCTTTATGCCAATACACTCTTCCATCAACATTTTACTTTAAAATATTTGAAGTAACTCGATTTATCTCCAACTTCCTTATTCTTTTACTTCTATTGAAAATAGGTACGTTTAGACAAACTTCTCTATAAAATTTTAGAGGGAAAAGATGAAATAAGTTTTACAAACTAGTTTATGAATAAAATAATTATAATTTATGAAGAAAATTATTTTATTTTGTTTTATTTTTTCTCAAAAACACACCCTAAATAACTTTGGGAGCAACTTTAAACATTGTAACCCGTTTAACTTGTTTTAAATAAGTATACAAATAGAAAACACCTTTTACTTTACGAGTTGATTGTTTCAGTTTAATTGGGCTAAAATTAAAAAAAAAAAGAACTTCCTATTCTTTTTTATTCTTTTTATTTATTTATTTTCGTGAAAATTGTTTTTTAGTATTTATTTGGAAGAGACTTAAAGCAAAGGGCCAAAATCCATCAACCTTCAGCTACATCACAAAGCCCATCATTCGTCCCAAAATAAAGTAGCAGAACCAAACATAAAGAAAATTGTTATTTACATATGTGAGAATCACTTATACTTTTATTTTATCTGTTTTTTTTTTACCAAAATATCTTTTTTTTTAAGTATTTTCTAAAATTATACTAGTGTAAGTTTTATTAATTATTATATTATCAATAACTTTATATAAAACTATATAAATTGTCAATTCAATCATCAAATTATAATTTTATATTATCATAATTGTTGATGTTAAATTTTATTAGAATGGAATGATAATAATAAAATATCAAATAACTTATATTTTAGTATATTTAGAAAATTATATTTTTGTCGATTTCAATTTATGTAAATGTGATCTTAAATAATTTTAAATGAATATAAACTTTTTATACATAATTTATACTAAATCAAAACTTTCAATAGTGAGTTGTGGAAAAGAAAAACACATAGTATAACATTTAATAAATTCTAATTCACAGGGTCGGTCAAAGACCATGCCTGTGAACGTTTTCTCCGTATAAAATGAAAAATAAACACCTCTTTTTCAATATCATGTTTTTTTGTTCATGTAAAACTCTAACTTTTTGCACACTGCATTCAATAATGTATGATCGTGATTGTATAATAACATTTTACTCGCATTCCCTCAATGCTATAATCAAGTCCTTCGATACCCTTTCCTCTACCCCAAAATAATCATGATAGAGAGAAAGTAATATAAACTTTGTATCATTCAGTTGAAGAAAAAATCATATAGTGTTCCTACATATTCAAGAGATGTAAGGTACCAAATATACGAGAGGCTGTAATACATGCATAACAGTTTATCAATGTAGAAAACTTAAAAGAACACTTTGCCATACATCAAGTTTCTATGGCAGAACAAACGAGCCTGCAATAAAATCATAGACCAAGATTCCACGTTGTACTTCCAAGTCTTAAAGAACAGCATATCAATAAAGGAACCTCAAATAAAAAAATCAATATATACAATTTTCATGGTATGAGCATGACTCATTGTGATCCTATCAAGACCAGTACTCTTCACGAGTTCAACCAAAAGGCAAAAATAGTTTATGAAAAGGATTGAAAATCAGTTAAATCTAACTGTTTCACTAAGATTGACACTTCCAATGGTTTCCAAACACTCGTTTATGTTCCTAGCCTGCAAAAAAGTCTAGATGTCAAGATATGGGTTCATCGTATATTGGCCCTTTATACTCAGTTTCACGCGAGAGGTATTCCTGTTATTCACATGCATCAATAGTATGCACATGACATATTTACAATGTGCATTCACCAGTGACACCAAAAACCATACTCGTACTCATGAGATTCCACCTAACACTCTCCTCAGATCAGACTTCTGCTCTGCTGTTAGCCTTGAAGGATACTTGACGTCAAGCTTAACTCTCAAATTCCCCTTCTTCCCAGGCTCTTTTGATATAGGCATTCCTTCATCAGGGACAACAATCTCGGCACCAGGTTTCACAATATCGGTTAATGGTAAGACGAGACTCCTTCCATCCAAGGTGGTGAGGTCCAACGTTTTACCTGTAAGGGCCTCAAGAAGGGTTATCTCCTGGTTGATCACCAAATCATTGCCATCCCTTCTATAAAGAGCATGTGGTTTCTCATCAATCACAAAAATTAGATCTGCTGGGACGACACCAGGCTCCTGGTTACCCTTCTCTGGGAAGGTAATCTTTGTTCCTTTTTTCCAGCCAGGCTTTATCTCAATGGTCAAAATCTCTTCCACATTTCGAGGTTTGCTGAAATTTCATCGTACGTTTCAAATATTGTCAACAAACACAAATATCCACTTCTCAGATGTAAAAGAACAAGAGCAAAAATTTTCCTTAAAGAAACATTTATAGTGTCGGTACATACAAGGCAAATCTTTCCTATTCTCTGGGATAATCCGGTAATTAGATTAACAGTCTGATTACATTATTCAAAATACTCTGCAACTTCCATATTTGGATTTTAGAAGACCTCTGTCTAAACCTAGTTATTAGAACCTAAGGATTCAGCTAGCAATCGATTTGTATCATACGACTCTCAAATAACTTTGAATCTTACTAAACATGAAGGAATCAGAGTGATTTCATGAATCACACATTCTAATAATTCGTTATTTTATCTTTTTTCACCTTTTTCTCACTAATTCTCATGAAAGAAATTGAAAAATCATATAATAAGCTCAAATTGTTAAATAAAAAGGAATCGACGGAGCACTTTCGAACCTATCTTATTTGATTATTCCACTACTACTCACTCCATACATCCACTCTATTTGGCTGTTTCATATCATCATTCCCTTCTTTCAAAATAGTGACTTCATGAACTCGAATATAACAAACAATTCCGTTTTGTGGGTAAGTTGTTTCTATCTATTTTTGGTTTCAAATTATAATATTGAACACTAAATATCACCTGTGTGATATATTCGAAGTCACTTTGCATCGTCTAGGATTCCTACAATTTGATACAAACTATAATTCACAATTCAAAAATTAGTTTGGTGATTCACAGTTAAATATCGATCTGTAATGCTGGTCTAAACTGATAATAACAGAAGCTCCTACTGCAGAAAAACAATACTAGATTAATCAAATCACTACAATCAACCATATAAAGAAAAAAAGGCTTAATTTGGTCCCTGCAGTTCCATAAAGTTGGACTCTGGTCCCTCATTTTGTAACAACGCATCCCATAGTTTCATGTTGATGCTAAAGTTTGATATCACATAAATTGACTCCTTTTATTCACGGTAAGGAAATAATCTTAATTTAAATATATAAGTATTGCCCAAAAGATGCCAGATAAAATTAGCATTTGTAGTAGTCAGTTTCAATAATATGTAATACTTGATTTGCCATGTGTTGGAAAAGAAATAGTTGATCTGTGTTTTATAATCAATAGCATCTCCAACTCGAAAAAATATATGCCCATAAATATTTATTTTTTATTTAACTTGAAGTATCTTGACCCATAGTCCCATATAATCCTATAGTTTTCAAAATTTCCCAAGATTCAGGCAGTATTGGACATGATACACAAATGTGAAATCGAGGGTCATGGATGCAACCTTACAGTACAGAGCAAATAGATAGGCTGTTCGTGCTACTAAAACTTATTGAGTCAAGGCACACAATCTACCATGACTCAGTGGACACATTTTTAATCTAAACCCTTATTTGAAACTAATATGGATATCTTATTTTTAGTCCGTGCAAAGTAAGCCTCACATTGCATCTATATCTTTGGGATTACACCCAATGTAAATACACTATAACAGATATTTATTAAGCTGGCTTATTATGAAAAAGGCTTCCTTCCTTGACGAGCAAACCAATTTAAATTTCAGAATGACTAACGAACACAACATTGATTTGAGCCATTCCAAATAGATTCAAAAAACACATGTATCAACAGGCTTCAATTTAATCACTTCATGTTTATGAAATAGGCTTTAATTAAACTTCAATTTTATATTCTTCCTCCCATATTTTAATGGTTAGAAACCTTCAAGTTTACATATATTCACTAATGAGCTTTTTTGTCCTAGGGCTTCCTCCAGTTCACGAGACCAGAGGCTCACTAATGAACTATAACCAATATATGGATATAGGAAAAATTAATGAACTAAATACAAACTTACTGGTGTGTTTGATTTGATTCCAGTTATAATTGTCAATTCACACGTTTTCGTAAATAATTACAAAAATCTAACATTGTATTCATTTTGCATCTTGTTTTCAAAATTTTTGGGAATGAAGTGGTTGGTAACAGTAAACATTTTTTTTTCTCCATTTCCATCACAAAATTTTGAAAACATAAAGCACAATAAATACATGATAAGATTTTTGTAAATTGTACATTGTAATTACTAACAAAAATAAAGGACAAGCCAAACAGCCTTCTTATTCGTCTTACCTTCATGTTAACATTAATCAAGCCAAGCAACCTTTTCCAAATTAGTCACATTAAATTATATTTAGAGCTAACCTTCAAATTATATGAACTATGTATATAAACTACTAGATTCCATACACTGACAGATGTGCCCATTATGAATTATCTTTCACTAGGATAGGCAAAAGCCAGGGTGCTGAAAATGGTAGGTGACAAAATTATTTTTGAAACCTTAGCGTGGAAGCCTAAAGTTCATCATACACGTGATGATCACTAAAGCAACAGGTTATAATCAAGGCAACTGCAAAGAAATAATATGTATTCGTCTCAATCAACACATTAGCCAATGGTCTGGATAGCCATTGTCTTAACAAAAGTAAGCACTATCCTGACTATGTCCAGCTGAAGCAGGTGCAAAGTGCGCATTACATTCATTACGTGCCTCTTACTGGCAAACATAAAATGCATACCTTATTGAATTCCTTTTCAAAATAATTTATCGTGTCCAAAAGGTCAAAAGCATAACAAATGAACACTAAGGATTCCAAGATGTGAGCGAAAACAACTTTCTGGGATATGTTATACCAACACTTATGAACATAATTTTATCCGCAGACTAGAATCAGTCATGAAATTATTTTCTGTTGTTTAGAAAACAGTCCATGAAAAATTTCTATTTGGTAGGAAAATTTGCTCTTCCAAAATTGACAGTACATATAGTCATCATGGGATTCATATTTACGTTATACATGACACCCCATGTCAAACCTGACATCATCGCCAATTCCACAAAGTCTACTCTTCGGTCCTTAGTTTCAAATATAGAATGAAAAATGACCCACGCATAGACAAGCCACATACATACATACGTGGGAAAAGTGAATAATGTCAAAAGCAAAAGAGGACCAAAAGAAAAAAGTCCTTACCTAGTTAGTCAAAGATTTGGACTTCAAGAACAATCAAGCATAAAGGTGTTCAGCAACCACTACATAGTTCTATTCAGTCAAAGGGTAAGGGAAGCGAAGCGTAGTAGGCAAATGCTAACCTAGAGGCTTGTGAAAGAGAATTTGAAATTTTCACTACAACTCTGGAACTTACAGCTACAAAAATCCTTCATGTGTACACACAACTGGTCTAGTATAGGTATAGAAATTGAAATTAAAAAAAGTAACCCGAACCAAACACCCTTTCAATTTCAACCTCTGTTGGAAATTACACTAATTAATCTATAATCAACCATTTGCCCCACACACACACACACCCAAAAGCTCATCAACCGAAGAAAAAATAAAACCCAAGCAACAATCCGATACAAGCACATTGCGTGAAATTAGGTTAAAGATAAGACTGTTTTACCCAAAAGCGTCGTAGACGTTCCTGGAGATCTTCATCTTCTTTTTGACGCCCTTGTAGAGGTCCTCCAAGCTGCAGGGGAGCGCGTTCTCGACCGGGGCAGCCTTCCTCGGGGCGGCGCCGCTGAACGCGGGGCCGCCGTTGGAGGTTCGGAAGAAGGCGTCGCGGCGCGAGGAGCCGACGTCGTCCGCGCCGAAGAACTCGGCGTAGATGTCGTCGGCGTCGCGGGGGTTGAAGCGGAAGGAGGAGGCGGGGGGGTTTTGGCGGTGGTGATAGGCGCGAGAGGAGGAGGAGGAGGAGTGCGGCGGCGGCGGAAACTGGCCGGATTTGAGAGCCTCCTCCCCGTAAAGATCGTAGATCTGGCGCTTCTGAGGGTCGCTGAGGACATCATAGGCTTCGGAGATTCGTTTGAATTTGGCCTCCGCCTCGCTCTTGTTGTCGGGGTTCTTGTCGGGGTGCCATATGCGGGCGAGCCGCTTGTACGCTTTCTTCAAATCGTCGTCGCTGGCGTTGCGATTCACTTTCAGTATGTTGTAGTAGTCCATGCCCATAACGGTGTCGTTTCAGTGGTCCGGTTCGGCGGCGGAAGCGGCGGCGGAGAGGACCGTTGGGATTCCGTTAGGATTTGGAGGAGGAGGAGAAAATTAAAATGTATAAATAAATAAATAAAGAAATTATGACCCTGCGATTAGTTTCTGTTTTTTCGGGTGAATCAAGTTTTTGTGTATTTAATTCGACGTGCAGCGCACACTACAACACTCTTCTTCATCACCACAACGACACAATCTTTAATCTCCATTATTTATTTCAAAAACAAAACCCTACATTTCATCTTCCTACTACTAACTACTTTTTTAACATATTCAAATATCTACTTCTTTATTTTTTTAATTTATAATAATATATTATCAGATATTCATTTTCTTTACATATTTTATTTTTAAATTACCTCTATATATAATTGTTATCTTTTCATAATTACTGTATTTAACTTTTAATTTCAACGTTTCATCTATCATAACTTTTTTTTCCCACACTCAATTTTGATTTTCTATATCTCATACACCGAACAAATATAAACACATTTTAAAAATTTCATTTTCTTTTTAGGACTTTTTAATTCTAATATTTAATAATAACTTATTATTTTTTTAAATTTTTTCAAAAGTCTAAGCACGTCGTCTGTGTGGCTTTTATAAAGGAAATATGATAAAGAGAAAAAAACACTTTTGGTTAAAATTAATTATGCAATTCAAACTAAATCAAACTTTTGGAGTTAGAATTACTTTAGATTTTGTAATTTTGAAACGATTTTATCATATATTATTTGTTGAACAATCATTTAACTTGAAAATGCGTTAACAATGAACAATTATAATTATTACCCAATATTATATTATTACAATTACAAATTCATAAAGAATAATTAATTTTCTAATACGTTATTGAAGAAGTCTAAAGATTTAAAAAGTCAACTACTAAAATATAACATCTTTTTGCAATAGAAGCATCATAATGAATAATTCCCCAATTGAAACGTGTCAAAAGAAGTTAAGTTTTTCTAGTTGAAACTTCTATTATTAAAAAAAAAAAAAAAACTTCATATCGAGTCACCTGATTTTATTGAATTTTTTTTATCAATTGGTAAAATTTGTTTCAAAAAATAATTACACGTTGTAAAATTATATTCAACAATATTTCCAACCATATATAGTTTATAATTTTTGGATTTTATTTAATACTTTAAATAAATTTTTTGTGTAACATAAGAAAGTAGAGAGGAAGTTGGCATTTGCTTTGTATGTGTATTTTCTGATTCAAATTATAAGAGACCTACTTCGTTGGAAAGAAGATTTAAAATTCTTCAATTTAGACTTTTGAATCACTAAGAATGCTTTTGAAACGAAGAAGCTATTATCCTTTCAAATTGGTGCTTTTGTTTTGAAAAGTTTGGACAAAGTGATTTAGATTCTTTGAATTTTTTTATATTAGTGGGTTTGAATTTCTTTTCCAAAAGTAAATATGCATTTTCAAACAAGCCTACATAATCTTTAAAATCATATACATGTTTTAATTTCTGTACTTTATTTTATATTTTAAACAGATTTTTTTATTAAGGTTCAGTTTAAGATTAAGATTATGAAGGTTTCTTTATCATACATAATCTATAATGAAAATGGTGACACATAATTTCATGTCAAAAAATAGATTAATTATAAGAAAAAAAGGAATTTAATAGAATTATTTTGAAACTTTTAAAAAACTTTTGGTAGATGGGATTGTGTTATTAGGTGGTTTTAGAAAATAAACAAAATACTTTTAAAAGAGATAATCAACTAATAATAATGTAACTTATACTAAAATAATCGTAACATAATTTTATATTGGTTCACACCAACTTAGATTATATTCAATTTTCTAAAACCAAGACAAAGGATTCCATTAATTAAATGATATTATAAGTATTATTATCACTTTAGACTTAGAAGTACATAAAGTCACTTCTAACTATTGAAGTACACATGCTAAATACATAATGTCTCCTCTAATTTATCTGCAAAAACTTTACTTTGAGTTTAAGCAAAAGCACATAAAGTCTTTTTAGGAAAAACACACAATACCTCTCCATGTTACACAACCATAAAGTTGTTTATTTACAAGGTTCACACTCAAACAATAAATTATTCACTTCTTGCTTCTAGAGATAATGTCACAATAATGAAGGATTTGTGGTCTTGAAAAAGGCCTCAAGCCTTAAGTGAAGATGTTGTAGATGTTTAAAGTATTTTTATTTTCATTGTAATTATTGTTTGAGTCTTTTACACAAAGATATTCACAAGGTCAACACAATCATTCTAAAATGAGTTAAAATAAATTTTGAAAAAAGAAAAATTTGATTTGAAAGGTTTTAAGAATAGAATAATTAATTACATTTTTATTAATGAATTAAATTGTTCCTAATGAGTTTCAAAACAGGATAATTGATTATCTATTGATTATCTATTGTTTAATTGATCAAAGCAGAAAGTTGGGACATCTAATTTGAATAATTTAATCCATTAAAATGTGTCTTAATGGATTAAATCAAGAAATATTGTAACTATGTTTCAAAAGAATAATAAGATTAACAACATATATAATGAAAAACATAATTTTTTTAGTTTTTAATCAGTGTTTTCAAAAGTCTATAAATAGAGTAGTTGGTTTATTGTTTTTAATATACTTTAAAATATAAAAACATTATAACATGAGTGTTTTAAGCATTTTCTCACACTGATTTGTGTTCTCAAGATTTTCAAATCAAGGTTGTGTAATTGTTAAATCTCCTGTACTTTTGATGTGAATTTTTTTTTGTATTTTATTGTTGTTGTAATTGAATTGTTCCAGTATTTTGTTCTTGGTGATCAAGAATTGATAAGTCCTACATGATCTTGTATTATAAGAGTTGATAGGATTGATATCCTCTTTGTCTCAAGGTTTATTGTTTGATACCATTTTAAAATTGTTCAAGAGTTTATTGTTTTGTAATAATTTTGTAAAGTTAGTTGAACCAATAATTCTAAGGTTGAATTATTAAGACTAGATGTAGAATCTTGTTGATCTGAACTAGTATAAAATCTTTTGTGTAATCTTTTCTTGTTTATCTTCTTTTAATTACATTACAATCCATTCTTAATCTTTTCTTGTTTATCTTCTTTTAATTACATTAGAATCCATTCTTGTATCAATTTTGCTTTGACTGTAATTGCATTCAAATTTTTAGGCCCTACTTCTTCTAGGATCCTTGCAATTGAGGATTAATGAGTGAGGATGAAGCTAGAAAAGAGTTCCCAAGGTTTTTGAGTGATAGTAAGATAACTCAAAAGTTCATTGGTCTTGTTTTTTTAAAGAGGTTTTAATTTTAAAGGTGAAGGGAACAAAAATTATTATTGATGAATATATTTAAATAAATATTGTTGAATTTAAATTGGAAGGTGATTTGAAAAGACTTCTCTTCATAAGATGGGGTTAGTCAAGAAAGGTGACTAATGTGTTTACAAACATGAAGAACAAATGTCTGCACTAGAAGAACAAAATGAACCTACACAGAGGAAGGACGACCCAAATAAAAGTGAAGAAAAACCCCTATTTCTTTTGAAGAAGCTCTTCTTATGAAATTAGATAAGGTTGATAATTATCAACTGAGAAAAAATGAAGAACATAGTGATACTTTGGAGAACATTCATCTTGTTCTTATAGACTCAAATAAATTAAATCATTCATCTTGCTCTTTTCTTTTATTATTACACTTCTACAAACTTTTGCTATTTTTTACTAATTGTAGGAAACGATCCATCCTAGACCATTTTTCCTTTCATTGTTTTACAAATATTGTTAAAAACATTTTTAAGCTCTATTCAATTCTCTTTCTATAACTAATATATTATTTTTATCTTTTATTAGAAAAATAAATGAGATGATTTCATCTTGAAATGTCCAATCTAATAGACATGTTATATAACTA
>Ga0123340_1005801_pt1 | contig 11770 bp, 3 predicted proteins | sample SirMexnodulemix_FD_89961 | JGI IMG/M metagenome (GOLD analysis project Ga0123340, IMG submission 89961) | Root nodule microbial communities of legume samples collected from Mexico - Siratro Mexico nodule mix | ecosystem: Host-associated > Plants > Roots > Nodule | place: Mexico: Nepantla... | reverse complement strand
TATATATATAATGTCAAGATACCTTTATTTTTATTTAAAACATATTTATCAATTACTTATCAAACACAATAAATTATATATATAATAAAACATAAAGATATATGTTTTAATATCCATACAATATTAACAGCCATCAAAACCCCTACATGTTAGCCATGCACCACTTGCACTTACTAAACTAAATCATGTCTTATACCTAAAACAGGCTTCATGATGCATGCACCATAATTACTAACAAATCCATCCATACACTAATTCACCATATGCTACCATGCAAACCGGAAATATAAGTGACCACAGCTTATACTAGTAATACTTGTAACATTACAATGTGATTCAATATTCTTGTCACATTTGGAGGATAATGTCAATGTATAATTAGGATGTAAAGACTATTAGAAATGGTTACCCTAACATAAAATTTACTTGTCAATTCAAAACTATCTTGATGAACTAAATGATAATAAATAATCAATTTCAAAGACTATATATATAGAAAAATGCATTATAACTTCACAAGTCATAATAACATATAAAAAAGTGAGTTTTAATTTTAGTTAATTAAGCATGTATAATAATATTATTATAATGTAACATCATATCTTTTTTAAAGATAATAGATATGAACTAAAATATGTTTAATAAATTATACTTTCTTAGATTTTTATATCATAATTTTATGGACTAACGTGATTATATTATATATCTTAGAACTCAAATAAGTGTTTGTCGAACTATAAATATAAAAAGGGATATGGAATATATCAAATAAAAATAATAGTATAAACATTAATAAGACGTAAGAGGTTTTGATATATACAAATATATGCCCTAGTTATAATTACTTTGTATGCCACAGGATAGAATCCATCCTTGCAACTATTTTCTCCTTAATCCCTTGCTTTTTCCTTCTTTACTCGTTAATTTGTCCATATATTGTTTCATAAAAAGTAGAAAAGCCTATTACAATATGAACAAAGCACATATGTCATGATATCAACCCAAAAAAGAATACTATTTTAATTTAAAAGTGACAAGCTTTATAACCTTGGAGTCACTCTCAATCTCTAGTCTTAGAAGTCATCAATAATGAACAATAGAATTAACTTGCTGATAGGTACAACAGTTAAACTTAAACCTTATCCTAACAAGTTAGGTAATAAAGTTAAATAAAAAAATTATACTAATGTATACTTTAGCAATAGTTGTTCATTCCGTTTCATTTTGTCCTTAGCCCTAAGGGTACACATCAAAACCATCTTTTTTTCTGGTCGAAGTGCTTGTTAATTTGTGAGGACAGAAAAGTTCCTTACCCTTGCGAAATAACATTGTTGCAAAAGCTTAAAACAATAAATTTTAAAGTTGTTATTATATGAAGATGTAGTTCTACACTGATAGTTCATGTTAAATAAATAAAAGTCCACTTTGGGTATACTATTTGGAAATCCAAAAACCTGTTTTCTTACGTGATTTGGTTCTATAATCTGTTTAACTATTTTACTATTTTGCATAGTGACACCTTTTGTTTTAACACATATAAGAAGATGTTTTGGTTTATATTTTATATAAAAGAGGAGAAATTTCATGCCTGTTTATATTTTATATTATTTTTATTATTAGGAGAAATAAAAAACATAAAATAAGATGAATATATGAAATTTTTTTGATAAACTATATCACAAAAATACGTTACTATATAATAATACAAGTGATATTTTTAATTGAAGGCCCTTTCCTTGGGAGGAAGAACCAAAATCACAAAAAGTCTTTTCCCTTTTGACTCTCCAATTAAGGCAAGTGCTTGACAAGTTGGCAAGCATGTCATGCAAATTCCTCTTCCAATGTGGCAGCATTCTGCGATACCCAATTTACTAAATATACCCAGAGAAATAGAAAAAAAATTCTCCATATATGTGATATATATATATGCTCGGATTAAAAATCATGAGGTGTGTGGTTGCTGTAGCATAGTTGTCTTCTACATTCTTCCACACTCTTGAGATATCGGTTCTCATAACAGGATCGGTTAGGGTTTTTCCAAAAGCTATTTATATAGGTTTTGTTCTATTTTTTAAAAGTAGATTGTACAATTTTCTAATAAAGTTTTGAGGCATATCTTTTATTTGGTGTTAATCTTCTTTCTCTTTATATCATGAAATTCTACACCTCTAATTAAAGTTCTTTTCTTCTATATATGACATCTAGCAATTCCTCTCTTAAGAGTTGTCTTCAGCTTTATTTTCATTATTTGTTATCATTTCTAAGATGATAAGCAAACAATTGCTTTACTTTCACTATCTTTTCTTTTTATTTGGTTATCTTTTTTAAAAATTAATGGAGTCATCATTATTGGAAATCATTTTTAAAATTAATCAATGCTTAAATTCTTCAAGTCCTTATTATTTACATATAGAGAAAATTCATATCTAATTTCTATTTTTTCACTCCAACCAATTACCGTATTTGGAACTGGAACAGACTCTTTTGTCTAAGAAAAAAATGAAGTTTATTGATAGGAGTATTTTTAAATTGGTAATTATTTTTCTTTTGAATCCTAGAAAAGATGTAATGTTATGATTCTTTCATGGATTACACAAACTCTAACACCTCAAATTGCTGAGTGTTGTCTATATTGATGTCGCTAAAAGTCTTTGTGAAGACTTGAAAGAAAGATTCTCAAAGGTTGATCACTTTCGTATCTCAATTTTGCTTCAAAAAGTGCATTATATCAAGTAGGAAGAAAGGGATGCTACACAATTTTTTATTGATCCGAATGGGAAGAATTTTTAGTCTCTATGACCCATATTGAGTTGCATTTGTTATATTTCTTGCAGTTATGCTTTGTTCAAGATTTCTATTCAATACAAAATTTTAGTATGTTATGTGTTTTATAAAAAGTCTTAGTAAAACCTATAATACTGTTAAAATACAAATCCTTCTTATGGAGATCCTCCCTAATATATATAAATAGAGTTTTTTCTTCGGTTATTCAATACGAAAGGCAACTCGCTAGTGTTCTTACCAAAACAAAAGTTCTCCTCAATTCTGTTGACAAACAAAGCAATTGGAAACAACAATAACAAGGTTTGTGGAAACCATAAGACCACAATTTGGTAACTACAGGATAAAGGAAATTATTGGCATGATCAAGGTAGAAGTTGAGGAAGATTAAGCAATCATGATAAAAAATGTTCTTATTGTCATAAAATGAGTCACATGAATACCTTCCATGGTACCATCAAAACACAAAACATTTTACTACCAGTCAAGATAAGCTTGTAATCTAAATATAAAGAGTAATTCCTTACAACCTAGTCAAAGTCAAGAAGTGAAGAGAGATAATGCTGAGTCTTTTGCACTAGAAACAAACAAATGATAAGATTTTCTGGATTATCACCATGTTATCCATATGAGATATCATTTTGTTATATTATTTTATTAATATGTTTCATATTGATATATGGAGTCCTATCGATTTTTTTTTCATGAAATGTTGTTCATGCTCATAATAGATCTTATGAAAACAAAAGATAAAAATAGAACTTTATTATACAATTTTGTCATGTATGTTAAAAATCAATTTAATAATAATGTTCAAATTATTCATTCTAATAATGGAAAGGAATTTGATTTTGTTTAATTATATGATAATTTTTGGATTTTACATCAAATGTGTTAAAACTCCTTAACAAAATTTTGTTGCTAAGAGAAAACTTCAACACATCTTTAACATAACTCAGTAATTTTATTTTTTTAATCTGAGTTACCTAAGGCTTATTAGTCCTATGGTGCTGCTCATATTTGAAAATTTTTGGATCATATAAAAAAAACAATTAAACAAAGCTAGAACCTATATCTAGGAAATTTGTCTTTCTTGGATATAAATCAGGAATAAAAGGATATGTGGTGTTGGATACTATAATAAAAAGAAAATTTTCATTAGGAGAAATGCAATTCTTTCTACAAAAATATATTTTCTTATAAAGCCTCAAATAAAATTTTAGGTGACAAACATGATTTTGTAAAAAAATTTGTTCAAAATTTTGATTTTTTACATGAATTTCTAGATCATACTACTGATAAGAATACCAATATTATTGACAAAAATAAATATAGTAGTATTAATGAAACAAACATTGGCAAAGGATCTACTGAGTATGAGAATCACAAACTTTATACTAGTGAGTGAAAATCTGATTGACAGTAGATAATGTATGACTCACACTAAAGCAGAGTAAAATAAAAAAAAATATTTCAATAAAAGTAAAAGTGATAATGTTGATCATAATCTCACCAGTCAATCGGAACTAAAAAATTTCTACTTTCCTAAAGAATTATCTTTATTAAGTATTTCTAAATATATTTTCGAAACTGCTTATTCTATAACATATGTTTTGTTACATGATTTTCTTTCTTAGAAAACATCTTAAATACACCTTATTTATATCTTTTAATATTGGACTCAAAATTATCAACAAACTTATCAATATCTAAAATGGATCACTACATGAAGAAGGAGATTAAAACTGTCCAAGATAATAAGTGTATCTCATAGACTTACCAATAGAAAAATCAGCCAAAAACCCTATTTTCATCATGTGTTACCATCCTCAAGACACACTCGTATTTTCTTTTTCTTTGGCTTCATACAAGGTCATACATATTATATGTTTACATTAGTTCACTGGCTTTGTTTATAGCAAGTTGAATACAAACAATAGCACTAATGACTTGCTTTATGAGATTGTAATCTCACTAAAAATCAGCTCCTACCGTTCTTCTTTGACTGAAATTAACCTATTAACATATTTAGATTGATACAGAAAAACGTGCATACAGAAAGAAATTGAACAGAATATAAAGTACTCCAAGTAGTTCTAACAGGAAAACAAGGTTAGGTTTAGTTAGGAGAATTAATGTAACAGTTTACGCATTGATTAAAGGTCCATCTATATCCCACTTCGAAGATTCACCACTAGAAACTCTACATCTGGATTGCTGTTTACAAAGACAAACAAACAAAATTATTATTGTCATCCCACCCATAATTTGGCCGCTGATCTTAATGATTTCATGATCGATTTAATTATTCATAAAATTGATACCATGAGCCCACCAGTGTTCTCGATCATCACACTTTTAGGTACTTAATCAGTGTCTATCCCTTACTTAGTATACTGCTGGAAAATTCTCTGGTGGAAGCCTCAATTGTGTAGTATGTATATTTTCATTGAAAAGTGCTTTAAAACAAACAATTGCAAATTGTAATAGTTCTCTACTTCCACTGATCACAAGGGCAAGTTGCACACCTTATTAGAGACATAAAGGTCATTCGTAACAAGCGTTTCTGATAGACAGAAAGGACATTCTGAGAGATCCAATTCATAGCACAAAGTTAGGTACACATGAACCGTTGGTTCCTTTTTGTTTTCCTCCATTTGCTAATGAGTTGGTACTATTGTCTGCTGGTATAGTTCCTTTACTTCCTTCTTTAATAAAATACCAAACGTTCAAATATTTCTGCACAACTTTTGCATTTGTTTATTGAATTTTGTATGAGCCAATATCATGAAACTGAAAAAAGCTAAGATTTACTTTTCTTAAATGAAGTAAAGCCCCTCGGTGCAGAATCAAAGAGAGTCAAAAGTTTGTGCGGGGTGAAGCACTCAAGAGCCACTAATATTTTTGAGGCTTGATAGATATTTTGACTTGGTGGAATACATGCCAGAGTTGGTAGATTCTACTTCTCTTTGTTGTTTACATATTTGAAGAATAGAAAGGGAAAGGGACAGACTAATATACGCGGCGGGAGAGAGTTGCGTTAGATTGGTGCATTCGTGTCAGGAATTGGATTGGTAAAGATAAGGAAAAAATTGATGCATGATGTGAATGAGGTACCCACAATTGATGGATCAGATTCTCAGGGAATTCAAAAGGGAACACAATGGATGGAGTAGATGCATTTTCCTTTCTCTTTAGACTCTTCCTACTCCCATTTTGAGAGGTTCTCTGCGTAGTATGAATAATTAAAGCTTTGATGGTAACACGTGGCTTGTCACCAATGATAGCTGAATTGCTGCTATTGTTGTTGCAGGTCAGCGTTTTCAAATTCCTCTACAATGATTTTATTTTGCTCACAGGAATTTGATTCTTCCTTTCCGAATGATCTAACTAGATTTCTTTAGAAATCTTTCTTCTTAAAGCATGGATCAAAATTAATCTTATCAAGTCACTTCTATCTTTGGGGCTCAGAAGGAATTAATACTCACTATTATATTATAATTATGCACCTTTTGATTTTTGGCTGTCTTAATCATTTGTTAATGAGGCTAAAGGGTGTGCAAAAAGTGCCACCAGTATTGTGATCAAGCTCAAATTCAGAAGCTTATCATGTCTTCTGTAAAGAGCTGGTATCAGGGGCTGTAATGCATGCACATAAAACTGTTAGGTTCACAATATTATGGATAACATTTATATTTGCTTGATATTAGAAATACTTGTTATTTAATTTATAATAAACTTCTTATAGTTAAAAATAAACTTCTTATACAATTTTTATTTCATGTTTTAAGTTTATGGCTAAAATACAACTTTAACTGATTAAGTTAAAATTATGTCACTGCAAAAAAAATTAGTTTGTTTAAGTATTTTATAATTTGATTTCTTTCTCTAGGATGGTGTAATGTATTTCCATCTCCAACTCAGATCAACTATTTTTTTCTTTCTTCAATTTTTCTAACTCCGTTCTCGGTGAGAATGGAGGAATTGATTGAGGAAAGAAAAAAAAACAAGAATAATTAACAAAGTGAATTAAAATATGAGAGAAAAAATAAGTATAACGGGTCTTGATGACACAATGTAAGAACTTTTTTACCATGCAACGAATTAAAAATAACCTATAAATTATTTCAAACTTAATTAACTTGAATAATAGACTGCATTTTCAGCCACGAAACAACAAAGAAAACAGAAAATTTGGAGTCTTCTCAAAGGGACAGATTTCCCTTTTCAAATTTGTACTTATTTCTCAAACTTAGCAAGATTTTCTTAGATGATAACTGTTGGAAAGTCAGACTCAATTATACCTAGGGAAACCTTACTTCATCATGGCCAATCGAAACGCATGCACCAAAGTCCATAGTAAAGCTTCTACTACTATACATAGCTGGACCACGGAAATTTTGCATGCAAAACCACCCTTGAAGATTGCATCAGAATCATTGATGTGGCTTCCACATGAGGCACAGTAGAATCTGCAGAGGACAGATCTCATCACCATTTAAATCATTCCAAATAGTTACAGGCTGGGAGCCATCAAATTTTTCTGAGATGCTTTCATGAGTGTAGAAAAGAGGTGTCAGCCAAATTCAGGTGGTGTTTTTCAATAGTGTTATCAGTAATATGTGTGTCTTGTAACTTTCATCTTGCTGTCAAAACAACAAAACAAACAAAGAATTGCGTGTATTATTTTCTATTTGTTTTGTCATTTTTATCAGTAATACTATGTGCCATATAAACAAGATAATTTGAACAGTCAACATATGTAATGACAAACAAGAATACTATGTGGTTTTGTCAGTCATGTAAATTAATATGGGTTTTTAACCCCACTATTCACGTTTGACCTCTATTTAATACTAAAAAATATTATTATTTTATTAATATAAAACAGTGTCAACGAGTGTTTTTGGAAAGAGTAGTGTAAAACTACCATTTCTCAATTAATATATAAGAAACACCACTTTCTTTATAGAACTAAAATAAATAACTGAAAAAATTATGTAACTAATGTTTATTAAATTGTATTGCTTCTACTTTATATTAAAACATACATTTTTTAAACAAAAATCATAAAGTTACTTTAAAACTTCTAAAATAACTGATTCCATGTTAATTAGAGTACTTAAAAGTGTTAGGCCAACTGTTAGTCAAACAGTGAAATGTTAGAGAGACAAGTTTCCTACTAAGATAAGCCTAATAATAGAAAGTTTAGATAATTTACATAAAGTCTTAGATTTGTTCATGTGAAAAAAATATAGAGATGAGTTTGGACTTTATATTTTTTTAACAAACCTTACTCTTTAGGTGGAATGTAATTCACTCACTAGAAATACTTCATCATCAAAGAAGTGTTTGTTATTTGCTTTAAAAATAACTATATATCACTCCTTGTTTTTTTTTGTTTAAAATTATTTATAGCTTTACCATTGTATTTTGATAATTTTACTGAATAAATTTGCTTGTTTTTTTTTAAATGGAAGTACTTAATGATGTTCTTGTTGCTGGTATTTAACTTTTAATCACTTTTCTGTTATGTAGCTTTAAAATAGAAAGACTACATTTAATCATATATGTTATTCAGAAAGTGCTACCTGTTAAAAAGTTTTTGTTCCACTACGTTGGTGATCTGCTGTATGAATCTCTGGTTTCATCAATCTCATCCATCAGTTGTGCTGAGTAGTCTAATCAGATTTAAGAAATGCATAGATAGAAAAACCATGCAATAGCAAATTTTTATGAACATTAATTGCGCAATGAGAAACACGAAAGAAATCCACACTTATTGTCACATATACAAAAAAAAAATACAAGTGCTGAATGCACCATTCAAAGCATTAGGTAGGAATGCAGCTATATGTTTCTTGGTGCTTCACTAGGAGCGTCCCTTGTTCTAAGAGTGAACTGAAACTTAAGAGATAAAGTGACAAAGTTAATTAGCTTCGGGAAACGTGGTAAGTGGAGGAGTTTATTCTTGGAATATACCCCATATGCCTCAAATGCATCTGCATTCATTTCTGTTGTTTCATAGATATAATGATTTGCTTATTGATTCATTTGGGTTTCCCAAAAACATCACTAGGTAAAGTCAACTTTGAGGTTTTTCAAAGCATAACCGTGTGTTCTGTGCCATTAAAATCATAGTGGTGAAGGCACTGAGGAAAGAAACCTATATATCCTCTCTATATATATCCTTTAATGGTAGTTTCTGCGAAAGTGGCTAGTAGAATTTGTATATTTTGCCTTGCACGTGGACTAACATTTTCTTAAAAGGAACAACAGAAGAAAATCATGTGAATTAAAATAAAATTAAGGTCTAAACGAAGCAGTTACGTGTGCAAAAAGGAAAAACCCTGGAAGTGTTTGTTGGATATTTTGTCTCCATATAACCATTTTGCATACAGTAGGGTTTGCTGATCTAAATAATGTTTAATAGGGAAACTTTTATTTCAATAGAGCATGTGTAGTTTCTGTTCACATTTTGTTCAAGTCAATTATGATGAATAACAATTTTTTTAGTATTAGATATAATATCTACTTAAAAATTGAATTTAAAGTTATTAGTTAACAACTTCATACTAATTGAGTTATGCATTAGCCAAATAAATATTTTACAAAATCGTTGAATTGGAGTTTTGTTACGTATGAGCTTTTGAGTTGTATTAGAGACAAGTTTATCTTTTTTGCCACAAATGAAAGTGGCCATGAATTGACAAGAAAAGGTTAACTATTACTAATGAAGTGGAATGACGAAATGTTACCATATGTCTTAAAGACGAGAACAGATCACTAGGTGGGACGGAAAAAAAACTAGTAAATTATTCAGAGAACCAGGTCAAATGAACTAGAAAAGTTATTGGGAAAAAAAATCAAAATATCAGTCAAAGTCAAGAAAAAACTGACAAAAAAGTAGTTTAAGTTTAAAATTATGGAAAAAATTAAAATACTTTATTAACATAAGTTATGGATCAACTAACATATTGATTGCGTAAAAGTATGTTATTGACTACGTTACAATATACAATATTAATTGGTATTTATTGTTTATGCAAATATAAATTATTATATCATCAAACATTTCAAAATAAACATTTATAAATATATAAATTTATTGTCTATAATATTTACATATTCCTTACATTAATATTACATTCAAATAAAATAAAAGCTTTACAATAGTAATTTATTTAAAATATTTCATCAATTCAATACTATTTTTGTTTAATTAGGCAACCCTTGAGTACCAACATTATAACTTACACTTATTTGATCTAAAATTAATAGTATGTTTACTTATCCCATGACCTTAAGTGATAATCTATATTGTCCTACTTTTTGAAAACTTTAACAGGATTTTGAAAACTTCAACAGAATTGAAGTTTCTTTCAAATTTGTATAATTGAAAAGAAAAATTTTCATCATGTATTTCTCATGATATTTTTATCTTTATATGGAGTTATAATACAACTTGATTTATCTTTATATGGAGTTATAACACAACTTGAAATATCATGTATTTAAAGTGACTCAGTATTTATATTCAACACAATTTTATCTATTTAATAATAGTTAATTTACATAAATTACCTATATGTAACTTTTATTTAAAATGACTCATGTTATGATAATTTGTCTGCGCTTGTGTCAAGGAGTGTATTTTGGGTTCAAAGGTGTATCTTATAAGAAGAGACATGTGAATGATGACCCTATTATGGGTCAAGATTCAGCGGTACGGGTCCATTAATCCTGTATTTTGTGATTAGTCTTACTTTACACTAATAATTGAAGTCCAGCAATTCTATCATTAGAATAACAATAATAAATAATAACTAAATGATTCTTGATAACTAACATCCAAATATTAAATCAAGTATGTATCTCTGGGAATGACAATTGATTGACATCATTTGGTACTTGAATATGATCAAGAGAAGAAAAATAAAATATAAATAATAGAAAGTTCAAAGAATAAATGATAACTTTTATTTAGACTAGCTAAAATAGATCAAAGACCTCAGCGACTAGAACAATAAATCACTCATGTATAATCATAATTATAAAACTACTAACATGTGATTTTTATAGAATGATTCATTTATAATCTAGTAAAATTCAACCACTTTGATTCTCATTTTCAATACATCATTCTATATTAATTTCATGGAACATTATATAAAAAAAAAAAAATCATGAAGGCAACACCTCATCATCATTATTCTAATAATTTAATCTCAATTAATTGAAAGAAAATAAAAATTTCAATCAATAAGGATATAACTCAAATGAAGTAGTTTGACTTGAGTCACATTATTTACTGTACATAGAATTTTATTTTCTTCCTTCATTAAGTACTAAGTTGGTTAATTGAGTGGTGCAACTTGTTCAGAACATCCAATTGAACGTTTAAGTTTCAAAAAATTGATAATTAATGATGACCTTATATCCTAAACTTTAAACTTTTTTTTTTCAGTCAACCTATTATATATACCTTAAATATTAGAAATCCATGTTTAAATAATATATAATCATCTAAACAAGACGAATAAACCTTACAAACCAAGTCTTTAATTCTAATTAAACAGTAACAAAATTTTCAATCTAAAACAATATATCATTCATATACTATTCAAATTACTTGTTTTTATTTAATTAACTTTAAAAGATTCACCATATTAAATAACATAATATTTGAGTACCAACTTCAAATATCTCAAAAAATCAAAACAATATTAAATAACTCTATTCAAATTAATATACATCTCACAAAACTCAATGACTTACAAACCCAAAATAAGTGATCATTGGATAATTAATAACTAATAAACTATGCTACTTTATAATATGTGTTTTGATTGTTAAAATTATACGAATTATCTGAACAAAACTAAAGAGAAGATAGAAGTTTTATAATTTAGAGAAATAAATATCTTAAACAAATAAAAAATAATAATTAATTTTATATTATATACAATATTTATAACTTTTAAATAAT
>Ga0123340_1005800_pt1 | contig 11770 bp, 9 predicted proteins | sample SirMexnodulemix_FD_89961 | JGI IMG/M metagenome (GOLD analysis project Ga0123340, IMG submission 89961) | Root nodule microbial communities of legume samples collected from Mexico - Siratro Mexico nodule mix | ecosystem: Host-associated > Plants > Roots > Nodule | place: Mexico: Nepantla... | reverse complement strand
GTATTACTCTGGTTGATATGAACATATTTGCTTGTAAGAGGCTTTGAGAAATCATATCAAAATATTACACGTACGTACGAGTAACTTATGTAATAATTATTAAAATTTAGTGGTTATTTTTGTACAAATAAAATATTATGAAAAAAACTTGGATTATTTTCTAGTTTAGTTTTTAATTAGATTTTAATTATGGTCTTTCTATTTTTTAATTATGAGTATCCTTTCGTTAATGCAAAATTTTTAATATAAATTATTTATTAGTTTTTACAAATTATTTATTATCTGAATGCTTTAATTTAGTTACTCGATATGTAAATGATAATTTAATATGAAGATCAAACTTGACATCATATCATATGTATATAATTACTGGAAGTATATTACAGTGACCAGTTATATAAAATATTCAGTGTCAGTATATTACAAACAACAAACAGTAATACAGAATTAAAGTAAGTAACACACACTAATGCAAGATAATCAATTTAACCAAACATCAATAATAAATTTTCTCAAATTTAACCAAACACCAGTCAAAATCATATTTAGTAACTATAACAAACTAAATGTAAATTGTCGAGAAAGTTGAAAAATATGACAAATAATCAAGGTTAAGAAATAATGTACCTTTTCACATAACAATGAATCAATTGCCATCATTTAAAGTTTCATGTTTATCTGGATTCTTCAGGGATGGATTGATGTAATTTCTCTATTTTGAAATCCATGATATCCATGATGAAGATACCAAAAAATACTTACAGTTTAGAGAAAGTGGCAGACTTTTAGCCGGAAATATTTTTTTTATTCTGATGTTGCTCTTGTTTAACTAATATCCAGAATAACTATTTTTATGATTATGAAATAAAATTTCATGTTTATTTGAATTCTTTCAAATTAGTTTGATGTAATTTCTCCAATTTGAAATCCAGGATGAGGGCAACAATAAATATTTCAGATTGCTATATAAGAGTGGCTTATTCAATATTTGCTCGCCATTTAAAGTGGCTTATTCAATATTTGCTCACCTTGTGACACTACTTTTCGAAATAGATCTCACTTATAATGTTTTTGTTTTTCACAATGTATTTAACCATTTTTTATATTTTTAATAATTTTTAATTCTTACATTATCATTTTACATCTTTTTATTTTTTATATTATAAATTAATATAAATAAAAAAATCTAATAATACTTTTAAAGATAAAAAAATAATAAATGATTGAAAAAACGAAAACATCTCTCAAATAAATAAATAATAAGAAAGTAAGAAAATCAAAGAAACCTACTTTAACAAATGAACAGATAATAATAAAATTATTAAAAAACAAAAAGGCACACCTGCATTTCAAAGCAAAAATGCAAAATGTATTTTTAGTATTTAAAAAAAATATATATATAATACAGAATAGAATTTATATGATACAGCCTTCAAATCCTACTTGTTGCAAAATTGTGAAAGATAAAAATTTACAAGTATGATTTACTAATATGTCATGCAAAGGACCACAAGTCACAATCCTCTCTCCCTTTTATCATGCTTAGCACCACAAGTTACACTCATCCCAGTTTTACCAATATGTTTAAGATGGTACATCAACATCTGCATTAGTAGAGAAAAATGTCTCCACAAGTAAAGATTGTGAGTGAGAGGCATTCAAACCATTTCCATTACTGTCAGCCATTATCGCTTTAAAACTATCAGAATAAACTGCATCAGTCTTGATGAATTTATGGTTTGAACTGGAAAACCCCTCGTCAAATGAAGGATAACCCAAATAAGTAAATTCTCGTCATCAAATTCCCACCATTGCCCAATGTTTACATTTCTAATATGAGCAATGTAATGGCCACTATTAGTAGTAAAATTAATATATGGTTAAGTTTGCACAACTAGCTATGAGCAATATAAAGCTAACATATATGAGCAATGTAAGGGGTTTTAAACATTACCTTCAATCCAAAACATTAAGGAGAGATTCTTTTTTATGCATGTAATGGTCATTATTAGTAGTGAAAATAATATATAGGTTAAACCATATATTAAATGGCATATAACATAAATGCAATGGCCACTATTAGTTGTGAAAAAATGTCCCTCTCATAACTCCATGAAGGAATGCAAAGAAGAGGACATAAGGCCATGCAAGTTTGATCTTGGGTTACTATAAGTTGAGTCCGACATTACTTAAGTTGCGCCAGACCTAAACAACATTCAAACTCTATTTATTGAGTCTCTATGTTAGAGTTTAGACACATAGAGTTAGAGGAGAAAAAGAGTCAATCTTTGACAACAACTTTTTGGGATTTTTTTTTGTTGTAATCATCTTCTTTCACTATTTATCTTGTATGTTTAGGGTTCTCATGTCTATGAGCAACTAAACCCTAGATGTAACCTACCAAACTCTCATGTAATTAATATTGTGTTTATATAAATGTTTTTTTCTTTCAATGTAAGTATTTTTATTGCGTTTAATACTTGTTTTGTTTATTCATGGCATGAAATACCTAATAAAATTTTGTGTCTAGGAATAAAGCATGATTCATTTGTTTTGTGACAAAAATAAATCTTTTCTGCATAATTGGTCAAGGAATTGACGATTAACGTGGAAGTTTAGGCTCATTCACCTAAGGAATTATAGTTTGGGTATTATTTTGGGTTGATGTTGGCTTTAGTTAGGAAAGAAAAGGTAACCGTTTTTATGCATGAGTAAGGTATGGTGCGTTAGCACCGAAGTGATTTGATGAAGCCAACAATGTGATGAAGTCAACATGGATCAAAGCTTGTAAAGTGATTGCTTGAAGCCGTCTTTGAGCTTGAAGGGTGTTTTGGTCTAGGACTTGGATTGGGTGTGTGTGTGTGTGTGTGGTTTTGGTATAAAACCATTCTTCTTTCATGTTTTCATCCATCTCCAATGTAACAATACTTGTACTATTGGGCTTAAGAAAATGATTGGTCACATTTTGAATTCCTACCATCTCAAACATTTACATATTACTAAATAAGAATTATTAGAGATGAGTATAATAGCTTTATAAAAAAAAAAAAGTTCTTAAGAAAGCTAGAATAAACTTAGCGTACTCTCAATCTTCATAAGAAGGCAAACCAATCTCATTTCCTAACCTTAGCATGTGGTTGAAAATCAGAAGAAACTACTTTTAGTATCATAGTCGTAAAAGGTTTTGTTGGAGATCGGGAGAAATTATAGGGGTGTTCATGTTAAAATTAATCCAAACACAACTTGGATATCATATATATCACTATAAGAAAAATTAATTTTAGAAACCAATTTATGAGTCACTAGAATGATAAAATTAGTCACTAACTTAATTAGCAACTAATTTAGGATCTAATTGTATAAGTGACTAAAACCTTGGTAGTTAATGTTAAATATCAATTATCTTGACTTAATTGGTTACTAAATTCAACCATTACTTTTATTTTGTAGTTATTTAGCAACCAAAACCTAATGGTAATTATTTTGGTTACGGTTAGCAACCATTTTAGTTGGTAGCTAAAATTGGTGGCTAAATAACTTTTTCTTGTAGTGTATAGAACTCATTCCTCATTTGTAACTTATATGTTTTCTCTCTCCAATTAACTTAATCAAAAATCAAAAGGTCATTACTCTCGAGTAAATATGTCTTTCTATAATTTTTCTTACTTAAGTTACATTGAAATTAGATGTCACCAAGCTAACATAGATACTTCAAGCGAGGGTGCAAAAGATGTCACTCTCATTAGTTTGAAATTCACTATTTTCTAATTCATAAGATAGAATTCTCTAGGCTCTAATAAGTAATAGAGTAAATTTTTCATTCACATTTACCATTAGTTTGATTCTTCAATAAATTTGTTAAAGTAAAAGTCGAACACTGTATAATTTTGGTTAAGTGTTGAAAACAATTAAGTATAAACATCATCAAGCTTCATTTGTAAGATGATATCATAATTCAATAATAGATCATGTACAAGAAAGTGTTTCATCTAACAGGCGATAAAATAATATGCAGTTTTAATCTACATCTAGTAAAGCTTTTATAAGATTAAATGATATGCTAATAGATTTAAGATAACCTAATATTACACAAAAAAAAAAATATACGCTTATTTTATGTTGTAGGGAATGTCTGTTACTTTCGTCTACCAAGAAGATTTGTTTCAAAGAACAAGTTATATCAAATGATCTCTTGGATAAAAAGCTAAAGCATTTTTTCTTCAACAATTCCCTAATGCTAGATTGACAATTTTGGGCATACTATTTGCTTCGTATGGCTCTACACTTTAGAAAAAGTCAACCAAAGACACACTGCTCAAGAAGAGATAAGTATATTTAGTTATTGGGAGGTTATGTAAAGGAATAAAGGAGAATTTAATGTTGCATGCAGTGTATTTAATGCATCCTTCGTATTCAAGCTCATCAGACGAAAGAAAAACATTCAAAAGAGTTGAAGCAATTCAAGAAGAAGATAATGTAAGATCATGTTGCACTATACTATAACTATGTTGAAATTTTTACCCGCTACAAGCTTCATGTTGAACACTATTCGTGTTCAAAATTGTAAAACTAGAGGAGAATGCATGAATTTTGTAGACTTCTACTATTGAGCAACTATGTGATCTGTTGATCACCACTCAAACAACGTTTGAATCTTAGCCAAAAGTGGTTGTTCGGTAAAGAATACTTGATTATTAACTATAAGTGATTTGTAAAAGAATATTTGGTTAAGCCAGGAGTGGCTTGTGAAAGAATACTTGGTTAAGCCAAAAGTGACTTTTGGAAAGAATACTTGAACGGGGTCAGTCAAACATGGCTGGGAGCTAATACTCATGGGTTAGTCAGGAGGGGCTACAAGTCTAAATAATACTCAATAGGTTAGGCAGGAGTGGCTCCAAGGCCAAATAATACTCATGGGATTAGCCACAAGTGATTATGAGCCCAAAGAATACTCACATTGTACTTTGCAACTTTAGTCTGCTTATTAGAACTCTACGTTGATTGAGAACTGAATGTAATCTGCATGGTCAAATGACCCAATATAAAAATATTTTGTGGGTTTCTTATTTTCCCTAATCTCTTTATATTACAATTTATTATCATTTGTACTAACATGGAAGGAGGTTTATGTTGGTTTGTTATTTGATGAAGTCAAGCAAAAGCAAAATCAATCAAAGAGGAGATTAAGCTTTGTCCTAACTTAGTGTGTGTATGTTGATGAAATCACATGCAGAGGTTCATATATCAGTGGGTACATTCAAGAAATTTTATTTGAAATTGTTTTCAAAATATAAATTTAGAAAAATCTCTGTTATGAGAAACAAATTGATTGAATTGTTTTTTAAATCGATTGATTTCTACAAACTAACAGGTTTAATAAGTAATTGTTTTTTAAATTTGTTTTAAAACTTATAGAAATGTTTTAAATACAGTACATGTTCTGAACATTTTTTAGACAAAGAAGAGAATACATTAAATATATAGAGAGAAACAATTGTTGCAAACATTCAAGAAAACATCAAGAATTGTTACTTGTCTATTTTCTTTGATTTTTGTAAAATGTTATTTGGCGAATGAGTCAATCTTCTTTAAAGTATTTGTATGTCACTAGTGGAAAAAACACATTCTACAACAGAAAAAAGTAGCGGTTAAAACGTAACCAATGTAAACAAAAAATACGATGACATTTTTGAAATTATGTGCAAAGATATCACAGCGATTAAGCTCTCAAATGATGTGGTATCTCCATACTACAATGGTTGAGCTCTCAACCACTGTAGTATCTCCCCTATTTTAATCCTCGTGCACTGTTTATTAACCTAATATTTTTACTGCTTTCATTATTTGTCTTTTTTTTCACCACTAAGTCTCTTTGGTGATGGTGTATTCTATACTCTTCTCAATCACGCTCATTGGTTGGTTCCTTCATTGTCTTCAACTACTTTTTTCAGCGTTTTCAACATAAGTGGTTTGCTAACTTTTTTATGTTGTAGGTTTTTGAGAATGTTATACGCTTGATGTGTGATCTTTTCTCCACCGTGAATGCTAAGTTCGACACCCCTTGCCGCTTCTCTTTGTAAGAGGTTAACAATTTGTAAATTCATTAAAAATAGTTAGAAATTTGTTTTTTACCCATATTGTTTTACCTAAATATTTTATCAGCAACTTGATTTAGTGTAAATTCGATTGTACAGTTCTTACGTTGTATAAATTTATCATAGATTTTGAGTTACAAAAGTTTACGGCGAAAAAACTTCAAACAACCATAACTTTTGATATAAAACTTGGATTGAGACGTTCCGAAAATGAAAGTTGTTTGAAAATGGCATAACAAAGTTCATGGGCAATTCCGAAAGGGGATTCAAAATCCAAAATTTTTCCAAAATTTCATCATTTACTATCTGTTTTTTTTTTTAGTATTTTTCACATATTTTTTTATTTCACATATTTATACTTGTCAAAAAATTCTGAAAATTTTTGTAGTGTTTCATTGTATGAATTAGACATTTTATCAAAGAATTTAAAAAAAAATTTAAATAGAGATATTGCAGCAGTTGTCTTGACAAACCGCTATAGTATCTCGATAGTACAACGATTGTCCTATTCAACCGTTGTAGTATCTCAATACTATAACAATTATCCTATGTAACCGCTATAATTTCTCTCGCTTTGACAAAAATTGAGTTTATTATAGTAGTTTGTTAATAATCAAGGTAATATCTTCTATATTATGGTTTACCAACCGTTATAATATATTCAGACTTTCTATAATCATAGAATCTACATTGATTTTAAAATTGGTATTATATGTTTTTCGGAATGGACATAAAAAGTAATTTTTCAACTAGTGTGTGGTTTTTTTTAAATAACTTATTTTAAATGAATGTTAGATAAAGTTAGATAAGAAACTGCAAATAACTTTTATCAAAGAGTAAATCTGTATAAATGTATGTGCAATTTTTCTCATCGCTCTCCTCAAAATTTTTGCACCAAGTTCTTTTATATTCTTGATTGAACAAAAAATTAATAATTTTTAAAATGTGCGATTAATTTGTATTAAGTTAGACAAAAACTAAACTAAACTTGCTGTCACCTATCATTTTTCTCTATCAGAAGCCTTCTTTTATATAATAAATTATTTTAATAATTTTAATGACATACTCACTTTTAAATTATAAATTGATAAAACAAATGAATAATAAAAATGAAAAGTATCTTACTTTTATTATAATTTTATCTTCTAAATACTTGATCCATCATCTTTAGAATTAGAGGACCAAATTACGCTAAGAGTAAGTTTCAAATAATTATATATCTTTCATTTGAATAATCCTTAAGAGATTCAGAGAATATTTTTCAAAAGAGTCACTTATCTTTGTAACCATTCATTCTCTTTTATTTTTCGAATCTTATTAATTGATAGAGTTATTCTTCTTATTATTAGGTTATCAATTCATTAAAATTTAAAGTACAAAGTCTTAATTATAAAAATCTATTGAAAAATCTTATAAATTATTACTATCTTACATACTAAATTAAAATTGATAAAAATGTGAATCCAATCTTCTCATATTCGAAAATAATTTCTCATCAAAATATCAAGCTAAAAAAAGTAAAACTTCAATCGAACAGCACATTATCATCTAATAATAGCCATTTATGAATCTCTCCAACAGGATCCTCTGGAATAAACTCAAACATTTTACGCCTAAAGCCTCTTTTTTTTTTCTAATTTACCATAACTACAATGATTTTAGACCCTAGGGATCTTTCTACTTTACTCTTATTAACTTACTATAAGAAATTCCACTAAATTTGAATAATTTTTGTCTGCGCTACACCATATTTTAAACAACAGTCACAAATAAACATGATTTTATTTCCTTAAATCTGGAAATACTTTATTCACTTAAATATGTAATTTTCATGGTCTTCATATATACTTAATTTTGATTTTCGATTCCAAATAATTTCTTTATCTAATCTCATATTTAAAAAAAAAAAATGAATGATCCTTATCATAACATTGAAATGACACGATATGACAACTATCAAACTGTATCATTTTAGTAATAATTTTTAGGTAGCATGTACGGATATTTGTTTTTCGTAGTTTTTTTATTATTGAAAATATAAAAATAAGAATATTTATTTTTATATTTGTTAGCTGGTTAAAAAAAATATTTTAAGGTATGTTTTATTTCTATGGTACATATCTGGTTCTACAATTTTTAATTTTACGCTAAAAGAGTTGATAAGTTATATTTTCACGAGAATAAGGAAAATATTTGTTAACTTTCATACAATTTCTGTTTTTTATTAGTTTTAAAAATAGTTTTAAAGTATGAAAAATTAATAAAATATATTTTTAAGTACGACTAGGAATAATTTTTCAACCGTAATATTTATATCTATGAATTATATATTTGGAAAGCATAAAATCATAAATTAACACACAAACTACTCCTTTTATCTGGACTTCTACAATGTCTTAAAAATTGCGAAGGCTAACACTCAATTGAGCCATATTTACATAATAATATTTTGTCTTGAATATCTTATTGTACATAAATAAACCGATTTTGGTTGTTGATTGTTGAATATAGATATTTTATTTATTTATTTGGATATTAATGTACATATATGTTTTTACGGGTATATAAATCAAACGATAGACAATACTATAAAAACAGTAGCCAAATAAGAAAACTATATCTTTTAAGATTTATTAAAATATTATTTATTGAATATAATGAAAATATAATTTCTAATGAAATTATATGTCATTTTTTTTATCTGAAAAGGGAATTTGAATAATATATTAGTTGAAATTATTTTCTGAAAACAATGATCTGATAGTTGATGGAGTGTGTGTGGTCTTCATATGGCTTTCCATGTGTCAGTGTGATTTTTATAATAATGGCAAAATATTCATGCAAACTGTAGGGCATAACAGTCCTTGAAATAGAAAGTTAAAAGAGTGCATTTGTTCATTCATGTAGAGCTAGATTAATAGAGACCAGAAGTGTCATTCATCAAAGTGCATTTGTTCATATATGCAGAGCTAGATGATGATAATAATAGAGACCAAAGTGCATTGTTAATGTATAGTTTGGTCCTCACCATCATTAGCCATTGACTTGTGTGGTACTTGTGGCCAAAGACTTGCAATGAATTTGCTCTCAATTATCAAGAACCTAAAACCCAAAGGTGGTCACCACACTACTTCACAAACTAGATTTGCATTTTATTCATGGTTTGCACGTTTTTTTTTTTTTAAAGTAAAATATGTATAGAGATGATTTCATGGAAAACTGAGTACTCTCGAACCATGTAACCCTAACATGTAAGGATGGTAAAATGAGTTAATGACACATTGAATTTATCCATTCAATCACAAAGGGTTGTTCTGACTTGTATGAAAACAGACTAAATTCAACCTATCAAAACATTAAAAAAATGAATAATTTTAATTTAAATAAAAATATTTAGTTAAATAATGTAATATGTATTAATTAGTTTAATCTAAATTTCATTTAAATATTAATTTTTATGTTAATTTTAAAGAAATTAAATTTATAAAATAAATTAATAATAATAATAATAACGAACATGTATTTTAATTTTTTAAATGTTAAAGTTTTAGAAATATTTCATAATAAAAACTCGTAATTTTATTTTTGAAAATATCTTCTTTTAAAAAAATATATATATAAGTTCGTGGTGTGTTAAACTGAGGCCAATTGTATTGACGAACGAAAGATTAATTTTTCAGAGGATATAGATAAAATATTACTAGAAAGAAATTAATATCAACAATTATGATATTTTGTCTTTATGAGATAATAAAAAGAATCAAATTATCACGAATTATACTTATTTTGTTTTTATAACAAAATCAAATTATAATATTTTTATTTGTTTTATTTATTTAACTATACTTATGATAAGTACATTATTTATATATATTTAGCCACTTACTTTTACGCTTAATATAGAAAAACATAAAAAATACTTTCACTCTCCTATTTCTTTGTTTATTTTTGTTCATCTCTCTTTTTATTAGATGATAGTTATTTCATAATATGGGTTTCAGAACAAATTACTATGCCCATGCATCAACGAGAACAAGTCTTCGTGAGATCCTAATACGTATTTGTTAAGTATATATATAAACTAAGTTTGCTCTTATGACCTTGTACTAGAACAATTTGTTTTAGTCATTATCATCTATCACACAAATCTTGTCTTCAAATGTCGATATATCGTCCAACCCCAAAGAAAAATCCTTGGATTGACCAATGGCACATTTCAAGCTAGCACTAGTGGAAAAAGACATTTAATCGCGGTTGTATAAGGCTTACAAGCGTGGTTTCGGAACCGCGATAAATGTAACCGTAATAAAAAGTACTGAAGATACAATCGCGGTTGTACAACCGCGATAGAAAGTATAACATACCACCGCAGTTCTTTAGCAACCGCGTTAAGAAATGCTCACAGTGTACAAAAGGGCTAAAAATTGATGTTGTCATTGGACATACCAGCGCGGTTGTAGAGGGAACCGCGCTGGTATGACACATAAAAACACAATTGTTTATTAAGACGAGGCTTTTGATATTTGAAGAGTATCCTTGTGGTACCTTAACTCCTCGCAAGAAGTTACAAAAACTGATCTTTTTAGATTTTGACAGGGTATGACATGCTGGTGGCAAGTAAGTTTGTTTCCCATGAGGTTGTGGTTGTAAATCCAACCGAACACCCATTTCATCCAGATCTTTACGAGCATTTATTCCATCCTTTGTCTTTCCTTTAATGTTTAGCAATGTCCCAATTATACTATCACAACATTCTTTTCCACGTGCATTACATCTATGCAATGTCTAACATCTAACTTGGATCAATATGGAAGTTCAAAGAAGATCGATTTCTTCCATATGTTTTTCACCCCACTATGCTTGGCAGCTTTCCCATAAGTCACTTCAATGTGGCTCACTCGAATATAAACTCTGTCACCAGTTAAGGGTGGAGGTGCAGTTTTGTCTTCCTGGCAGCCATTAAAAGCTTTTCTCAACCTGCGATAAGGATGATTACATTTCAAAAACTTTTGATGGTCAATGTAACATGTCTTCCTCCCATATTTTAGCTTATGGTAACTCGTGTTCTCTTCACATATTGGGCAAGCATGATGTCTTTTGACACTATAACCACTAAGATTTCCATATGTTGGAAAATCATTAATAGTCCATAATAACAATGCTCACAAATTGAAATTAACCTTTTCATATGCAACAAAAACCTCAACACCTTCATCCCATAACAACCTCAAATCTTCTATCAAAGGACTTAGATAAACATCTATGTCATTTTTGGGTTGCCTTGGTCCTGATATCATCATAGACAACATCATATACTTTCTCTTCATGCACAACCAATACGCCAAATTATAAATAATTAGCAAAAACAGGCCATGAACTATGTTTGCTACTTAAATAACCGTATGGATTCATACCATCTGTTGCAAGACCAAGTCTGAGATTTCTTGGATCTCTTCCAAACTCAGATACAAAAAGTCAATTGTCTTCCATTTGGTGAATCGACAGCATGTCGTAACAACCCATCACATTTTCTTCCATTTACATGTCATGTCAAGTTCTTTGCATCATTAACATTGGCAAAAAAATGTCTTAATCGTGGTATGATTGGAAGATACCACAATACTTTTGCTGGAGGACCCTTTTTCATGTCATCATCATCACCGTCATTATCCTTT
>Ga0123340_1005798_pt1 | contig 11773 bp, 12 predicted proteins | sample SirMexnodulemix_FD_89961 | JGI IMG/M metagenome (GOLD analysis project Ga0123340, IMG submission 89961) | Root nodule microbial communities of legume samples collected from Mexico - Siratro Mexico nodule mix | ecosystem: Host-associated > Plants > Roots > Nodule | place: Mexico: Nepantla... | reverse complement strand
GTCTATATGTGTTATTCCACATGCTGTTGTAATAGATTTATATTTTGTGGACGTTACATTATTCTTATATTCATTATTAATATTTTTAACTTTTTATTAACAAATTTATAACATAAAACAGTTTTTTAATAATCATTTTAAATACTTGTATGTATTTAATATATTATTAAATATCTTTGCAATTTTTTCTTAAATATTTTAAGATTAAAAAAATTAGTGATGTACAAATAATTATAAAAGTAATTAAATAAATGAAGTACCCATGATGTCACAATATTAAATAACACGAGTTAGTTAAAATTGAAATCATTATTAAGACATTCATATCTTGTGTACTATACCTCTTTAAATAAGATAATAATTAGTAACCAATTATGTTACGAAATCTTAATAAGATAATTAAATAATAACTAATACAAGAAGATAGGTTCAAGTAAGTCCATTATAACTCCTATAAATACAAGACCAATCACAACTCAAAAGGTATTTCTAAACTCTGATCTATATCTTTACACACTCTAATCCTAAACTGACTTGAGTGTTGGAGTATTTGCACGATTCCCCTCCCAGGACGGTGGAATTTAGAGCACTTAGAACAACTCATCAGGAGCGATCAAAGAGCAATCAGTGAAGATATTGTTGTTGTTAGAGCCAATCGGTCTCTTGCGAGAATATTTTAGCGCCGACCTTGGGGTCGAGATTGACTTCGCAACAATGATGACTTGCTCATGATCTCCTCCAGCAGCGTAATTGGGGCCTCTAGTTCTTTTATTTCACGTCTGGATTTCTCACTCGTTACTAGTTGGATGATTCGGGAACCACACTTAAACAACTTCTTAAGCCCAACCATTGTATAACTAAGGTTTGTGCTTGGGAAGCCTTTTCTACAAAAAGTCAAGAACTATGACTCCTAGTTTGGAGAACAATAGGTGTCGAAGCTACTCTCACATATATCAAAAGCCTTGCGAATAATATATTTCAACCGAGAAAGTAGGAGCCCAAGGTCTCCGTTGTGTGATCAACGGTGTCTCAAACATAGATCCTGAAACTATTCTCAAGCTTGTTGAGTGCTATGGAGTCACTGCCAAGGTTTTCAATTTCAACACAGTAACCAAAACAGTCTAAATTCAATCACCAAAATGCCCAATATCACCAATGCCATTCTCATCCGGATAAAATCAACCACGAGGGAAAGAGAGGGCAAAGAAGAGAAAGGATAAGGCATTAATCTCATTCCACCCAGAGAGATCGACTTCGACACAATCTCCTTTGCCGACTTTTCCGACGAGGAGCTCTCGTGCTTCATTGGGGGAGTGTGATTTGGAGGGGGGAAAGAGTGATCAGCTTTCGAAGTGCAATCAAACTCGCTTCAAACAATGGCATTTGCATTCTCAAGGCGGATCTCTTCTCCGATCATCTGACCAAAACCTACCAAGGAAATTGCAAAAATAGGGCATTATGGAGGCTCTCGTTGCAAGATTCTTCAATGGGGTCACCACTATTAAAGCAACATATCCAGCACTCCAAAGGGCTCAACTCTAGTACAACAACTAGTCCAGTCAAGCCACAAAACTCAGCCATATCAGAGTTGAAGCGTAGGTTCTTGAAAAAAGGAGCTTGATCTCTATGCCTTGCCGTTAACTGCTTCAACCTCCATGGCCTTCCTACGCACCATGAGAAAGTGGAAATTGTTGTCATTAGAGAGAACACCAGAGTTAGTACTCAGGCTTCGAACACAAAGTCGTTCCGAATCTTTGGTTTCTTCTGAAACCCTTAAGAGAGGACAACGCTGCCCAACAATACCGTATTTTAAAATCATGGAAGTTGAAACTCTTTGTGACGCTATAAACTTCTGCACCGCGCCGCCATACACCTTCACCTCGCCACTACCTCCTTGCACCATGCATCATGCCATCATACACTGGTAATAAACCTTGGGAACTAGCTTGCTAGGGTTTTATCACCTCATCAGCCATCATGGCACCACAATGCCATGCTCCTCACTGCACCACGTTGCACCACCATTCTCTCCCACGAAACCTCTTGCAAGCAACCTCCATGCAGAAGAAGCACTCGCCTTCCCTCTTTACGTGGTTGCAACCTCACCCCACGTTACCAAAATTTCCCACCAAAATATTGCCCCTGCGGCATTCACCATGCTCCCGCCATACACCTTCCAGCCTCCAACCCTCCTCCGATGCTTTATACAAGAATCATCATCGAGCAAATAATCGGGAACTGCATCATTTGCCCTAGATTTTGAATGCTTGCTTATGGGATGTGGCAAAAGAGAATAATCCCCATGTGAAGCAGTATAATCTCTCTTAATATGCCTGGCAATGGCAATACCTTGGGCTCTGTAGGCGAGCTTGCTGGAGAGCTCTGACCAAATGCTATATATATAACAGAATTATAAGGAATCTGCTTACTTTAAAGTGTTGAACTACTAAGATTGGCACTATAAAAGGGATTGATTCCCAGCGTTACAGCCAGTCCCCATTTCCAGGAACAGCTTCCTCACCATCCTGAGTTGATTGAATCCTCACCTCATCTTTTCTTTTAATATTATTATTTATTTATTTTATTCTTGTACGGTTCTCACATTCTTTTCTTTTTGTCTTTAATTTTTGTCTGTGAGCGTGTATTATAGCATAAGAGATAGATTCATGCCTGAACCAAAGGGTCATCCAACAGTTATCCAATCTAGAAAAAAGATGAAATTGAGAGAGTTGCCTAGGCCAATCGTTGGCCAGGTTGTGGAAACTAACTGTAGATTTTTGTTTCGGTTTATGTTCTTCATTTAATATATGTGGATACTTTGCTTGCATTGGTTACTTTTTAATTTCTCTTTACAGCCTCTCTCTACAACGATTGTCAATCAATACAATCTCGGAGGGAATATCCTTAGTTATAATCTTGGCGGCATGGGTTGCAATGCTGGGCTTATCTTGATTGACCTTGCCAAACAACTCTTCTAGCAAAATATGCCTTATCTCGTTACAACTTTTTACTTTTAGAAGCTTGTCACTATTTTTTATTATTTTCAGAATAACACATTTATTCTTTTAAAAGTTTTTGTAGTATCTTTTAACTTGGTTTTCCCAGGGAATCGATGGACAACGTCACACATCTCTCTTACCTATTGAAACTACGGAGCTCATGCTTCATGGTCAACATGGCCAAGATCACTTCAAACCAAGCTCTTTAAAAGGGCCGATAACAACTTCGGTATTCACTTCGAAACCCAATCTAAAGTGATTGGTACAAAGGTCGATAACAACTTCAGTCTTCACTTCAAAACCCAATCTAAAGCGATTGGTACAAGGGCCGATAACAACTTCAGTCTTCACTTCGAAACCCAATCTAAAGCGATTGGTACAAGGGCCGACAATCATTTCGGTCTTCACTCGCAAAGCATCGCTTAGCTTTCAGCCTCGAAAGCCACCTCCCAGAAATGACCAAGGAGTGTACTTTGCTTAGCTTTCAGCCTCGAAAGCCACCTCCTAGGAATGACCGAGGAGTGTACTTTGCTTACTGAGGAGTGTACTTTGCTTAGCTTTCAGCCTCGAAAGCCACCTCTCGGAAACGACCGAGGAGTATACTTTGCTTAGCTTTCAGCCTCGAAAGCGACCTCCCGGGAACGACCTAGGAGTGTACTTTGTTTAGCTTTCAGCCTCGAAAGCAACCTCCCAGAAACGATCGAGGAGTGTACTTTGCTTAGCTTTCAGCCTCGAAAGCTACCTCCCGGGAACGATCGAGGAGTGTACTTTGCTTAGTTTTTAACCTCGAAAGCCACCTCTCGGGAATGACCGAGGAGTGTCTGCAAGCTTAAAAATGCGATTCACTTCCTGTCTATGAAAGAGAAGAAGAAAAATAATAATAATAAAAATTTCTATGAGATTTTCATAAAACCAAAATCCAAAAAAGTTATACAAATAATGAAATAAGAATATTTATAACATGCATTCATCTTGACAGTGAAATCAAGCATAAAACTCGGTATGCATTTATCTTGACAGTGAAATGAGACATAAAATTCGGTGAAAAATGAAAAGAAAAAGATGATAAAGGTGACAAATAAGAACAAAACAAAGAAGAAAAAAAAAGTATGAGATTATAAAACAATGTAACTTATAAAGGATTTCAATCTATATTTATACATTTGCTAGAAAAGTAGTAATTTTAGTGTTTGGCAGATGTTCTTAGTACATTCATATGCTAATGAAATTAGCAAAGACATTAAAAGCAAAGACATTAAATAGTATAGGAAAATTGATCAGGTTACAACCCACCCCTTTTGCAACACAATAAATGTTGCTGAGATGTATTAGGAGGATCTATCTGTCTTCTAGAGGATTCAAAGTTATTTGTACTAACAACAAGTGTAATACATAAATTTTCATAACCAGTTATTTATTTATCAAAACAATCGTTGCTAACTTTTTATATATTCATTGAGATCATGCAAAGACTTAAAAAATAAATTTTAAAGACAAAACATTCTACCATAAGAGAAAGTTACTATTTAAATTCACACTAAACATAATAAATATGCACATAAAAACATAAAATTTAATCTTCATTAACTTTTTTACTTTTATGTTTATCTTAAAAGCACTAAAAATAAGTTTATCTTTTTTCAAAACAATAAGTTGATTAAGATAACTTATTTACTTGAAAAATCTTTGAAAATTCAACTCATATAACTAAACTTAGTTCATATTTGTAGTAGTATTTTACATAAGTAATAAATTTCTGAATTTTATCTTTTTGCGTAATTTAATCAATAAATTTAATTTCTCTGAATGTGATAAGAGAGTATGAATCTAACTATTTTTCAGATAGGTTGCTCAACATGCCAATGCGTGTCTTTCATCTAACATACATAGCATAAGGAAGTTTTATGTCATTTAATGCATATCAATGCATGCCTTTGATCTATCATAGTATAAGGAATCCGCCAACGATGTTTCTAATGTTTAGATTGAAGTTTAATGTCATTTATAGTTGTTTATGGTTTATGCACTAGTAGAAAAAGGGTATTTATCGTCGCTTCTGAGAGGCCTTTTTATCGGGTTTGGAACCGACGTTAACCTAGGAGACGTTAAAAATGACATCGGTTAAACAACCAACATCACGTAGTCCACCACCACGTCGGTTTAGACCAGTAAACCAACGTGGTACTTAGTTGAAAACTCTAAAATAGATGGGCATCACCACGTCAATTGGTGTCCAAACCGACATGGTGAAAAGCACCACAACGTCGGTTGGTGCCCAACACCGACGTGGTGAAGAGCACCACAACGTCGGTTGGTGCCCATAACCGACGTGGTGAAGCTATCACAATGACGATTTTTACATAACTGACATGTTTTTTTAAATATACAGATTGAATTAGCTACTACACAAAATCATATACAATTGCAGTTCGTAGTTAGTATATACACTAAATGTACACTAAAAACTTGTAATACACTAAGAACTACTTCTAATTTACACTAAGATGTACTTCTGACTTTGAGAAAATACTGTGCCCATTCTTTTTGAAGCTCTTATATTCTCTGCTTGTCCAATGGCTTTGGAGTTTGAAAAACTTGAAATAAGTGTACAAACTTTAATCTTCGAATTTCAAACTTGACAAACATTTGACATATTTAGAAACTTAAGACATGTTCTTACATGCTCCCAAGAATTCGTGATCCCAGCTATTGTTATGGTTCTCATCTAATGTATAATGTAATATCCAAATTCCCAGCCTCCTTTTTGCTCATTGCACTTTCATTAAAGTTGAATGATCAAATACTTGAATAATTCTAGTTTTAATAAACTTACTTTAGAATTAAATTCCTTAGGATATATCCATTAGAGGTTTTGGGTTATGGATGTAGATCTTCCGCAAAGAACGTTATACACATTCATTGCACTAAAATCCAAGTTGTTTAGTAAATTGCTTATTGTACAAAAAAGAGTGATATCTATTACTTAAAATTAATAAAATGATACCTTTGTACAATTTGTTTCATATCATTCGGTGCCTTCCTATGCAACGAACAGAACCAAACAATTGTGTTGTTCGTGGGACACACAAGCATGAGCTGTCAATGGGACCTAAAATAAAAAATTTATGAATATAATATTCTCAACATTACTTAAGATTAAAATATAAATATTTGAAACTTACTAATGGATAATAGGGGCAAAGTAAATTTTCTTCCTCGACTCTGAAATCCAATTTTGTATATAGGTCTGAGTATCAATCATTTTATTTCCAAACCTCTGTAAACTTTGAAGCTCAACGAATCCACAAATATTAGGATTCCCTATGCTATAAACTAAATCATTTATGTACCTACATTGTGAGAATTAATCTTAGTAATAGGAAAAGTTGATGAAATATATAATTAGCAAACATGTAGAAAGGTATACTTACATCATCCATAACTGAATAATATTAATGTTTAACATCTGGGAACCACCAACTAGTTCCAAGATGTCTTGCATAGATATATACAATGGGACACCTTCCATCCCAAAGACATATGCATCCCAAGGCATTTGAGCTACATTATTAAATAACTCGTAGAGTATACGAGTCAACTCTTGAATTGGATTCACTTCTAACTCAGCTGGTGGAGACCTAGGACTTAAATCCTCAGCTAGTGATTTCTTTTTACTCCCTTGGTCCTGTAACACATAAAAAAAATGTATCAATTAATAATAACTGTGAATTTAAATAAGATTAAGACAAATCACAATACTCGAGTCCTTTCAGAAATGGCATGTAGAAGATGTGTAAGCCACGCAATAAATGTACCAAGTGCCTCTCCCACAAGTGTAACCTCTAATGTGGGCACAGACACCTCGGCATCTGCCTTTTTAACTTCTTCGACGACCACTCTAGCAAAATCATCTCCAAGTGGCACTATATGGAGGGTCGAATATACGGGAAACACTCTCTCAATCACCACCAATCGAGGAGGATCTCCAACGTATAATTTAAATCGATATGAGGTATCAGTGTTGGTGTATTCCTCCTCGTCTTCAGCAGCACAACTGCCCTTTCTACTATCTCTCCCACATGTAGGTAGTACTACACCTTCCTGCAAAGGAGTGTGCTGCTGTGATAACTCCTCCAATCCTCTTCTAATTTCTTGTCTCAACTCATCTTTTAATTTATCTCGTACTTTTTGTTCTATTTGAGACGTCAATTTCTCTTCTAATTGAGACGTAAATTCATATTGAAGTCGAGATATCTCCATCATTATATCTGCATTATCAGATGAGCTAGACCGTAGAGCAGAACCAAAATATTGTCTCACACCCACACCATATCCAGTAGTCCATACACGATCGGGATGTTCCTTAGTGCCCAGAGCAGTAGTCAATATATTTTTTCTTCCTTGAGTGACAAAACTGCCCTGGAAGCTCTGCTCCACTAGAGAATCCTGAAAAAATAATACAATATGTCAACATTGTATAATAATAAGACATTAGATATCATTAGTAAATTGTTATTAACTTACAATGCGTTGGGTAATCTCAAGTGCCTCTGGTGATGTCATCTGCCCTCCAGGTTTAGTCCTAGCCAACTTCCATTTCTCATGTCGACTAGGACGGGATGGAGGAGAAATGAATTCATCTGAACCTGATGCTGCTTTTAATCTTTTCAATTTCTCATCCCTTATTTTATTTTCTAATAAATCATACCACTCACAAGACAACCGGTGGGGGGTGACATTTCTCTGCTGAATGGCTTGTGCTTTCTTCCTCTTCTCCTACACAATAAATCAAAAGCTTTGTTGCCAAGTTATATTATTTAATGAAATTATGATGGATAAAACAAACCTGCCAAGAGGGATCCTCTCTAGATTAGACTAATTGTGTCCAAGTCTCTTCATCAATAGAATACTTCTCACAGGGGGACTTTCTCTTATGATAACCATAGATGTACCAATTCGTCAAGTTTGTCTTGAAATTTCTCCATTTGATAGCAATAGATGACATAATTTTCTTTCTTATTAATGGAGATGTTTCAAACTCAAAGCTTGTCTGCAAAATAAAATAAATAAGTCATTAAACATATAACACATAATTATGATCATTAAGGACTTATAATAAGCTTTAAATGAATGACTTACAGTAAGATCCTGCCATATCAAATTTTTCTCAGCTTCAGTGACATGATCCCAAGTCAGAAGCAAAATAGACACCTTCATACGTGCCAAAACACCCAAATAGTTGACAAACACAACACGATTAGGGCCTAAAGCCCTACCAGTCTGAGCGTCTAGGTTTACTATGACCTTAGAACCATCAAGTCAACTAGCAGTGACATCTTTCAACGGTGTAGGTTCTCTACTCTTCCTCTGTGAATCAGCCATGACCTAAAAAAAACAGAAACATAAGATTAAAACTTACCAAATTAATTAAGCTTAACATTAAATGTTAAAATTAAGTACAATCAATGTTCAAAATAAAATACAACAAATAATTAAACATTATTTTATCTTATTTTGGTAGTGTTACAATGTTTTCTCATATTCATTCACTGTGATCACTCCGTGTAGGATGTACTTCATCAAGATCATTTTCCTCATTGATAGAAGGTAAGTGTTTTGAAAATGAGTTGTCAGCATGTTGGACTATTGAGTCATCATGGTTCTCAACATCATATTCAGTTCTCCCTTGTATAACAACTGACCACCTTTCATTAGAAGGATCTCTGACATAAAAAACTTGTTTTGCTTGGTAAGCCATGATGAAAGGATCTTCCTTAGAACCTATCTTTCCAAGATCAGCCATGGTAAAACCCAAATCGTCAACATGCACTCCTGTGTTACTATCAACCCATTTACACTTAAATACTAAAACTCTAAATTTGATGTAGTCAACTTCCCAGATTTCTTCAATTACTCCAAAGTAACTTATTATAGCCATCACAAGATTGTTGTCTTTTGAACTAGCAAAGTGCATTGACTTTGTCTCAAGGATGACACCACTATTATGCATTGTACTTTTTTGATCCTCAATAATTGTGTAAAAAGAGAACTTATTAATATCATACCCAGACCATGTTATGACATCAAAGTTAGGTCCTCGTGCTAACCATTTCAAATCATCAACATCACAATCATTTTGAAGAATTTTTGTTTAAACCTTTTCAAAAACGTCTTGTTATGTTCAATGAATAACCACTTCTTATTTGCACATGGGTTCATTGTCTTTAGCAACATTTTGTGTTTATCTATGTAAGGAAGAGCATCATTAGTATTGTTCAAAATATACAAGTGTGCTTGGAGTACTTGTTGTTGATCTTTTTGAACTATCCTCACACCTCGTGTGCCTTTGCTTTCTTGCCTTCTTTCATACCTCGACTTTGGTATGCCTATGGCATCTACTTCCGACATATACGTGGTACAAAACTCAATTGCCTCTTCTACAATATATCTCTCAACAATAGATGCTTCTGGTCGATATGGATTCTTCACATACCCTTTGAATATCTTCATGCATCTCTCAATTGGATACATCTATTGTAAAAACAAAGGACCACATATTTTAATTTCTCTCACCAGATGAACAATTAAATGGACCATGATATCAAAAAATGAAGGAGGAAAATACATCTCTAGTTGACACAAGATAATGATAGCTTCATTTTCTAAGTCATCCAACCTAGTAGGATCAATTACTTTCCTACAAATATCATTGAAGAATAGGCAAAGACGAGTGATGACTTGTCTAACACTTTTTGGTAGAATTTCACGAATAGCCACTAGGAGAAGGTCTTACATCAGAACATGACAATCATGAGATTTTAAGCCAATAAGTTTCAAATCTTCCATTGAGACAAGGCTTTTGATATTTGAAGAGTATCCTTGTGGTACTTTAACTCCTCGCAAACATCCACAAAAACTGATCTTTTTAGATTTTGATAAAGTATGACATGCTGGTGGCAAGTACATTCGTTTACCATGAGGTTGGGGCTATAACTCAAACCGAACACCCATCTCAACGAGATCCTTACAAGCATTAATTCCATCCTTTGTCTTTCCTTTAATATTTAGCAATGTCCCAATTATACTATCACAAACATTATTTTCCATATGCATTACATCTTTACAATGTCTGACATCTAACTTTGACCAATATGGAAGTTCAAAGAATATCGATTTCTTCTTCCATATGTTTCTCACACCACTATGCTTGACAGTTTTCCCATAATTGACTTCGATGTTGCTCACTTGATTATACACTTCTTCTCTAGTTAAGGGTGGAGGTTTAGTTCTGTCTTCCTAACAACCATTAAAAACTTTCTTCAACCTGCGATAAGGGTGGTTACGTTTCAAGAACTTTCGATGGCCAATATAACATGTCTTCCTCCCATATTTTAGTTGATGGAAACTTGTGTTCTCTTCACATATCGGGCAAGCATGATATCCTTTGACACTATAATCACTCAGATTTCCATATGTTGGAGAATCATTAATCATGCAAAATAACATTGCTCGCAAATTGAAATTGGCCTTCTCATGTGCATCAAAAACCTCAACACCTTCATCCTATAACAATCTCTATCAAAGGACTTAGATAAACATCTATGTCATTTCTGGGTTGCCTTAGTCCTGATATCATCATAGACAACATCATATATTTTCTCTTCATGCACAACCAATACAGAAAATTGTAAATAAATAGCAAAATAGGCCATAAACTGTGTTTGCTACTTAAATTACCGTACAGATTCATTCCATTAGTTGCAAGACCAAGTTTGAGATACAAAGAATCGATTTCTTCCATTGTAGTGAATCGGCTGCATGTCATAACAACCCATCACATCTTCTTCCATTTGCATGTCATGTCAAGCTCTTTGCATCGTTAACATTGGCGTAAAAAAGTTTTAACCGAGGTATGATTGGAACATACCCCAATACTTTTTCAGGAGGACTCTTTTTCATGTCATCTTCATCCCCGTCATCATCCTTAACTTTGTAACTTGATACCCCGCATCTGGGACACTTATGCAATCCTTCGAATTCTTTTCTATACAATATACAATCATTTGGATAAACATGTATTTTTCAGTACTCCAAACCTAATAGACACAATATCTTCTTGGCCTCATAGTAACTGGTAGGCAATGTATTACCTTGAGGAAGTATTTCATGCAAAAATTCAAGTAATTCAGTAAAGCTTCTATCAATCCTCCCATTTCTTGCTGTCGCAACCGGGATCACGACAGGGCGATCAAAAAGTTTATTTTAAAAAATATTTAAATTGAGATTGGAGTCGCCACCATAGTTTATTATAGAAAACCATAGAAAAACCAAGAATAAAAATGTCTACGAACCAGATTCAAAGATTCGGGAGTCGATTACGTGTGAGGAAGGTATTAGCACCCCACAACGCCTGTCCTAAGACGGTACCCTTAATCAAATGAATAAAAATAAGTGTGGTTTTAAAAAATTCATTTTCCCAAATAATAACAATAATAATCAGACTAAAGACAAAACAAACAAATATATAAAAAACCAAAACAAACAAGAAAACATGTTTATAAAAATCATAACAATAAATAATAATTAGGTAGATAACAAACAAAAATAAAACAAACAAACATATATATTTTTTTATGTATTTGGACCCGACAAGGCTTGACCTTGGTCCTACGTATACATGATAGAAAATCAGGGTACACGTGTTCTATTTTAAAAATTTGTTGATGAAGTTTGATATTTTTTTACTCTTATGAATATTTTCTTTTATTTTTGGC
>Ga0123340_1005795_pt1 | contig 11775 bp, 7 predicted proteins | sample SirMexnodulemix_FD_89961 | JGI IMG/M metagenome (GOLD analysis project Ga0123340, IMG submission 89961) | Root nodule microbial communities of legume samples collected from Mexico - Siratro Mexico nodule mix | ecosystem: Host-associated > Plants > Roots > Nodule | place: Mexico: Nepantla... | reverse complement strand
TCAAAGAAGAAAAGTATAAAGCAAAAACATATATATTTTTTTTCTCTCTCACTTTTAAGGGGGTCACGTCATCTAACATAGTGAACATTTACCCAACATGCCCCCTTTTCTCTTCCTTCATATACAATAATGAGGCCACATTATTAAGGGAGAAAAACATTCAAACATCTTTCTTCTCTTGCTTCATATGTAATAATAGGGACCCACCACGGAGGAAAAGGCTACTCTTATCACGTTAGAGGAGGACTCACTGGACATTAGGGGGCATTCAGCAAGCTCCCTTACATGGTATTGGGCATCTTCCCTTATAATTCACAAAAAAGGAAAGCCCGGGGCATCATGCAACAACAATTATATTTTTGGTCTCTTTCTCTTGCTTTTTCTAGATTTTTTGGTTCGTATCAAGAGAATGCATGTGAGATATGGCGCATGCATTAAAGACAATCTTGATAATGGTGATCGGGAAGGAGAAAAGAATGAAAAATTGGAATCTTGAAGTGAAAGGATCTTGGCAAAGAAAGAGCCTTGTTTTTGAGAATGCCAACAATCGACATGCAAGACGTGATGTTTCATCACCTTTCGCCTATGATTTGGAAAATGCTTCATTCGATCTCAAACACTTTTCGCTCTCTCAGTCAATTCGATCTCATCATCGCCTTCTCACATAGTAAGTAAACCCGCAAACCACTTTAGATTATGCCATTACCATTCTTTTAGTTATAGACTTAGAATCTTGGCTGTCTTGATTTATAATTATAATCATTCATATTTGTATGTACGTTGATGTTATTGGGATATACATAAAGCGTTGAACATAGCAAAAGTCTTGGTTTTTAATAGTTTAGAGGGTTTTCATTTTTTGGGTTATGGTTGTTTAATCATACCAAATGATTAGTGGTAGTTTTATTGAAATTTCTACCATGAAACCTTGCTGTAGAATCTTATGTTACTACAAAAGTCCATCGATGTTTGGGTTTTCTCTAACAAAGTTTAGTAATTCAACAATCATGGGCATGTTGTCCAGATCTGATCATCACAAGTTAACCCATCGCTATAGATATGGTATCTGTGATACTCAGATTGTAGGGTATATAAATGTGATCAAACCAAATCGGAGAGACTTTAGTGTTTTCGATTCAAATTGGGGGTATTGCTAGGGATTTTAGCACTAGCCAACACATAGAACAAAGAAAGAGTCAAGCTCAAGAAGCTTTTCGAAGAAGCCTATGAGACATGCCACACTGCTCCCATGGAAGGTGTCTCTTTCACCCTCGAAAACTTCACTGTCGCTCTCGATAAGTATGACTTTGATTCTGAAGTTGGATAGGGTTTAGGGTTTAGGGTTTTCTTTCTTTTTTCTGTGTGTTGGCTAGTGTTAAAATCCCTAACAATACCCCCAATTCGAACCGGAAACACTAAAGTCTCTCCAATTCGGTTTGATCACTTTTATATACCCTACAATCTGAGTATCACAGATACCATATTTATAGCGATGGGTTAACTTGTGATGATCATATCTGGACAACATGCCCATGATTGTTGAATCACTAAACTTTCTTAGAGAAAACCCAAACATTGATGGACTTTTGTAGTCACATAAGATTCTACAGCAAGGCTTCATGGTAGAAATTTCAATAAAATTACCACTAATCATTTTGTATGATTAAACAACCACAACCCAAAAAATGAAAACCCTCTAAACTATTAAAAACCAAGACTTTTGCTATGTTCAACTCTTTATGTATATCCCAATAACATCAACGTACATACAAATATGAATGATTATAATTATAAATCAAGAAAGCCAAGATTCTAAGTATATAACTAGAAGAATGGTAATGGCACAATCTAAAGTGGTTTGCGGGTTTACTTACTATTTGAGAAGGCGACGATGAGATCGAATGGTTTGACTGAGAGAGCGAAAAGTGTTTGAGATTGAATGAAGCATTTTCCAAATCATAGGCGAAAGGTGATGAAACATCACGTCTTGCATGTCGATTGTTGGCATTCAAAAAACAAGGCTCTTTCTTTGCCAAGATCCTTTGACACTTCACGATTCCCATTTTTCATTCTTTTCTCCCTCCCAATCACCATTATTAAGATTGGTTTAATGCATGTGCCACATCTCACATGCATTCTCTTGATACGAACCAAAAAATCAAGAAAAAGCAAGAGAAAGAGACCGAAAATATAATTATTGTTGCGTGATGCCTTGGGCTCTCCTTTTTTGTGAATCATAAGGGAATATGCCCAATGCCATGTAAGGGAGCTTGCTGAATGCCCCCTAATGTCCAGTGAGTCCTCCTCCAATGTGATAAGAGTAGCCTTTTCCTCCGTGGTGGGTCCCCATTATTACATATGAAGCAAGAGAAACAAGGTATGTGTGTGTGAATGTTTTTCTCCCTTAATAACGTGGCCCCATTATTGTATATGAAGGAAGAGAAAATGGGGCAGGTTGGGTAAATGTTCACTAGGTTAGATGACGTGACGCCTCTAAAAGTGAAAGAAAAAAATTTGTTTTTGCTTTATACTTTTCTTCTTTGATTTTTTTTTTTTGTAAAAATCTAAATGGGCCAGACCCAAACATTTTTTTATATCAACTAAATACTTTAAATAAACATTTTTTATCAATATTTAAAAAAATTATTTTGATAACACATTTTTTTACTTCTTTAGCTTTTTAGATTTTTTCTTTAAACTTTATTTCTTTTTAAAAGAAATAAAAAAGATAATGCTTAAATAATTTTTTTTATTTTTCATTAAAATATAAAAAAGAATTCAAATTTAAAAAAAAATAAAATTTTAATTAAATAATTATTTTTTATTATTTTTTTCATACCAAAACAATATTTTTTTTTATTATTTCACGCGGACGAAATTGGGTGTTGACAACTGCCCCTCTTTACTTAAATTTTACTGGATAATTTGAAAATTAGAATTTTCAGATTATCAAAATAAAAGATAAGTAAAGACAAAAATATCTAATTTTGTCTCAGATGAAAAAGAAAACTATTTCCAAAATTGAGAATTCAAAAGAAAGAAAAGTGATGTCTTAACCCTGACATTCCAAGGACAAGAGGGTTATGCATCAAATATTACCGTAAAAATGTGAGATTGAGACCTTGACTATGTCGAAAGGACTACGAATCTTTATTGATAAGGTCGACTTTCAGTCACCTATCTTCATCTCTGAAAGGTTGGGATCTTGACAAAGTCAAGATGATCACACCAACATGTATTTTGAGGTTGAGACGTTGACAATGTCGAAATTTATGCATCTTCATTTGAAATCAAATCTCTGGACAGTGTCGCTTGATAGTGTACAACCGTGTTGTAGAAGAAATATGTAAACAAACACCATGTGAATGCTGAAAGCAAATCTCCGGACCATGTCACTTGAGATCACCGGGTCTTCACTAGAGATGCGACTTTGAGTCCTTTCTCCAAACATGCTGAAAACTCAATGCTGAAAAATAGAACGTCTAAAAGTAAACTGCGGAGATTCAACTTTGAGTTCTTTCTCACGCACGAGCTGAAAAGTAAATTGCAAAGAAGTAAAGTGTGGAGATTCAACTTTGAGTTCTTTCTCACACACAAGCGGAAAAGTAAATGTGTGGATACGACTTTGAGTCCTTTCGCACACAAGTTGACTTAAAATTAAAGATACGACTTTGAGTCCCTTCTTCAAATAGAGATGTGACTTTGAGTCCTTTCTCTATAAAATGACTTTGAGTCACAAGCTTCTGTGAAGATTCAACTTTGAGTTCTTTCTTCACTGGAGATTCAACTTTGAGTCCTTTCTCCAAATATAAGGTTGACTTTGAGTCACCCTTCAACAATAGAGATACAACTTTGAATTCTTTCTCTAACTGTAATGATATTGAGTCATATGTTACTATGAAGCTACGACTTTGAGTCCTTTCATCATTAGAGATACAACTTTGAGTTCTTTCTCCAATAGGGATTCAACTTTGAGTCATTTCCCTAACATAATTTTGAGTCATTCTTCTTCAAAAGGTCGACTTTGAGTCGCCTATCTTCTATTTTCCAACATGGAGACAGACTTTGAGTCGTCCATCCAAAAGGTTAACCTTGATTCTTCATTTGTCTGAAAGATATGCATGTATGAATGCATGGAAATTTTGAGTTTCTTTTTTTTGAATGAATGTATGTTTGAATGAATGGAAACTTTGAGTTTCTCTTTTTGAATGAATGTATGCTTGAATGAATGGAAACTTTGAGTTTATAAGGAATGGAAAGCTGCATGAAACTTTGAGTTTCTTTTGATGAATGGTGCATGAAATTTTGAATTTCTGATGATGAATAGTGCATGAAACTTTAAGTTTCTGATGATGAATGGTACATGTGTAAATGTATAAAATCTAATTTTCTTAATGAAAATGCATGTTTGAATTGAGGAAGATTTGATCTTCGTTTATTTGAAGAATACATGTTTGAATGCGTGACATTTTTTTATTTTGCACGATGATGTGAAAATGCATATACGAATGCATGAAATTCTATTTTTGTAATTTTTTTCATGATGATATGAAACTGTATATATGAATGCATGAAATTCTTTTTTGGTAATTTTTTTTTTCATGATAATGTGACAATACATATATGAATGCATGAATTTTTTTTTGTAAATTTTTCATGATGATATCAAAATGCATATATGAATGCATGAGACTATGAGAATGCATGTTTAAACCTTTTTTTTTTAACAAAATGATGTTATGTGTAGAAAATAGATTTAGGTTGAGTTCAAGAGGTGGGAGGTGAATTGAACTATTAAAAACTTTTCAAAAACTTTTCGCAAATACTGGAAAGTATGAAAGATTGAATGAATATTCTTTATCAATTCACTGATCAATGGAATTCAGAATTACACAACAACAATCAGTATGTCGAAGAACTAATTCAATCAATTATACAGATTTATCAGAAACTGAAATATCATTTCTTCTTTCTTTTTTCTTTGATCTCTTCACTTTGTGATAACCTTTTTTTTTTTTTTGAATCATCATCCTTTGGAATTGATTACACACTTTTGCTTTTGAACTTCTTCTTTTCTTTTTTCTTTGAGAACTTTTCTTCTTGGGAGCATTTTGCATGCTCTTTCTTTGATGTATTTCCTCTATTTGATTCTTAAGAAGCCTTGATGTGTACCTTGAACTGATTTTCAATATAGTGATGATTCTCATGTGGGGTAATTTGAAAGGAATATTAATTTTTAAACTCAAAAAGGGTACAAGGGATTTATAATGATCTTTTTTTTTAGGATAAAGAAACATGGCCATATATCATCTTAACTCCTGATTGCTAGATTTTCATAGAGATTAATCCTGCAACAAAGTTCAATGACCTCCAACACGTCATTTTTTTTCTCTTTTCTTTCTTTTTAAATGTCTTATCTTTTGCTTAGATCACCCTTTGTGGGTTTTCGATCTAATGGACTTTTATTTTTTTTTCTTTTTTTTCTCTTCTTTTTAATGCCCCTGGAGAACTGAGATTGGAAATTAAGAAATTAACCAAATGAGAGACTTTGATTACCCCAGTGTGAGGTTCTTGTTTTACTCTTTCATGCAATGAGGGTAAGAACTTGAGACAAATCCTTTCGTTTTGGGATAAATGAAAGAAGGAAGTATTATTCTTTGAGAAAATCATCAACAAACATTCTTCAATCAATGTGGACTTTATTTGACTTGTAACGTGGCCAGGGGTTAAAGGGGTCATGAAAGAAAATGATATAAAGGCTCAAAAAAGTGTTTGTGGGTTTTTATTTTTAAAACAAGAATCACCAACCAAGTGTTATGAAAACCAGTCAAGACCTTGCTTTTCAAGCTTTTCATCATCATTTCTTCTTTCTTTTTTCTTTGATCTCTTCACTTTGTGATAACCTTTTTTTTTTGTTTGTGAATCATCATTCTTTGGAATTGATTACACACTTGCTTTTGAACTTCTTTTTTTCTTTTTTTCTTTGAGAACTTATATTCTTAGGAGCTTTTTACATGCTCTTTCTTTGATGTATTTCCTCTATTTGATTCTTAAGAAGCCTTGGTGTGTACCTTGAACTGATTTTCAATATAATGATGATTCTCATGTGGGATAATTTGAAAGGAATATTAATTTTTAGGCTCAAAAAGGGTACAAGGGATTTATAATGGTCTTTTTTTTTCGGATAAAGAAACATGATCATATATCATCTTGAGTCCTGATTGCTAGATTTTCAAAGAGATTAATCCTGCAACAAAGTTCAATGACCTCCAACACATGTTATTTTATTTCTCTATTCTTTTTTTTTAATGTCCTGTCTTTTGCTTAGACCGCCCTTTGCGGGTTTTCGATCTAATGGACTTTTATTTTTTTTTCTTTTTTTTAATGCCCCTCGAGAATTGAGATTGGAAATTAAGAAATTAACCAAATGAGAGACTTTGATTACCCAAGTGTGAGGTTCTTGTTTTTACTCTTTCATGAAATGATGGTAAGAACTTGAGACAAATCCTTTCATTTTGGGATAAATGAAAGAAGGAAGAAAGGCTACAAAATTTTCAAGCCACATGCACGCAAAAATATTTCAATCGACAAAATCAATTTAATTCCATTTTTAAAACACCAAGCTTTAGGAAATTAACAACATCCTTTTTTTAATAATTTTTATGAATTCAATAGTTCATGAACAAATTATTCATTAAGCGATGTTTTGATTTATTTTTCAGTTATTCTTAACTTTTTATTTTAAGTAAAACATTTTTAATAATTATGCGACACCTTTTCAGACCTGTCAGAATAGTAATAAGCACAAATTTATGAACAACTGCATGACATTTATTGATATCAGAAACTTTACATAATCAGGTCTTGCTTGATAATTGTATTGCATGAAATTGTCAACAAAATACAACACTAATGCAAATTCATAGTTTAAGCAAGTATGTATCAGGCATCCTCTGAGTCCTCTCAATGGTAGAAACTTCTTTTCCTTCTCTACTCAGCATTAGTTGAAATGTATCCCGAAAGGAAATTGTTTCCAACATTAGGCATCTCTTCCATGAAACTCAAACAACCTGCGTCTAGTAGCGATTATACTTTTCGTTTGAATGCTAAACACCTTTATGTAGAATGCCCAAACACCCCATTGTGATAATCACATTTAGCACTAGGATCATAGGTTTTAAACTTTAGTGTTTGTAACGGATTCAGATGGCAGATCGCAACTAAACCCTCATTGAGAAGTTGTGGTAGGAGCTTTGTGTAAGTCATTACAATAGGAGTGAATTGAACAACTTTCTTCTTCCGATTGGAACCTTTAATGGGTGTTGAATGAAGGCTTTGGTCTTGTTTAGACTTCATCTTTATCTTCAAATTTTGTTGATATGAATTTTCTGGAACAGGTGATGCATGACTATCATAATGAGGGATATTATATGTCACTTGAACTTCACCCTCTTTTCCTTCAAGATCAGGTATTTTGGGATTTGCGACCGCGAACGGGCCATGTGCAATTTTCTGAATTTTCAATCCAAACTCAACCATTTCCTTGATGATCACTATGTCAGAAAAATTGGAAGAGAAACTACCTAACACGTGCTTATAGAAAGGATATTGTAACGTGTCAATGAACATCGGAATCATCTCCTTATCTTGCAAAGGTGGTTCTACTTGGGCTGCCAATTCTCTCCGCCTCTAAGCATATTCTTTAAAGGTTTCAACCTCTTTCTTTGCCATCTTCTGCAACTGCAACCTATCCGGAGCCATGTCACCATTGTATTCATACTACTTTATAAAGGCTTTCACTAGATCTTTCCATGAGCCAATGCGGGATGGTTCAAGGTGCATGTACCAATTCAATGTTATACCACCTAAGCTATCTTGGAAGAAATGTATTAATAATTTTTCATCGTGCATATGAGCTGCCATTTTTCTGTAATACATTGTCAAATGGTTCTTAGGACAAGTGGTGCCTTGGTATTTTTCAAATTTAAGCGCCTTGAATTTGGGAGGAATTTTTGCATCTAGCACTAAACACAAATCTACAACACCTCCAAAACACAATTGCTCTCCACCTTCTATGGCCATAATTCTCTCCTCCAATCTTTCCATTTTAATTCTAGTCTCATCACCATCCTCAGGTAATCCATTCATATTATGAGTTATGCTCTTCCCCTGAGATTCTATATTTACTAGTACTTGCAAAACTTTTGGCTAAGCATTCATTTGAAAACTAGTGTAAGCGTTTGGTTCAACCAGATTCACACCCTGAGCATGAGTATTTATATAGAATGGCTCCTGCTTGCCTATAATTTCAACAGGGGGAAAAGTTGCTTCACCACCTCTAGCTGTAGGAGTTTCTCTAATGCTTTTTAAGGTTTCCAAAGCTTTAAGAATTTGATTCACTTGATCTTTGAGTAGCTCAATATCGGCCTTCATTGCTCCTTGTGTTGCTCTCAACTCTTCCATTTTTTCCAATTCAAACGAGCTCTATGAAGATGTCGCAAAAATTCATTATTTTTATTTTCCTTTTTCTTTTAATTAAAAATTAAAGGAATTAAATGAGATGCATGATATGAAATGCAAATGGAAAACTAAATAAAAAATTATAAAGTTGCGTGCGCATAATATGTTATCAATGGCAATTAACCAAGGTCTGAATTAGGAAAATAACCTGAGACATATATCAGAATATATATATTTATTTTCAAAAACTTTTTTTCTCTTGATTTATTTTTTTTTTTAAAAATTTCTCAATTCAATCTCATTAATTTAGGAACACACGACTTTATAATTCCTATGCTAAAATGGAATAGAATGAAGGCATGCAAAACCAAATTAATGCATGTATGTTCTAATATATGGATAAAAATTATGCCAAATGATATGGGCATTATCCTAAATGTATGAATGCAAATGTGAATGCATGTTAATATGTATAACTGATGTATGAGATGTATGCTATAAGTATAAATGCAATATGCATGACAAAATGTATGACACATGTTAAATCTAAATGCTTAATGCATGTTTAAGATATACAATGCAAGTCAAAAATGAAAGAAATAAGTCAAAATGTATGAATGCATGTTTAAATGTATGATGTATGACTCATGCTTAAGAATATGATGCAAGCTAGTATGTATGACACATGCTTATAAGTATGGTGCGAGTGTGATACCATGAATGCATGAATAAAGATAAAATATGAATGTATGCTTATATACATAATGCCTAATAACATGATATGCAATGTAAAGGACATGACTTAAACTAAATGAAGAACCATGTAATGTTTGTAGAAAAGAGGTACTTATTTCAATGATATGTATATACAAATATGATATATTAATTAATATGCAAGATGATGAGAGGAAGAGGAACTTGAAAATCTCCCTTAGTGCCCCAAAAAGAATTCGGCATTACGACGCCAAGGGTTCTAGGTTCTTTAAGTGCACACTCACAAGGGTTAACTCCCTAATTCCTAAAGATATAAAGATCACCAGAGCTATGACCCTCATTTATCACCTCATTCAAAGTTGTCAGTAAACAACTAGCTTATGAACAGGCAATAAAGAGAACAAAAACTAATTGGGATTCTCATGAAAATCGGAGTAGGAAGTACATCCCGTCCAGTATCATTGAATCCCTTTATTTCTAAACTTTTCCAGACCCGGGATTTTAGGGTCTCACTCATAATCAATGCATGAAAAGTGTGTGTGTCAAGGGAGAAAAATCAATATGCACCCAACCCCCCACCTGCAAAACAGCTAGAAAAGTCCCAGGCGGGTATATGACAGATATAACAGATATAACATGTCATCTACCATAGGGTTCAATATTCCAACTATAATTATAAAAGCAATAAAGCAAATCATAAAAACATAATAAGGCATATAACAACAATAAAAGTAACAAAAGCACTCAATATATAGAAAAAGTGAAATACAAACATTCATAAAACCACATTTATCTTTTGCTCATTCAATTAAATGGCCTGACTCTCAAGCTCTCCCGAGTGGAGTCACCATTTGTCATGAGCGATAGGATTCACTGGCTTACTCTAGGACTTACGACCGAGAATACCCTTACCAGCTGACCAACACTCCTCATTAAACTAATATTAGACATGCATTGACTATTTAAGTAGCCATCTTAAGTATTTGGAGCAAGAAGAATTGCAACAAAATATAATGCAAAATATTAACAAACACATAAAACAACAGCCAAACGTCTCCTAGATATCAACTGGTAAGAAGATGAAGAAGAAGAAGAAGAGGTGACAATATGCAAAAAGTGCTGCTAAAATGCAAAGAACTCGTCAAAGCTTCATAAGAATGATCCTAGAGCTCATAGCATGAATGCTACTATATTTATGGATCAGAAGAGGTAATTATAAGAATACTAAAAGTTTTCATTTAACCAGCTAGGTAAAAGTTCTTATCTATTATACACATTGAAAGACACAACCCTTCTCTAGAGTACAAGAACATCTAAACTAGGAAAGAAAGCTTAAACATTGTACTTATCGTTAGATGCAATCCTCCTTAGTGGTTAGACTCTGTGATAAGTGGATCATTCAAACCTCCAATATTTCTTATGTTAGCTAAGAGTGGCTAAAAGATAAAAAATACTCATTCAGCCAAAAGTGGCTTGAGTAAAGAATACTCCTTAACAAGGTCAGCTAGGAGTGGCTATGATTTGAAAGAGTACACGATTAGCTAGAAGTGGCTATGTATCAAGAATACTTAGGGATCAGTTAGGAGTGACTTGAGTCACTACGAGCCTAAAGAATAATCGAGTATACTTCACATCATTAGTCTACCTAGTTGAACATCACTTGTTGGCCAAGAACTGGATGTAGTTTGTTGCGACAAAAAAATAGTATAAATTGATATGTATACTCTCTTTTTCCCCATTTCATTTACATTATATGTTTTTATCATCAACACTAACTTAGCAGGAGAGTTATTGTAAGAGTACTTGTGAAAAATGTTTTTTTTTTTCAAAATATTTTTAAAATTAAGTATATAAACCTAATGCATGGTTAGATGCAAGAACTATTATTTGATCACTTGTTAAAATAAATAAGAAAATATGACAATTAAGTGATTCAGTTAAGTTGCAAAAGTTTTGTCTATTGTGATCTCTCTGACAAAGGAGCCGAGATCAAAATAAGTTTTGAAATATCTCTATCTGATTAAGTTTTTCATTGTTTGTTAAGAGACGTAAGACGTAACATATTGAAATTTTCTTATGAAAATATAAAGGTGTGCAACTCAAACTTCTATCTGTATAAGCTTATCAGATAAAACACTTACAATATAATATCCTAACTAATTTTTTTTTATGAAGACTATCATTAAGAAAATGCTTGCAAAAAGTTTTTTTAAAAATCAATTAAATCACAATTCAATCCCCTTTCCTGTGATTACCTTGTTTTTCATAGTAAGTTTCATATATCATATTTGTTTCTTTAATTTGTAATGATAAAATTTTTCTATTAGAGTAAAGTTCAATAAACCCTGGTTGATTTTAACTGAATGATGTTTAACAACAAAATCTGAGCATGATTATACTTCGTTTGTAGGAGGAAAGTTTTTAAATAGATCATATGAGTTGTAGAGTGTTTTATGTAGGAACAGCTGGCTCCAGAAGGGGGGGGGGGTTGAATGGAGCCTGAACTCAATTTGCTATAAATAGAAACCACCAACCAAGGCAAAAAATATAAGCACAGATAAAGCAGTTTTATACTGGTTCACCCTAATCTCTTGGGCTACG
>Ga0123340_1005793_pt1 | contig 11776 bp, 5 predicted proteins | sample SirMexnodulemix_FD_89961 | JGI IMG/M metagenome (GOLD analysis project Ga0123340, IMG submission 89961) | Root nodule microbial communities of legume samples collected from Mexico - Siratro Mexico nodule mix | ecosystem: Host-associated > Plants > Roots > Nodule | place: Mexico: Nepantla... | reverse complement strand
TTTATAAAATAAAAAAAAAAAAAAAAAAATTGAAAGTATTAGCCCGGTTTTTTTTGTTTTTTTAAAATTTCCCCCCGCCTTCTTTTTTTTTTTTTTTTTTTTTTTTTTTTATAATCTTATAACTACCTTTCTTTATTAACTTTATGAGCCACTAATTTTTGGCATCAATTGACTGATTTTTTTTTATGAATTTCATTTTTTTTAACATTTTCACGACTCAAACTTGAATATATATTTAAGGATTTTAAAACTTAATTCCAAATCATTTTTGTCAAATGAACCTATATTTAATCTTTAAAATACATTTTTCTTCTAAATAGTCCATAAATTAAACAAATTTTACAATTTTGTATTCAAATATTATAAATTATGCTGAATAATTTTCTATAGATTAAAAAAAAACTTTTAAATCATTCCTTTAATACTAATAAAATGTATTAAAGGAGAGACTAAATTGATGAGTATTTAATTTTTTTTTATTTTTCCACTATTCTTTTCTAATTTATTGTGTCAAGTAATTTCACCAATAACTTTGTTTGTGCATTTGCTTTACAAATTTTCTTACACGACAAAAAATCATAAACTTTTCTTACATGGATCATCTATATGTATATAAGCGTGAAGTCTTTCTCACAATTGTGTCAACTTATCTTGTTAAATATTCAATATTTATTCAATTTATATACTTTGATTATTTTAAGAACCATTCAAGAGAAGATAAGATTTGAATCAACAAAAAGATATGAATTTCTCATTTCCCTCTCTTTCATTCATTACCTATCTTTATTTCCTCAATAATTTTGATATTGTATGTCCATTATATACTCTTCTATTCTGAAGAACTTTCACACATCATAATCATTTTTCTTTTATCAGCAAAGACATCATAATTATATAGTTGTCATTCAAGGAGATTTGTATAGTATTAGAAAAATGACAAAGGAAAAATATAAATCTTTGAGTATTTTTATTTTATTTCTCATATATTTTTTGTATTTAACTTTTTTCTTATAAATTAAACATCTTTATTTTTTTTTTATTTTTCATTTATTTATATTCAAATTTCCTATTTTCATTTACCATATCTTCTTTCTTTCTAACAAATCCAAAAAAGTTAACTAAAGGACGCGCAAAGAAAAAGTTGTGGAAAATTTAAAGCACTCCCAACTTATTTAATTTCCAAACAAATGCATTTAAACATGCAAGAAATATAAAAGGCGTTAAATTCAAAAATCTCAAATTACAAGTGGAAGTGGAGATCTACGCGGATGCTTTGAGTTTGATTGGTTATACTTTTGTATAATTGTGTTTATCACTTTAAATCACTTCAATAAAACTATTCACGGGCCAAAGTATAAATAGTACTTTTTCAGGGAGTTGTGTTGTTACTCTTATTTAATATTTAAATATAAAATACTTTACTTCAACCTAATTTTAATTGAAATACATTTTACAAAGTCCAGATCTTATATGGATTCTCAAATGAATATATAGATTTTTTCAATTGATGCAAACTCAACAACGCTCCTTCTATTATAAATCAGAATCCAAAAGTACAGTACTCCAAGCCTCAGAGAAATTGAACCATTGTAGTACAGTACTCCATCTCCTTCTATTCTAAATCAGAATCCAAAATAATTTTCCAATGCGTTAGCCTGCAAAAAGGTTTATTATATATAAACACTTCAAACAATCACTGCAGTTTTGCTGAGACATTCTACAAGCTTTACCAAATGGTCATCTGAATAAAAAAACCATTTTTCATTGTTTGTTCACTAAAAGGCATGAAAAAAAAAAATGCACCGTTGTTCTTGGAACACGGACACGACCTAATCCGAACCAGTTGTTCTTCGTGGGTGCAAGTGGGTATTGATTTGTTGGGTAGTAACTGAAGCAGATGAGAATGTTCATGTTAATGGTATTTATGGTGATTAACCTATTCTTAGTCCTATTTGGTGTTTGGGTTTGGTTGCATTAGCTTAGTTGCGCTTGCATTTCTTGACTTGTGACGCGTATTCCAATTAACATGTGACTGTTATATCCAAGTTTGTTGACCCACCCAAATATGGAGCAGCCACAAAACTTCAACTATTAATTAAACACACATACTCAAAAAACCCATTCTCAGAGTTGACTCACACCCAAACTTCTGGATGTAATAATATATCACTACTGCTACACAAGGAAGCACTACAAAAGAAAAACCATAACCATTCAAGGAACAAACACTAAGAATCTTCTAACGTTGACTACGACATTTTGTGACACTTAACAACCATGTTTGTTAATTCAACATGCTTAGCTTAAGATCCCTCAATTGCTCAGTCATCGGAGCTTAATTTGTTCCCAGTCACATGGTAATGGTGTACAGGATAAGAAGTCTTCTCTTTGCCCGCTTAATAATCATATAAACTATTCACTGACTTAAGATACAAGTTTGATGATTATTAGTTTCGGAACGACTTTAAATTTCCAATTATTTGAACTAAGTTTGAAATAAATTTACAAACCTTGCATGTAGCATATCATAAAGTCCGTCTTAAATTCATATAACTTGTAATTAGTAATATCTGAGAACTATATATGCACATTTTTTTTAATCAATGCTCACGAACAAAAAAAATATATTAAACTTGAAGTGAAGATTGTGCATAATGTATAGTGTATAAAAGTAAAAGTAAATATTGGTAAGGAATGACGTATAGCAGTAGTAGTTTAGAGTATGTGTACGTTATGGGGAAATACGGTCAACCTCATGGGTTTGGGAGTGACGACATGGCTACGCAAGAAAGACGAAAGGGATGAAAGAGGTTGCTTTGCTACATAGTACACATGGAACCATTTGGTTAAACAACCCAACAATTTTCTCATTCTTCGCTTGAACCATCAAAATCACCATTCCAACTTTAGATATCGAAAAATAAAAGGGAAGAAAAACAAATGTGTTGCGAAGTCTTAGTTTGCAGAAAGGGACAAATGTGAAAGGGTGGTGGTTTCACAATGGTTGAAAGTTTGTTCACTTCACAGGTCGGAATTCCAAATTTCCACCTTCTTTTTAGAACAAATCAAATTGCTTCTACATGACACACGTAATGGAAGCTTCCTCTTACGGAGAGAAGGTGGACCCGGTAGGGAGACATAACACGTCGTTTCTACAATTTCATAATTAAACGCTTTTAAATTTATAATTTAAGAGGTTTCTTTGTCAATAAAAAAAAAACTTGGCCTTTTTTCTATTTCAGAGATGGAATATCATACTTTAAACGAATTAGAGCATCTCGATTATGCGTGTTTTATTTTAAAATTTAACCTTTTTTTTCGTTGTTACTTTTATTTATTTTTGAGGTTTTCTTGTGTGAGACTTTTAGTCATCGTTGGACATCAACTACTCAACTACCTAACCCCACCCAGTCCTATAATAACCCTCTTCTTCCCTGTTTCTCTCCCACAACCTCTTCCAGTTGATTCATCTTGAGAGGGCTTGTATTTGCTACAACCAAAACCAACAACAAAACAATCAATTTAGCTGGTTTTCAACACCCACTTACTATCACTTCAGATCTCCCTCCTTGTAAGCTGTCAGCAGGACCCAACAGAGAGATTCTAAAACTTTCAAGCACCCTTTTGAAGATCAGGCAAGAGAGGCAAAAGGGGTTGTGTAGTTAGAGCAACATGGTTGAAAAGTTGACGGTGGTGAGGCTTGTGTTGGCCATATCTGTGTTGAGCTCTCTCCTTCTGACAACCTCGGCACAGTCACAGACATGTTCGAGCCACACCTTCAGCGAGAACAGGGTGTTTGCCACGTGCCGTGATCTTTCTCACTTAAGCTCTTACCTTCACTGGACTTATGATCAGGCCTCAGGCAGGTTGGACCTGGCATTCCGACACACTGGAATCTCTGCCACAGACAGGTGGGTTTCGTGGGCCATCAATCCCAACAACAACCTCAATTCAGCTATGGTCGGAGCACAGGCTCTGGTGGCTGTCTCACAATCCGGTGGTGCCCCGACAGCATACACTTCTTCCATCCAAGATTACTCAACTCAGTTGGCAGATGGAAGCATCTCTTATCCTCACTCTGGCTTGACGGCCACCCGTCAGAATAGTGAGATCACCATCTATGCCACCCTCACTCTTCCAAACGGTACCACCAGTTTGGTCCACCTTTGGAATGACGGTCCTCTCTCTGGTTCTACCCCTGCAATGCATCCTTCGGCTAACACTCAATCTAAGGAAAGTTTGGATCTTCTTTCTGGTGCCAGTCAAGCAGGATCAAGTGGGGGTTCACTCAGAAGAAGAAGAAATGTAAGTACCTATTATTCTGCTTGGTTTCCTTAAGATAAAGATTTGTTCTACCATGGTTTGCCAGGGAGGTGTTTGGAATTTTGTTCTATTTTTAGAAAAAATGACCGAAGGATGTTGATTTGTTCAGGTCCATGGAATTCTAAATGCAATGAGCTGGGGGATTTTGATGCCCCTTGGTGCTATCATAGCTAGGTATTTGAAGGTGTTCAAATCTGCTGACCCTGCTTGGTTTTACCTTCACGTTACCTGCCAAACCTCTGCATACATAGTTGGTGTTGCTGGCTGGGGAACTGGTCTCAAACTTGGCCATGACTCAGCTGGTATTACTTACAACACCCATAGAACACTCGGAATCGTCCTCTTCTGCCTGGGAACCCTTCAGGTATGGCTTATCATATGAGATAATCTTCATTTATTTGTTTCCGAAGCCTCTTCTTTTGAATGTTATGGGGCTCACACAAACTGCCTCTTTTGCTAAATACAGGTTTTTGCACTGCTTTTGAGGCCAAACAAGGATCACAAAATCAGAATCTACTGGAACTTTTACCACTACGCCATTGGGTACGCCACCATAATCATCAGTATCGTCAACATTTTCAAAGGGTTCAATGCATTGGAGGCTTCCGTAGGAGATCGCTACAATGACTGGAAGCATGCTTACATTGGCATTATTGCGGCTTTGGGTGGTATTGCTGTGCTTTTGGAGGCTTACACATGGGTCGTTGTCATGAAGAGGAAGAAATCGGCGAACAAGACAGCACATGGCATCAATGGAACAAATGGGTATGGCTCTAGTGCACAGCATGTGTAGGGAAAGTGACCCAATAGACGCTGGATTTTTTGCTTCTGAATTCTATCTACACGAGTTTTGTTGTTAAACTCTTTTTCTGTCTGTATATTTGTTTACACATGGAGTGTGTTTAGGACATTCCCACTAGCTTAGAGTTTGGTTTTGATATGAAATTCTTTCATAGGATAGATAGTTAGTGAGTTCCTGCTATTTCAGAGGATACTTTGTATCGGTTTCCATATTTGTATTTATCTACTTCCATCTTACTCATTTTCCATTCCTTACAGTTTCAAATATCTTTTTTTTGTGTTATCTCTCTTTTGTGGTTAGATAAAGCTATTAAATTTTTCTCTGTTCTTACAATTTGGTAAAGTTTTTTTTGTATTGAATTGAATTTGATTCTGCACATTGGAATTCAACCGTTGAGAGGTGTGAATAAGAGCATAAATGCTATAAAGAATACAGCCTGGACATGACAAAATTCGGTGAACATTATTGACCTAACCTCTTTGGAATCATTTGAATTTATCGAGCCGAAGGGATGGATGCATTATGCTCTTTTTGTCACATTCCTTCCTCAATTGGACATTTGGACTTTTCTCTTCCTAGCTGGCTTTAAACTATTCCGTATCAGTCAATATTTAATACACCATGATCCCCTTTTTCTGAGAGTTTGAAAACCGAATCCGCAAGCAGGTGCGCACGCCATCTTATTTTTTATGTGCATTAAGTTGCTATTTGCATTTGTTCTATTATTTCGGCCAAACTTTTCTAAGACCTTGCGAAAAGGCCAAGCCACTAGGCACTATCCGTATCATAGGAAATTAGAAAAGAGTGACGAGTAATTGTGAAAAGAATCGCAGCTTAATCTAGACGGAAGTTTGCGGGATGTCTCTCACATCCCATGTGAATAGCATTAATTAAAGCGGTTGAAGGGATATATGGGATTTTTTCTGAATAACTTTTCCAAACTGTTATTTAATTGATATTATAAAACAACAAATGGAAAACTATCTTTGCCTACGTGATATTTGATAGAGTGGTGATTCACCTTCCCATGCTTACTACATTCATGTTGGAGTGGGTCATTTGCAATTGATATGATTGTCGTCTCATCAATGTTCGAGTAGACAAAAAATCCGTTGTCAGATAGCTTGAGGTGCTTCATAGTGTGTCGTTGCTTGTGATCCTTGCAACATATGCATAACATGATTAAAAATCAAGAGGAGGATCCTCCCTCAAAATCTCACTTCAAGCTTGGTTAATTCAGAATCTAGTCCAACCAAAAATGTTTGGTTTTCAGGCGAGTCATGGGCTTGTAAAGGGAAACAACATCGTCGGCACTTTCCTCTGTCCAAGTACCGACATAGTATCATAGAGGAAAAAACTTACTCCACCCCTTCAGTTTTAACCTGCACCCCATCAATTTCAAAAAATATCACAAATATCCTTGTTGTTTTATTTTAAATTTATTGAGAGGTATTTTCTAGAAATATTTCAAAAATAAAATACTTTTTGAATTATAAATTTATGTTCGAGAGAATATTTTTCAGAAATAGATTTTGGAAAATATTTTTTAAAGGGGAAATTTTATGCTCTGGAAAATATCTTCTAGAAAATCAAGTCTAAAAAATTTATTTTGAAATGTGAAATTTACATTTAATATATTCCAAAACCTTTCAGAAATTTTTTTATGAAACATAAATTACATTCTAGAAAATAATTTCTAAAACATTTTTTGAAAATATTTTTTGCAACCATTTTTTATGAACATAGAAGGTATTTTAGTCATTTTGCATGGATATGAGGTACAAAAAGTTTTTGTCTATCATAAAATATAAAACCACTTCTTTATAGCTAGCTAGTCGGTAAAGGCTTATCATTTTGCTTAGGCAATTGCTTCCTGCACACCTCATTTTTATTATATCCTTGAGTGTAAAAATGATTTTCAAAATTTATATTTCAGAATGAATTTTGAAGATGTAAATATCAATTCTAGAATATTATTTCAATTTGAATTTCAAAATATCTTCTCGAAAAACATATTCCAAAAATCCCATTCTAGAAACATGTTTACGAATTGTTTTTTCTTAACTAAATTATTTTTGCCCACCAAATTTCCAAAATCTCCTTTCCAAAAATGAAAAAAATAAAAGCTATGCACCCACACCTTACACCCAGTGACCCCGCAAACCATCGTAGATCACTCTAGGCATCTAAACTGCTAACAATAACAAAAACCCCTTAACCAAAACAAAACTTTCTCACTAAAATCTAACTCAAATTAACTTTAAATCAAACATAAATCAAATTTCACAACTTGCAATACGAGAAAAAGTAAATGGAACAGAAAACCAACTACCAACGCCAACAATACTGCACTACCTCCGACGAGAAACCATACCAACTCCAACAAATCAAGCGGCTGTCCAAAACTCTAACCTTTTTTATATTAACCTAGATGGATACTTGTGTCCTTTCTTCTCATTGGTTGAAACTATACTTCTGTCATATAATGTCTTCACAACCGCACCAAATTTCCGTTGCTATTTTGAGATGAATAAATCCATGCATTAAGGTTGGGTTCATATAATCGATAATCCAACTTTTTACTCTTATTATCAACCATCCATGTCTCCAACTTCAATTCTCCTAAAAAGGGTTTTGAGGTAACAAAAGTGCGGAAGTCAGAGGAGCACAAATGTACATCTCAGTGAATTGCCATCAGAGCAAAAAATTCTCATCATCCGAGATTATTCCAGATGCACAAGGGGTATTATTCGACACGACTTATTGAGCAATAACCCTTCGTTCAGGAGGGGTGTGACAAAGCTTTCTTCCATGGTCGTAAATAACTGGAAAGGAAGTTTTGGTAATAGTAAGCGATTTCCATTGGTTTAATGCAGCTAGGATACCAAGTGAAAAAGGATATTTTCTGAAATGTGCTATTTCACTAATACACGTACAATACACAAAGTGTTTACAAAACAAAACTTGTTTCCCGATTTTCCCAGTTAGAGTACCAAAAATACTTCAGACTTGTCTAAATCAAATCAACTAAACTTTAGATGAATATCAAGTCCAAGATTCTTGCCTAATTTCTTTAAGCTCAAACAATCACATTTTCCCCATCAAATTCTATTGTAGTTCTACTTTCACTAAAAGAAATATAGAAAATAAACGAAAAAAAAATGGTTATGAACTTGAGTAAAAATAACATTAATATATTATATCATTAGATAATTTTTTGTTAACCTTGCTACATAATTTAAATCTACCGTTTGTTTAACGGGACCGTTCACTACACAATACCGATGTAATATAAAAAGAGTGCACTTCTTTTAAACGATTTAAATTGATTTATTATTGCAAAAGAAGATTTATTATCGAGAACTCTGGATTCATATAAGAATTTTAAAATTCTGATAGTTTTATCAGATTACTTTTACAAAAAAAAATGTAGAATCCTAGAAATTAATCGACCAAAAGGTAACCAAACTAGCAAAGACGGCTTATACAAGTTCTTGCCACTGATCAGTAGTAAATTTCCTCACGCCGTTTGGCGCAGAGCATCAACAAGTGCATCCTTTAAGAAAGGGTTGGAAGCTGCTACTCGCTGAGATGTTATGTCAAAATCTGCACCAGACCTGAAGCAAGCAAACATCGGATGCTGACGTAAGCATTAAATCTTTCCAACATATCAGCCACTGTTTAATAGCACAAATATTACTAGTCCTGAAGCTCCTATTGAATTGGACTCTCACATTGAGACTAGGCCCAAGAGGAATGTTAGCAAACCAATCCGCTACAGACACTAGAATCACTTGGGTTCTTTTATTACAATTTAACAAATTCTAGTTTTATTAATTCTGATTTTTTGTTATGATGTCATGTTACTGCAATTTTTTTTATTCCGTTTCCTTTACGTGAGTGCATCCCAATGACCTGTATTATGAGTCCCGCAATTATTACTTTGATGTGAATAAGGAGAGAAGAATTCAGAATCAGTTTATTATTTTCTTTCTTTGGAGGTTCTCCTAGCTATCTTCGAATTCAAGGAATATTAGTGTCCCTATCAGTATTATAGCTTTCTAAAGTGCTAGTAAGTCAACTGTTTCTAGAACATGTCACAATGCTTGCCATCAAACAATGTCTGCATAAATATCCACAAGATGAAGATGCATGTGAAGAAAAAAATGGACTATGCACCTAACTGTGCGGAGACTATCTAGAACTTAATACTTAGTCCCTTCATAAAGAATAAGGATATCTAATCAAAGTTACTTACGGATCAAACACGACACCTCCAGCTTCTCTAACAATGACAGCACCACCTGCCACATCCCTAGAGAAAGAAAGAGACCTTGAGAATCACATTACCACATTGCCCAAGATTAACGTAGTACGAGATATTCATACCAAGGACCACCAAAGCCAAGTTCAAAAAATATGTCCAGTCTTCCACATGCAACTCCACAAAGATTCAGAGCGCAGGAACCACTCATTCGAAGAGATCTCACCTGATGTAGAAAAGGTGTGTTACGGAAGAAACAGTAATATCACCTTAGTCCAGTAGATTCCATGGAAAGACCCAACTTTACCTTGAAAAGCAAGCTTTTAATCCTATTGGTAGATTCATCTACAGTTTCTTTGTCACGTTTTGTTCCAGCCTGCTCTTTCAGAACAAAAGAAAAATGAGTTTCAAATTTGTCTTGATTCCGAAGACAATACATTTATGTGAATCTGATCCATAATGTCATTGTTCCAAGTTAGTATGAGATAACATTACAAACCAAAACGGAACATATTTGCAGTAAATAAGCACAATAATGTGGGTAAAACACAAAGAACTCACTGGGGATACAACCTAAAGCTGACTTAATACTCACAAGTTACAATCTGCTAAACGATCACATTGATCTTTTGGGACGTTTGCACACAAGGCCACTAGGGAATGGGAAACACTTCGTTGATGCAAAAAATGCATGAAAAGAAACATAAAATGGATTTCACACTGTAAACACAAGCTTGACTTACCTCAGTTGCAAGAAGAGAGCTAATCAGTTCAGTTTGTGACGATACTGTGAAATTTCAAGGCATAAGCATAACATTTAAATAAACAACAATCAATCAAAAGATAAACAACAGATGACACACCTTTGATAGGATTCCCATTCAAAAAGGCACCTTTTCCACGGATAGCAGTAAACATCTGCATACAACAATCCCAAATTTTAGTTTGTATATTATGCAACAGAGGAAAATTAATTAAAAATACTACAAAGTAAAAGATGTCATACGATTAAGACTAATTTACAGACAAATTAAAGTCTCATGTTCCTAAATGAATTAAGTCAATGTCTACTCCCAAACAAGTCTCCTATAAAATTAAGGACAGAGAAAAAAAAAAGAAAACAGAACAATTGATTAAGATTTGCCCATAAAATTCAATACTACCCTGTTTCTACATTTGGCCAGGATCCCAGAACCGCAAAGATAAAACAATACATAATTTAACATTGTATAAAATTTTGAATATTTCTAACGGAAATTTTAATTGTTTTATGGTCAATCACTTGTAAACCATCTGCAAGAGGGAAGACTTCTCACCTCATTAATAATTGGATTGTATACAACACCAACTGTAGGAGTTTTTCCAATTGTGAGACCAATGGAGACACAAACGAAGGGAAACCTGCACATAGTAGAATTATAGTCAACCAATATGGAAATATTAGGGTATCACAAATCCACTGTCACCTTAAACATCAGAATTGATTATTACCCATGCACAAAGTTAGTAGTTCCATCCAGGGGATCAACTATCCATGTGGGTTCATCTGTAAGTTCAGAAGTGCCATAGGTAGCTGTGGTTTCTTCCCCAATGAACTAAGAACACCAATTTCATAGAACTTTAAGAAACATTATACAGGCAAAAAAGAGAAAACAGTCACCCATCTTAAACTTGATTAATGATATGTACAGTTCAACCTTGTGAGTGGGATAGAGCTGTTTGAGATGATTAAAGATGAGTTCTTCACATGCTTTATCAGTTTCTGTGACCAAATCAACCTGTGCATCATGCAAAGAAAGTAAAAGACAGTAAGCAAATAAGTTTATTCGTACATGTTATTTTTAAAATAAGTGATTATTTTGATAAATTAAACAGATTTCTACCTTTCTGTGTTTGTCTAATCAGCTTATTTTAAAAATAAGAAAATCTTATGCACTTCTTAATAGGTGATTATTTTTAATTGATCATTTCAAAGACACTTTAAGTTTAAACAAATTGACCCATAATCTTTCATCATTTTTTGCCATGATAATGCCCATAATACTTAATTAAATTATTATCTGAACTTCTTTATAAGAAGATAGAACAAGTACACCAAACTTCTCACTTAATTTTCTCCTATGATCATTCATATTCCACCTTTTTGAGCTTGGTGAGTCTTTCTTGCTTAGACATTGATAAGCATTAAACAATTTAAAACAAAAAATTCAGAAAATTAATCAAAAGTGAAACCTTTGGTCCTATTTAAGATGCTAGATTTTAGCTTGATCTATACAAAAAAAAAAAAAAAAAAAAAGTTTTCTAACAATTTAAAAAAAAACTTTAATATACTCCTCTGCCATACATAATCTTTTTACATCCACTTTCAAAATAGCTTTTTTGTGTTG
>Ga0123340_1005792_pt1 | contig 11780 bp, 8 predicted proteins | sample SirMexnodulemix_FD_89961 | JGI IMG/M metagenome (GOLD analysis project Ga0123340, IMG submission 89961) | Root nodule microbial communities of legume samples collected from Mexico - Siratro Mexico nodule mix | ecosystem: Host-associated > Plants > Roots > Nodule | place: Mexico: Nepantla... | reverse complement strand
TTTTAACATAGTTTATATTTTTAAAATTAACTTATGCATTTAAATTGAAAATATATCTAAATTGTTAGTGTAGACCCATACGAATCTTATTTATTTTTGGATCGAAAGAGTTATATCTTATTTTCAAAGCTTCATCAAAAAGGATAATAAATTTATATTAATAATTATTTGTCTTATTCACTTAATGAGCCTTCAGGGCAAAATATTAAATGATGGAAGAGATATTTGTCTTATTCACTTTAATTAGGATCAATTATATGGTTAATCTGTTTTGGACTTAACTTCAATCAAATATGAATATCTTCATTCTATGATCAATTTATGTTAGAAGTGAATTCTTAAGTTTAAAAACATGTCTTGAAAGAAATATAGATGATTATAAAGAACGATTTGTTTTGTTAATTCGGTGATAGTTGTAACGCAAACTACTGGTGGTGCTGAATTCAATGAGAATAAAATCCTTAGCTTAAACACGCATTTTATTATGAAATAGTAGAATATAACTCAATCAGGAACAGCAACAAAGATTAAGAGATCCTTGCTTCAGACAGTAACCACTCTTTAAGCCCTTATTAGTGCAATCTTTGTTGCAATGTGCAGTGCATTGCCCGATGCAGCGAATGCCTGGATCAGTAATTCCTGTTACTGCTTCTGGTACTGCATTCAGATCAAAATTTCAGCATATAAAATTGACATAAAACTATGGATTTTTGTTGTTTTCAAAAAGCATAAACATAAAAAACAACATCATCATTTTTAATTCTTTCTTCCATTTACCTGATGTGAGAACCAAAGCAACAAGGAAAACTCCGAAGATGAAAGATTGACAGAAGCGAGAAGCCATTTTAAGAGAATTTTAGTTCTGAAATTCTGATATTTCTTTCTGGTGAGATGATGTTGCATATCCTAGTCATTTAAAATGTATATATAGAATGTTGAGGAATATATTGAATTAAAAACTTTTTGTTTTTTCTTGTCAAGGTAAATCACAATAAGTTATTTAATACTGACCAAAGCCGTATTCGGTTAAATAAATGTAGTACTAGGAAGTGACTCTTAGGTCGTCTTTTAAAGACCTAGTTCTTGTCAAAGGATTAAAACAGAAAGAGAAATGGGAGTTCGTGGAATAATCAAAATTAATAAAATAAAAACAACAACAACACCGAATTAGATTTTCTTAACCGAATTAAATTATCCTCTCGATTAGATTGCAGTCCGCTTATCACAGGATACAAAAATTCATACTCAACTTATTGAACCCTAATTTCAACCCGGATTAATTAACAAAGTGAGAATTAACACAAGTTTTTCTTATGCAAATTAAGCATTCACATACATAATTCATTCCATCCCAACAACTCATGACTTACTCCATTAAGCATGAACAGAGACACTGAAATTCATATTAACTGAAACATTAAGCATGAACTAGTAAAAGCATTAAGCACAGAAATAAAATGATGAAGAGTTAAGAAATGAAGAGAGGAAAAATAACACAACAACAACCTCAAAGCTTTATTGCAATCTGAATCAAAAGGATAGACTTAATGTTGTATTGTATCCTACTAGGATGGTTTACTGAACTCTAGGCTTAAGTGGCGTTGATGCAAATCTTAAATAATGTACTCGATTTAATAGATGAACGCCCTAATTTTGCGACAACTCACAACCCCTAGCCTTGAGTTAGAAAGAGCGAAAAGACTTAAAATAATCTTAAACGCCAACGTTGATCACCCAAAATCTGAAAAAGTATGCACGTGAATTTTAACACTGTTGTTCATGCCGTAAGTTAAGCGTGATAACCCTTATAAATTGCTTGTATGTCAATGTATATGTACAGGATTTTGCCGAAGATACTAAAAGGATTGTTGAAGCAGTTTGCCAAGCAAAAAAGTATGTTAATCTTTTACATTTCGTTGAAAACATTTAACACCCTTGACTTCTAAATTTTGTGACTTTGTCATGTAATCATAACTTGAACTTTCCTTTTATCTTATATTTTATCTTATAATCATGACTCAATACTTTTTGGACAGTGATACTTTGACACCCTTACTTGTCATTACACCTATTTGACATGGTTACATAGCAAAAAAATAAAAAAAATAATTTTTTATTCACTTACGTGTGCTACGTTCATATATGCTTTTTGTTTTCCACTTACTTTCAAAAGTACTTATCAGTAAACTATATATCAAAATAGAGAAAACCACTTGAACACTCTTACTTTCCATAACATTATAATTGTATTTTTTCAAAATGAGAGGAAACATGAACATACGAGGTTCTTATTTTCCATATCTGTTATATGAGTTCAAAAGTACTTATCAACAAACCACATATCAAAACATAGGAAACCACTTGGACTATTTTTTTTTTCAAAACGAGAGCAACTTGAACGCATGAGGTTCCTACTTTCCATATTCGTAACATGAGTTCAAAAGTCTTTCTCAACAAACCACATACCAAAATAAAGGAAACTATCTGGACATGGGCGTAATACATTTTAAAAGAGTTTCATACTTTCCTAGAAGTACTTTCACTTTGACCACGTTGGATCACAAACTAAAGGACATACTCTAACAAGTTTTTAGTAGTCTTGGAGGCACCCTTCCTCGATCTCTTAGGTTTCATAGAAGTTTGAACACACCCTTTCAACTCATTCGAATCACCAGAGGACCCTTGCACCACCCGATCGGTCCAGTACTAAGAAATCAACTTACACTCATTTTCAAACTTCGATGAAAGAGCCTGAGAAGCTTACACCCCTCCAGTATTTGGCCACAGACCCACAGGACATGAACTAGCATCAATTAAATGTAAATCAGAAGGACTAACACAAAACCCATGGACTTCCAAACCAACAACTATCATGCAATCAAGCTTAACCCCAACATAACCATGAGAAGGCATTTCAATGGCTTTTCCAGTAGCTATAGAAGCATTTTTAGGAGGTCTACCACGCCTACAAGATGATTAGACATATCATCATGACCATAAGAGGTAACGCCCCCTTCTCTCTCTCTCTCTCACACACACACACACATTCTCTCTTTCTCTAGGCCACACTCTCTCTCCCCACATCTCTCTCTTCTCTCTAACTTTTCTCCTTTCATATCTCATCTATTTCAAAATCTGATCACACCCTACAATAGCTGAGTAGTCGAGCATCATTTCTACTTGACTAGATTTTCAAACAGAGTAATTTCATATTTATCCTAAAGATTTTTTATTTCCTTCTTTCCTGTATGATTTGTTCATCAATCTTGGTGGGGACATTTGAGAAAAATGTGTCTCTCAACTTGTTCTACCATATATTGAAATTTGAATATGTTTTGATAACTTGCTCTAGATCCTTAGATTTTGAGATAACACTTTGGAATTGAAGGTAAATATTTCAGGTAAGGGAAGGTAACTTTAACTTTTCAATAGTACCCTAGGTTAGAAGAGGAGGTCCCAAGTTTCACTTTTTCTTATAGGGATGTTATTTGATAGATTTGTTTGATTATATGTTGTAGAAACATGTAGAAATGTTAGATTTTGATAGTTTCGTCGTTAAGTTTTATTTTTTAGGTTGGAAAGGTTCTCGAATGTTGTGAATTATTAATTAAATAATAAGTATTGTATGCAAATGAAGAAAATTGTAAGTATGAAAAGCCTATGTTTAGTGGAGATCCTCTAGCTTCACTGATTGTCTAAGTCACATAGACTAAGATATCAAGTGGTAAGAAGCTAATGAAGGTGTCCATACAGACTAGGACACGCTCTAAACACTCGATATTGGATGTTTGAATTTATCATGATCCTTGATGTATAGATTATATGTTAGTATGTGGTATGGACATACTTAATGAGTCTTCCATAAGACGATAGATTCATATGTAATCAATATGATTAAAATGAAATCAGAGTACAGGAAATTAGAAGGAAATCAAGGTACAAGGATTGCAAATGGATTTATGTGTGGTCAGTATGATTGTTGTATATTGGTAAGAGAATGAAATTGAATTATTGTAGTTGGTAATAGATCTATGTGTGGTGTATATGATGATCGTATATTGGTATTAGAATGAAGTTGGATTTTTGTAATTGGTATATGGATTTTATATGACTATGTTTGATTGAAAAGGAAATTAACTTAAGCATGAATTCCTAATCAACTTGGTTATTTTTACTTATACTGTTTTATGTTAGAATTTAAGTTCGATATCTCACATTTGCATGTGTTTGTATTATGAATTGTGACAAATATATTATGTACACGAGAACACACAAACACATATATGTATGTATGTATATATATACACATACATAAACAATGTGATGCTGAAGCATTTGAAGAGGAATAAAGATTTGCTTTAATTTCCTTCTTTTTTGTAAATATGTGTATTTATACATATATAATGTTAATTAGTAAGTTTATATTTTATGTGATGGTCATTTGTCAGGTGTTAGAATAAAAGTCTAAGTTAGAAGCCTTTTCCTCCAACATATCTGCCCACTTCTTAGAAACTAAACTTTGCACACCAACATCTTACAAGGAACTCTCTTAAGAAGCAAAGGTTTAGAACTATTATTATTTGTCACTGGAACAACTATATGGGAGCAACCAAGGGAGATTGGAATCCACAATATTCATATTTTCATGCTTATCCTATGACAAGTTTTCATCTAGAACAAACAATTTAGAAAAATAATTTGAAAGAGTCAAACTAGACGGGTGAGCCAGGTTAACCTTAGGAGAAATATGTTGTATTTGCTCAATTCTAAACTATAGAGGCCTTCTAAGAATCATCAACAAGATTTGGTATCCAATCTAAACTATCCTCCTTATCAGAGCCATTATCAGGAGTAACAACATAATCTCCTAAAGAAAATAGTTTAGAATAATTACCAATAGTAGTATTAACAACATTAACCACCTTAGTATGCGGATTCACATTTTCCTCCCTTGTCTCTAAGTTGGACTTAGGAACACAATTTTGTTTAGACTTCACTTGTTGAATAGACCTATCACTCTGAAGGTAGTGCTTGCAAGTATATAACATTGGCCAATCATTTTACAAAAAGAGCAAAAGGGTGGAAGACGTTCATATTCAACATTAGTAGCAAAGGGAAAGTCTGGATGCTTCAGCAAAAGCTATTGCGGCAGAGAAGAGAGCATACCCATATCAACAAGCACCTAAACATAGAAGTCAAGGATTCTCTTCATAGTGAATTTTATTTAATAACAAAGTTCTTCCACGTGAATTCTCCACTGACCGAAAGATGCATTCGATGGACCGAGACTGAGATGAACATGGACATTTGGTAAACCGAGCTTTCGTGAGAGGTTCTTTAGTAAATCGATCTCCCGAGTGAGGTTTCTTCAATAAACCTAGTTCTCGTGAGAGGTTCTCTCGGTGAACTAAGCTCTCATTTGAGGTTTTCTCATTAAACCGAGCTCTTGTGAGGGGTTCTCCAAAATAGACTTTGCTAAAGGTAAGTCATTCGACTCCCAAGATCTTGGTGGGAGGTTTTCCAAAATAAAATTTGCTAAATGTAAGCCATTTGGTCCCTGAGATCTTGGTGGCATAAAAGGGAGATTGTACCCTTGGAAAACCGAGTGGTACTCGACGAATTAAGCTCTCAGTGGGTGGTTCATGTAAATAAACTCTATGCCCGAGCCGAATACGGGTACTCTTTAAATCAGGTTCTCGGTGGGAGGTTCATGCAAATGAACTCTGTGTTAGAGGTGAACATGGACTCGGTAAACTAAGTTGATCTCTACGTTTGAGACGAGAGTACGCACTCGGTAAACTGAGCTCTCGATGGAAGGTTCATTGAAATGAACTCTGTGCCCGAGGCGAGAGGCGTGGTCGGCTAATCAAAGTTTTTAAGGCAAATTGTCACTTGCTGAAAAATAAATTGAAGTCGAGATGAAAGTGGATTTTTTTTTCCCAAACCAACCTCGAGTATTGAGTTTGTTGGCCAGTACTGAGCTGAGTCAAGAACTAGGTGTTAGGTTCCGAGTTGAGTCGAGGACTAGGCATTAGGTTCAGAGATGAGCTGAGGACTAGAGATTAGGTTCCAAGATGAGTCGAGGACTAGGAATTAGGTTCCGAGATGAGCCGAGGATTAAGTATTAGATTGGGATGAATGGGGCCAACTTCCCAAACTGACCTCGAGTAGTAGGTCTATTTGGCCAATACTAAGCTGAGCCGAGGACCACACATAAGATTTGGTTCTCATGCTAACTTAAAGGAGTAGGTTGAGAATAGTACACATGCCCGCCAAGGCTTGAACGACTCAAATGCTTCATTGGAAGTCATGAAAAGCCTTTACTCATACTTTGCAGAGGTTTACTTGAAAAAAATATTTCTTGACCAAATTGAAGGAAGAGCTCTAAGTCTCTGGCCAATACAATGGTTTTTTGTATGAATTTTCTAATAACCAACTCCATGACGTAGGTTTGGGTAGGGGTTTTTGTAGGTCAATCTTGGAATCTGGGATGAGGAGCACTTAGGCGAACTGACCTCTGCGTGATAGGTTCATGGTATTGAACTCATGCTTGAAAAGAGTCATTTGGTCCTAGAGTCTCAGTGGGAGGTTCATGATGCTAAACTCCATTGAGGAGAGGTTTTCGGTGGGAGCTTCATGGACATGAACTCCGCTCCCAACGTAAAGTACTCGACGGACCGAGATCTTGGTGGAAGGTTCATGAGAATGAACTCCGTGCCCAAGGTAAAGTACGCAACGGACTGAGATCTTGGTAGGAGGTTCATGAGGATGAACTCGTGCCCAAGATGAAGCATTCTCAGCAGACCAAGCTCTCAGTGGGAGATTCATGAGAATGAACTCCACTTTGATGGAAACCTTATTGTATGCAACTGTTTGAACTGATTAGAATGTAGAAAAAGAACAATTAAAATATAAAATTACACATACACATGTCAAATGTTGAGGAACAACACGAAATTCAATTTAAAATAGTGAAAACAACACAACACAACAACAATACAGTAAAATAACTTGCAAAATAGTAAAAATGACTTAGCTTGTGCGTAACCTATGCCCTAAATACCATATGATGGAAACCTTGCTGTGTAAAGTTGTTTGCACTCCAATTAAGCCATGGAAAATGGAGTAAACAGCGGCTGCAACAATGTAATGTTGTGTGGACGAAAACTTCATGGAAATGGAAGTAATGACATGTTAAGCTTGATTTGAACTAGTGTTATGCTGTTGAAATTTTTTAGCATATTTGGTTCTTGAGCCTCATCTTTGTTAGCTTTTCTTAGAAGACTAGCTTAGGGATTTCATTGGAAGTTGGCCTCATCTCTTCCAATTACATTGTTCCACCACTTTCACTCAACCTCAACATGTCATTGCTTCCATTTCCATGAAGTTTCCGCTGCTTTGAATCACTACATTTTCGTCCACACTGCACTGCATTGTAGTAGTTGCTATTTACTCCATTTTCCATGGCTTAATTGGAATGAAAATAACAAAACTCAACAAGGTTTCCATCACACTTCCAAGGTAAAGAGTACTCAACGAATGAGATCTTGGTGAGAGGTTCATGAAAAGGAACTCCGTGCCTGAGGTGAAGAGTACTCGGTAACTGAGATCTTGGGGGGAGGTTCATGAGAATAAACTTCATGCCCAAGGTGAAGAGTACTCGATGACCGAGATCTTGGTGGGAGGTTCATGAGAACAAACTCCGTGTCCAAGATGAAGAGTACTCGATAGGGTTTCATGCAACTGAACCCACCCTTGGTTGAGTTATTGAAGTCGTTCTTGTTCGAACGTGCTAGAAAGAAATGGTGAATTATCCAAAAGTGTACATGGTAGAGCCAAAATTTATGAAAGAGAGTGAACTGATAGCAATATTTCCCGGTTCAATATTATAACGACCTCATTCAACGAGATTTTAGAAATGACAAGTTCAACCAACTTGCATGATGTTCATAATCAGATAAGCGAATCAGCTCAAAATAGCTTTAGAGATATGTGATTTGTCTATAGATTTGAGCTATGATAACCAAGTAATCCCAAACTCTAACGATATGATATCTGAACTTTATTCCTTTGATTTGGATAATTTAAAAATACAAGCACAAGCTTGGCAGAGAAAAGAGAAAAGACAAGACATTGTGGACTTTGTGGAAGTAAAGCTCTAGAAGGTTGATGTTTGTGGCCGAGCTCAACCGAGACTGAGCTCGAGAAGGCTAACCTCCACGGCCGAGCTCTTTAAGGCCGAGATTGAGAAGGTTGAGCTCCTTGGCCGAGCTCCACACCAAAGCGCTTTCTTGATTTTATTCATGTACTATTTTTTATCTTCCCTACCAAGGAGGCCAAAAAATAAAATTAAATAAAATAATGTATATCATTTGATTCAACCGTGGAGGTGCTCGGGATCTGATAAAGTTGACCCTATGGGAAGTTTGAGATTCTAAGAGCACCTTGTAATATCCAAGCATTACATTTTCTGCCATTTTCTTTGAAGTTTTCTTGAGCATTGGAAGATAATGTGTCGAGGTCGAGGAGATGAATAGAAAAGAGCCACAAATTAAGGTTGGTATCCGCCACCCCTACTAAGCCTATTACTTTGAAACTTGTGTCGATCTACGTGTTTGGAGAGATTAATGAAATGGTTTATCGTGCACATGGGGCAGTTACATGAATTGGATTCTCAAACCAAAGCAAAGGACGAGGGACATACTGTGTTCTTGAACTCGGTTGGGGGTATCTCAAAAGTGAAGAAGAGGGTCTTGATCAGATCGATTGCGATATGGTTAGAATTGGGTTTAATGAAGCGGGCATGAGAGAACTGGATGAAAACTGACATGAGTAAACAAAATATCAGTCTTTGCCCCAAAAGAAGGTTATGTGCATCACCATCTTGCAGTGCATCAAGGTGTCCGTGGTGCCATTTGTGGTTGGTGGCAACGGTGTCAGAAGCATAACAACCAAAATTTGAAATATTCAAGTAGACCAGGTAGATGATCAAACAATGGACCATTATCATTCCTTCTCGGTCTTCTCGGCTTGTTTCACTAAGGAGACGATAAAGAGTCCATGAACACGGTTAAAAGAATATACACTTACTTGGAAATGAAAATTGATTCGGAGAGCCCGACTATTTTAATTCCGAGTGTTTGGTGAGTTTCAAGTGTTTTCTAAACATTGTGAGGGCATTGGTAATGGCATCATGTATCTCGGAGGTTGAGCCATGCTTCTTGTCGGCCTCTCGAGATGGAAAGCTCCCAACTGGATTTTCCTCACTGTTATTCCCCTCCATAAGTAGGTAGCGAGCATAATCAAAGTACATTGCCAATCAATTTGGTATGAGGATGTCCAAATTTTCTTTGGAACTCTGAGTAAATTATTCTTGAAGAGGGTATTGTGATCGTGTCTTGAGGGTTTTAGAAGAACTCAAAGATCCTGCATCCATAGTTAGGAGAAGACAACAAAAACACAAACCGAAAAGATCAGGAAACAATATAGAGAAAGTGCAAATAAAGAGAAAATAAAGCACAAGGAAAAATCTAGCGAAATTAGGTTTAGAAGAGTTCATCCAAGATATTCCAAAACTATTGCCTGATGGGGAATGGTATTCCAAGATATTCCAAGGTAGGTCGAGATGTAAGCTTCAGGTGATCAACTTTTATATCTCAAGTACTCAATTTGGTATGTACAAGTTATTGGGCTTGAGTCAAGTGATCATACTTGCTTCGTTTGGCTGTAGACTAAAAGTGAAGAGAGAAAGTGTGACTGAGGTTGAGACTCTTTAATAGAGGGCTCAGGATGTTGGTTCTGCCAACCTTTTCGGTCTTCTCGACTTGTTCTGTTGAAGATCTGGGAGTAATTTCTTATGTCTAATGTTTGCTGCTCTCAAGTTTTTCTAATCTTAGATCTCGAAATAATGCTTATTGTTAATATTGATGAATTCTTTGAACTATTCTTGTTGACCCCATGGTGGGCACCAAAATGTTCCTATGTTGGGTATCTGGACGAGGTGAGTGAGTAGGTTGAGGTGAGTGAGTAGGTGTGAGAATTATTCTCTTCAAACTTGGATTGAGAGGGAGGGGGGAGGGGGGAGGGGGTTTACCGGCAAGGACACTTCGAGGCTCAAGTCAAAATGGGTGCAAGTAAGTGTGTATAGGGATAGTAGTCATACTTGTGGGAGCACCTCCTCTATTTATAGGGAAGGTTACGCGTTTAGTCATTGTTAATCAAAGTCCAAAATTATCAGCATGATTAGTGAGGCAATTTTGTAGTAATCACTTGGATTAGTACATGTCTTCAAGTAGTCGGTTTATTGGCCATTGCCAAACTGATCCGAGGACTAGTAGTAGGATTTTTCTCAAACCGTCATGTAGCAATAGGTTAAGTATGGTACAAGATCATTTAATTAAAAAACCATAGATGAATCAGCTGAGACAGCGAGTATCCACTAGTGAGGACCAAATTTGTGAGATGAGCCCCCAGTTTAACTCCATTAAGGAATTTATTGGTACAGTTCTCCAATACTTAGCCCCTCCAGCTACAGCAGCTACCCAAAATATTTTTCACCAAGTTGATCGTGACGCCCAAAATCAACAGCCAACAACAGAATGAAGATCAAGGCAATGAGAAACTAGAACAAGGCAATGAGAAACCAGAACAAGGTCATGAGCAGCCACAATGTGATGAAAAATCATAGAGATAAAACATAATTCACATAATCTTTATAGTAGTTAGTAGTTTTTATAAACGGTATTGATATTAACTGAGACATATGTTATGATATTGTCATTTTGGGATTGTGTTGTGATTACTTTTATTATGAGGTGCAATTAACTCTTTTGTTATGTACTTATGAAATATAATACTTTTCATCTTTTTATTTAATTCATTAATGATATGGATTGATTACTGCTTATGGAATGATCTCTTTAGGTACTATCAGGTATCTGTTAAACAAATTTTGATTTAGGAACCAATAAAATTTGGAAACTGATAAACAGATTACATACAGATCTATTTTGTATGTAATTACATACGGATATAGTCCGTGTGTAATTACATATGGATAAGATCTGTATGTAATTACACACGGACCATATCTGTATGTAATTACACCTCAAACAGGTCAGTGTGTAATTACATACGGAACAGATCTGTATATAATTACTTACGGATATTACATACGAATTTATCCATATATAGTTACATACGAATTTATCTGTGTATAATTCCATACAAATTTATCCGTATATAATTACATACGGATTTATCTGTATATAATTATATACGAATTCTGAAATCTATATGTAATTGTTTACCTACGCCAGTTTTACATACGAATTTTTATCCATATGTAATCTGTATGTAATTTCAAATTATATACAGATTTTGGCTATAGATAATGACAAAATCTCTTGTAGTGATAGAATTTCTCTCACTAAAACGCTCTAATGGTCACTTGAGCGTTATAACTAATTGCTTGAGCAACATAATTTCATTAGAGAGAGAATAGATATGGCCTATTGATAAGCATAATTTTATTCGCACTTAAGACTTTCAATCTTAATTTTCTTGAAATATAATCAATTGGATTTATTTGGACAATTTAACTATTCTTTCTACAAAATTCTTAATTTATCTACATATTCTTATCTAGAGCTAAATTTCTCACTACCTACGAATTTTACCTACAAATATATTTCATAAGGAAATCTATATATAATTATCTATGAGAAAATCTATAAATAATTTGGATTTGTTACATACAAAAAAAAAATCCATAGATATTT
>Ga0123340_1005791_pt1 | contig 11781 bp, 5 predicted proteins | sample SirMexnodulemix_FD_89961 | JGI IMG/M metagenome (GOLD analysis project Ga0123340, IMG submission 89961) | Root nodule microbial communities of legume samples collected from Mexico - Siratro Mexico nodule mix | ecosystem: Host-associated > Plants > Roots > Nodule | place: Mexico: Nepantla... | reverse complement strand
TTAGTCTCGAGGGAGAGGAGAAGTGTAAAAAAGAAAAAAAAAAAAATAAATGTAAAAAATAATATAAAAAAAAAAAAAAAAATATTTCAAAGGAAAAAAAAAAAAAAAAAAACATAGTAGGAAAGGTGCGTGCGTGATGAAGTAAAAGGGCTGCGAAGAGCGTTGCGATTACTTTGTTTGGTTTGTTTGGAGAAACAGAGAATGGAAGTGAGAGACAAAGTGAAGATGGCTGCTTCTCTCTGGTTTGAAGGCTTAGGAGAAGCTTGTTGCCTTCATCGCGTTGTTCTTCTCTGTATGAGGTCCAACAACCTTTTGATGCGAACTGGCCAGTGTTTCCTCTTAAATGGTTTCATTTTCTTAGGAAGGTATTTTCTTTCCCTTCAATCACATCCAATTTTCTCTTTTCCACACACCATTTTATCCATTTTAACAAAAAATCAACACCCAATACTCTAAATTACCATAACTCTGCACTGAGAAGTCAAATTGGGTTGTGAGTGTGATCAATTTACTATATTGGGTTGTTGGGGCACAGGGAAATAACAGAGGAGGGTTGTTCTTACCTGGTTCTTCATAAGGAAGGGAGAAAGAGGAGATTTTTGAGGGATGGACTTAACTATTTACTATAGTTTTTAGTTTTTAGTTTCCTTTCCCGACCTGTTTTGGAAATGGTTGTCAAACATTTATGGTCTTGATACTGGTGGTGTGAGTACCGTTTTGCTCCTTTTGATTCAGTCTTCAGTGTGAAAAATTAAAAATCTCTGTTTTTCATTCACTTCTCAACTGTTAATGGAGTTCATGGTGCTTTCAGACTTTTAGGATTATATAGTTAGAGTTTATCGTTCCAATCTGTCTGTTCATATGTTATTTATGATAATTACTAATAGGCATTAATTGGGCACAGCGAATTTTGAGAACTGAAATACTTGATATATAATCCTTTTCATATCAGCACTTCAACAAAATCAATCTTTTTCTCCAATTTCCCGGAATATAAGTCTCAATTTGAGTTTTAGGTAAGCTAGCTGTTTGTGCTTGGATGAGTGGGTTTTGGAGGGGCCAAGGTCTGCAAGAGGAGATCTGTTTGTATCTTAAAAGTACTTATGAAATAACTGAACTAGCTTCAATTTATTTGAACACATTGAATAAGAATTTGCTGCAAAGAATTGGATTATGTATACTTTGACATAAATGTGATTGACAGTTATGGGTTGATACCTGCATCTTTTTGTCATGTTTGGATTGTCCTGCACAAGTCACGAATCTGAATTCTACATGTATAATAATTTGAAAATCTTTAAATTTTTGTGCAGTATATTCGTCCTAAATTCGGTTGTGATCCCTGCATTGTGGTGGATATTACCTGGTCAATGCTCACAGTTTGTTTCTCATGAACTGTGTGACTTAGGTGGCACTTTGAAATTTTATTCTTTCTTACGTCTTGCACTCATTCAGCTCTGTTACGTAAGTATGAAATATACTCTTTTTTAAGTGCACATTAACCATACAAAGTACTTTTTGTGTTTCTCTCCAAGTTGATTTTGTTTTCCATTATAACAAGTATGAATTTTCAGTATTTATATTATTTGAAGAATCTATTGATTATCCTGGACTAATGTAACTTTGACAAGCCTTGCCTTGAATGTTTGTATAATTGCTGAACTAATATTTGAAGAATCTATTGATGAGAAAAGCATGGAAGGTCTAACGGACATATGAAATTTCAATGCTAGTTGCATAATTCGTGAGAGGATTTTTTTTCATTTTCTTTTGATGCAATGCATTTTAGATATTTTTATGTATCTAGTTTGCACAAGAAAAAACTCTGCAATTGAATTTGTTTTTCCATTTAATCTGTTGTGATGGTCATTCTTTTTGTTCCCTGCAGGTGCTCTGGTTTTACCCATTGTACGTGTTCAGCATAGTTCTTAGCACAATTTGGTAATTGTTTCTTTTTAATCATCTGTCTTGCGTCTATGTTGGACTGTTTTTGTTGTTTATGTTCGTTGTCAAGTTTTTTCATATTTGTGTGTCTTCTATGTGATGGTATTTCATCAACCAGGTAAAATAAACAAAGTGCTTCTAAACGGACTAGATATTCTCCAAAGATGAAAACAACATCGAAAAGTTGAAATATTATAGCCTTGCAATACCATTCTATATCCATATATACAATCCTCCCAAATAAATACTATAAATTGCTTTTTCTATCCAAAATTAGTGCTCGGCTGGAATTCTTGTTGGAAATTATAGTTTATGAAGTTGTTATATGGAAGAGTGATCATGTAGAAGGGATGAGGTTGTTTTTGAGTTTTCTACCTAGGTTTGTGGTAACATGTAAATCACTTGCATGACTATCCGTAGAATTGGTGCCATTGATTTGATTGATGCTTATGTGGTGGCTATTGAATCCACTCTCCAATCAATAGACATTGTTGCAAAATTGTGACTTGAAATTGAAGGAACTGATAGTTTGGTTGAATGATCGTTCAGACAAAATGAGTTCCCTGACGAGTAGCATCAGGAACCTAAGATGCATAGACACATTTCTGAGATGCCATTTTCGTGTCCCTGAAATGGCCCACCTGCTGGACATGTGAAAATGGACACGTGAATCAGACATTGCTCATTTCGTGTGGTTTACCACCCTTTTTCATGTTTACCCCTTTGCAAGTGACTGTCTGTCAAACTAGTCATTGTCCATAGTCGAACCAGTATTGCTTCTTTCCCGTGCTGGTTTAGAAATTTAATATTTTCTTTTTGGATTTTTCTTTACCATAATGAATTCTCAAATTCTCTTGCATTTTTCTTATTGAATAAGATGTCTCTTAGTAATTTTTTTGAGACTTATTATCATATGAATATATACATCTTATTGTCATATTTGATTTTAATTATTTTGTGTGATTTTGATCATATTTTCTAAGATATATATGTGTGTGTGTGTGTGTGTGTGTGTGTAAATACATATAAGCTGGTTTCGTGCTTACTAGTCACGAACATGAACAAGTTCCTTGTAGAAACGCATGATGAAATGTAAGAGGGTTTACAACATCTGCAACATTCATTGATTTCACCTTTCAAATTTTGGGAATGCATGACTAACATAATGGAGGTTCCTAGATCCAAACAGCAAAGTTTTTGGGTCACTATTGCGTGTATTGGATCCAAGTTAACTGCATCAAATAGTGGACTTCCTAGAGTGTAAATCCATTAGATTGGATGTCTAGAGGAGGAAAATTTTTGCAGTCCTTATGTAAGCATTTGATATGTGCGATTGCTACCCCCCTCCCGCCTCTTATTTAGTTTCAGAAAAAGAAAATATGTGGAAAATATTATATTTGAAGCTGCTATTATGAGTGGAAGGACTAAACTCTGTTCTATGGGAGGACTGGAAATTTTTTCCTTGATATAAGAGGCTTCCGTGTTTTTTATTACTGGCCAGCCAAATCCTGAAGGGTACAAATTAATTATGGTTGTTGTCCAGCTTTTCTAAATATGCCCATTTTCTCATTAAATTCCCTTTCACCGTTATGGTTCTTGCTGAGAAATCTGTTGAAGTGGTACGATTACATGATTTTCCAAGTGCAATTGTGAATGAGAGGGAGCTTTTGCTCCTTAGCAATGTCTGTTAGGAGATAATTCGCCTACAAGGGACTGTTTTTAAGACGAGTATGTCCCGTCATCCATACGCAGAAGACAAACTGTGGTGTTTAACAACTTAGTTGGTTACTAAGAGGAAAGGAAAAGGCTAGGAGCTTTTCCCACAGTTGGAAGCTCTTGCTCTTGCTTTTATGTTTGTTTTTTTCCTGTTTCTTGCTGAATATATCAGTCTCTCTACGAAAGATGGGATTTATTCCTATCAAAATTGCTAACAGAATGTTTTTAGGTACAATGACATTGCCAAGTTTGGGTATGCTGCAATGGGAAGATCTAAGCTTACTGTAGAGAAAGGCTCAAGCCAAAGCAACTCACCAACTGTACAAAATGCTCATCAAGTAAAAGGACCGTCTGGTTTGGGAGGGTAAAGTTCTAATTAACAGTCACTTCATAGAGCAATATTTTTTCTTATTTTCTATTTGATATCTGTTTTTTAAGGGGTAAATAATGTAAAAGGTTCAGCTACTGTGTTTACTTAATTCAGGGTCATGATTGGAATAGGACAGCAGGTGTACTCGATACTCCTTTTGAGTGTTTTTTTCCTTGAGGTACAGAAATCATTACAATTTCAGTTTCCTTACGTATAGGATAATGTATACATGCCCTGATATGCAGTAAAATCGATTGTCCATTTTATCCTTATATATGCTATTTCTGATGCTAATTGCAGGTCTATGCAACAGGATTCATACCATACATAGGCAAGCTGATTAATTTTTTACTCCTTTCCTGGATGTATGCATATTACTGCTTCGAGTATGTGGTCCTTAATCTCATCTATTGCTTGATGTGTTTAAATTGAATGTATGCTCATTAAATATGCTTTTTTATTAGGTACAAATGGAACTTCAATGAAGTGGCTCTTGACAGAAGGCTGGACTACTTTGAGTCTTACTGGCCATTTTTTGCTGGTTTTGGTAAGTGTACTTGAAATCAACTAGCGCTAATCGTGAGAATTTAACAAATCTTCTTAGCTAGAGAATTTCATATGTTAGATCATGAGGATTTCCTTTTATTGTTTTATTGGTTTTATGAGATAAAAAACAGCTTATAATACTAACCTTACGAGGAAGAACAGTTCCTTTTTTGTGTGTTTTCTAGTAAAAGATAAATCATAATCAGTTTCTTTAACACGTGTAAGTGACAAAGTTATAGGTTGGTGGTGGAAGGATGATGATTAAGGGAATATGGATGAGATTTGGAGAATTTCAACAATGTGGTGTGGGAAGTTAGTAAGCAGAATCCATATAATTCATATTGAAATTATCTCCTTAGCTGTTGAAGTTTAAAATTCATTCTTAATTCTATCATCTTGAAGAATGATGAACTACATTGGAACAATTTTTTTGTATTATATATAGTCCAGTACTTTATCTTATGATTCGCATGATGTTTGAGTTAATATGTAACTTATGTCCCTGCAGGGAGCCCATGTGTTTTGGCCATATTCTTTTTTTCTCCCCTTGTTAGTTATGGGATTATGGCTATACTTTTCCCACTGGTATGGTAACTATGTTGTTTATTCCCTTCTAGTTCGTTCTTTTCTCCTGCACTTTTTTATGTATTTTGCATTTCCTTTTGATATTCAAAACTAAAATATCATGAATAAACTATGTAGTGAACTAGAAACATACATTGTATATTTCAGTTTGTTCTAACTGCAACTGGGTCAGAGTGTGAACAAGAAATATCCTTCGAAAAACACAAGTGGAGAGCTGCTGGAGTGGAAAGACTTCCAATATTTTATGTTGCAGACAAAGTCTCGTAAGCTCTTCATTGCTTATCCCTTTGCTCTATACATTGCGTTACTAAACTTAGCTACTAGGCAAGTAGACCCAAAAGGGTACTCTCACGTGTTGGTACAATGGTGAATATTGCCTAATTATTTTATATGATAATTTAGGACACCACTTGCTCTGGTAAGTGCCAGTTCTTTCAATGATGATGAAAATTGCATTTTTCTGTGTTAATTTGACCAAATTGACTTTGCCAAATTCTTGTTAGTACCCATAGATTTCCTTCTCCTCTTCTTGGTTGCTGCCTCTAAATACATGGATTTTTCAAGTTGAAGATATATGTCAAAAGTTAATATTATTTTTTGATAGAAATCTTCACAATGTGTTATAGATGGAAAATGCTGCTAGTCGAATTGTTTGGAACTTTATTAAAATTGTGGTTATTATTTGGCTACGATAAGATATCAAACTCTTCCCATGGAAAAGGAATCGTCTGAGGTTATATTGTTATGGTTCTAAACGATTCTAGCGGATGATCAAGTTTGGTAACTAGTTGACCTCATTTGTCATTTAAGAGCTAAACTTGGGGAGTAAAAATTTACCTTGTACTATCTCTTTCTGTTTTGCTGGTGAAATTGGGAGTTAAGGAGCTGTTAAGGGTGTTGGAATGGTGATAACTGTCTTTTATTCATGTTGTCTTTTTTTCTATTAGTATGAGGTACATTATGAAATCAATGACTCACTATTTAATAATCCAAAATTCTGGTAACGAGTTAATGACCGGTGTGCTTGCATGATGTATTATCATTTTAGCTAAACTGATTTGTATTTATATAGGTTGTGGATGTTATCTCTTTTACCCTTGGAAAAAGGGGACCAGATGCAAGACAGAAAAGAACAATAAGGTTGTCGTGGTCAGTTATTCTGGCATTGCTAATGACAAGTGAGAACACAAACTGATTTTTGTCATCAAAGGCTGTATTTATTTTATACTTTACTGTGCAAATAGTTATTCAATATGTGCAACTCCCTACCACCGTTCACCTTTGCTAAGAGTTGTTCAATTTGATTCGTTTGCTATATCTGTCTCCTGTTTAATGCTGTAGGACAATTTTTATGTTACAACTGATGCGATAGGTTGTACACGTGACTTCAGAATTCGGACGCAGAGTTAAGCCACTAGCCACTGGCAGATCAAAAATCACCAAAGTGGGCCTCAATTTGGGTCGGTTTGTATTGTAGGAGTCTACTCCTTCCTAACAATTTGATAGAATCATGCTGTATTTAAAGTGAAATGGTCATTCAAATTTGAAGTGTGCATATATCTTTCAAGCAGTGATTGATCTAATGCTAGGGTTTGAGTGAACAAATAAAATATTTAAATTATCTAAAATATAAAATGTATGAATAAAAATACTTAGATAAATTGAAATGAGTGAGTAGGGGGTATGAGAAATAATACACATAAGTCACTTGAGGTATTCATTTAAATATCTGATTAATAGATTTTATTTGCAGATATGAACTTAATCATCTTTTAGGTGCTCTCAATTGGGATAATAACAAATTAGATCAGCTTCTTCTTTATTTTTGAGATACATACAAGTCCCTTCTATTTTTAACAGAATAAGCCTCCACCTTCTCCTGTTTTTTAAATCAACATCTACCATTTTTTATGTTTTAATAAATGACTTTTATCTATTTTTGGTTTTATTAAATGGCCATTCATTTTTCCTATTTTAGTTTAAATTAATATTAAAGTTTTAAATATAAAACTTAAAGAATTATTCACGAACAAATCACATTTTAAGAACCTGTCTAACTGAGATTGTGTACTCAATCTTGACTGAATGTGAAAACTTAAAATAACTTAAAATAAAACATTACCTTTTATAGTTATTATGTATGTTTAGAAAACACAAATTTAAAAAATGTTTAATATTTTCTTTTATTTATTGAGAGGATTGGTTGAAAGAAAATCACAACTTCACTTATTATATCAGTTTCTTTTCTCTTTTTTTATCTTTGTTTTTAGAGAGGTTAATGATGGTATGTTCTATGAAACCCAACAATAACAGAAGAGATTAGTTAATAGAGAAATAAGTGTTAAAGCCTCCCCTGACATACCTTTTCACATTTGTTGAATTATTAAATAAAAGGAAGTTAACAAGAATTTGTATTTTAATAAATTTCATTAAATAAAAAATTGTTACTGACATATTTGGTCTTTATATTAAAATTGTTTTTGAAATAATTTGTATTCTTTTATTTCACATGTTATGTTATGCTATGAGGTGGGAAAGAGTTTAACAAAAAAAAACATAAAAGCAGTGGAAGAGTGGGAAGAAGAGAATCATTGTCCGATAAATTTGACGACCACGCGCGGCACTGTTGCCGAATCACACTTGCTTTGGTCCAAACCAAACCCGCACTTGGGAGGCATATGATTGGAGCACGTGAAGCGCGTGGTACTTTATTTTCATTGCATTATTATTTTGTGATCGCTATTCACATATTCGGTGAGGTGGTCCCCACGCGATACTTAATACAACTTCATGGATGGATGGATGTGATTGCTAGCTACAATCCATCCTAGCCGTTCCTTTCTTCATTCAATCTTCTCTCTCTCATCATTCCCCATGTCCTTTCCTTAAACACATAAAGTAAAAACCCCAAATCACGTCTTCCAATATCCAAATAATTATTTTAATCCTGAGGTCAAAACTTGTGCTTTTCATTATCAATAATAGTCCTACTAAAACACTATAATATATTATACCCAATTTCATAGTTTTTCAAAGCGGGATTTGCGGTTTGGTACAAACAAAGGCAATATCAAAAAACAATGCCAAGGTGAGAAAAAAAGGTAAATTTTATTGTAAAGTGAGCGAAAGTTTAGTTTTGTCTGCTAACAAAGTAGAAAGGTATGGGTATCCTATGGCTGAATCACAGTCATAATATGCCATATCCACACGTTAGCAAATGACTAAAAGATCTTGCTTTCGTATTTTAGTTGTTGATGCGTATATATATACCACCATTTCATTTTATTTGGGCTGTCCTAAAACATTGGAAGATTTGAATGTTACACAATTCAGAAACCTATGATGTACTTCCAAAAACATAAATAAGTTATTTATACCTTTGATTTACCAAAATTTGATCCCTAGTTATTAATCTAGTATTATATTTTATAACATTATTAAGTTGTGGAATTGAAAATAGAATGAGAATTGGAAGGGAGGTATAGAAATAAGAAAGTGGGAATCCAAAGGGTGAGTGTTGTGTATGTATGGGAAATAAGGGTAAATGGTTAAAAGTGTGAGGTGATGAAAACGGAAAAATAAGAAAGAGAGAATGATTGGGCAATGAACAGAGGGTAGTAAGTAATCTGAAATTGACTGTTAAAGTCAACACCAAAGTCATTTTCCTTGCCGTCCTGCCTTCTTCATTTCTCTTTCTCTTCCTTTTGTCTTTTCCCCATCTCTATTATTCAATCTTCAACTTTCCTATTCACCATTCTACATATACCTAGCCTTACCACCACCTTTTTCATCATCATCTTTACATCACCATTTGTTTAAATATCATCAATGTCAAACCAAGCTATCACTTCCTAAACGTATACACAATCAACGAATATGATAGGTATACTAAACTAATACTTCACACGCTCCTCCTTCAGTATTTTTTTGTTGTTTTTCAATTTCTGACATCACGTTCTGTTTTCTTCACCAAAAATATGTCGTGAGGATTAATTTTAATTTTAAAATTCCTAGAAAAAATTTTGATAGTTTGAGAATAAGAGTGGTGGAAATTAATGCCTTCCAGCTTCTGACATCTCCTCAAGTTTATCTTCAAAGGCACACATAAGTGAGTAACTGAGATTTGTACACTGAAGCTACCAAGAATTACTATTTATGTATTTTGGGCTCACACTCCTTTCTTTCCTCACAATCCTATTTTGCTTAGTGTCTCCTGCCATTCTAATTATTTTTTCCTTTTCTGTTTACAATTTTACTAAAAATAACTTCTTTTCCTTTATTTATACACTTTCCTGCTGGAAGAGGAACACAAAATCTTCAAATTAATTCATTTAATAACTCCACACAAGCAAACAAATTAAAAGGGAAATGTAAGTTAATAATAACACTAGAAGGAAAAAAATTAGCAGCGGGTTTAATACAGTATATGCCATTTTATGAGTAGAAAATATTTGAACTATAAAAGAAAACGAACATAACATATATGAAGAGCATGGAACGAAGGCAAGCAAATCCTTCCCTTTAAATTCCTTTGTTTTAATTTTTTTTTCATGCTGTCATACATAGAAAGAAAAGAGAAGAAGCAAATAAAGTAAATAAAAATAGCAAGACAAATTTCCTCCTATACAAACTCTCTCTGTCTCCTAAGTCCCTTTGGACCAAAACCAAACATACCAAGATCTCCAAAGAGAAGAAGTACAAAAAAATGTAAATAATAAATAAAAAAGCATAATCAGAACAGAATCTAATTATCTACTCAACTGTGATGAGCATGAGCTAGCATGCATCCATGGAATTTTCAAAAGCACTCACTTATCACAAATTCATTCAACTCAACTTCCAATCTGCAAGAAGAAGAAAAAAAAAAGGGAAAAAAAAATCCAATAATCAAACTGCAGCTCCTCCTCCTCAAATTACAACTTAAAAATACAAGTTAAATGGAGGGATATATAGAGAAATTTTGACATATTTACAGCACAGAATCTACAGATGAAAACGAAACCAACTAACCAATTTGAGAGTTCATTGGGAGCTATTAGGAGCATCTTCTCCACTCTCACTAGGTTGAGGTTGATGTTGATGTTGATGCTGATGCTCCAAGGGATGATGATGGTGATGATGGTGATGGGGATGAGCATGATGATTGTCGGAATTAATATTGAAAGCAGGTCTGGTGTAAGCATTAAGTGCAGCCAACATGCCCAAGTTGGAGTCGGACATGGCGAGACCCAGATGCTGTGAAGGTTGCTGCGGCATTAACATTGACCCCAGTTGCAGAGAACCCCCACGTGCGCCTTGGAATTCAAGGGCACTCGGAAGATTGAACCTTGGCATGAAACCACTCTGAGGAAAAGGCCACATCTGACTCTCCGAACTCGCAGAGGATCCACCACCACCAGAAGAAGCTGAAGCTGAAGCGGCGGCCACTGCTGCAGCAGAAGCAGAAGAAGCTGCGGTTACTGGAAGCATCCAAATTGTGCTGCCCGGAGGCCCACTTGCGGGAGCGGGCGCCACGGCCCACATCGCTGTCGCGGGTAGCAAATTCGTGGGCCTGAGAAGCCCAGAACCAGCTTCGGTTTGCTGCTGGGCCTGCTGCTTCGGTAGCTGTAGGTTCGGAGTTCTAGGCGAAGAACCGTCCCCGCTCTCGTTCTGAGACTGCGTGTTAATGTTATCGTCTTTGAACAGATCTTCTCGGTAGCGTTTCCTGAGATAGCTGTCTCCGGAGTCGCCGCCACCGCTGGGAAGCGCTTCGGCGATTTGATCGGCGGAAAGAAGCTGTTGCTGTTGGTGCTGTTGGTGCTGCTGGTGAGCATGAGCGTGAGGGTGGAAGCCAAGTAAAGCGGTGTGCTGAAAGGCTTCCTCGTAGGGGTGGTGAGCGAGGGCGAGCGCGCCGTGGAAGGTGTGCGGGGCCGACTTGGACGGCGGAGCCGAGAGCGTGGAGCCGCTGCTGCGGAAGGAGACGTTGAGGGTGGAGAAATTAGCGGGGATGGTGCCGGTTCCGGTGGCGGCGATGATGGCGGGCTCGGCCTGCTGGAGGAGCCACTCGATGGTCTCGCCATCGGACTTGTGGCCCAATTCTCTGGTCAATTGGAAAACCCTAGCGGCGCAGGTGGCGGGCATTCGAATTCTGCGGCCGCGGCCGTCGACTTTGGTGTGCCTGTCCTTGGTGGATCGCTTGGGAGGGTTGGTGGCGGCGGGGGAGGCGGCGGCGACGGTGGTGGAGAGTTGTTGGGTCTTGTTGGCGGAATCATCAGATCTGGTGGCGATGGCTAGGGAGGCGTCGATGGAGGAGGAAGAATTGGAAGAAGAAGAGGTGGAGGAGGAGATGAAGGGGGATGAAGTAGTGTTTGGCCTGGCATCGAAAGGAACGGGAAGATGGTGGGGATGTGGACGAGGGTGAGTAGCAGCACTAGCACCACCACCACCAACTCCTCCTCCTCCTCCTACCACTCCTACTGTGTTTGTTTTTGTGTTGCTGTTGTTTGTGTTGCTGCGGCTCTGCTTGTTGTTTTGCAAATCTGATAGTTCCATTTGGTGGGGAAGCCTCTCACCAGCTTTACTTGTCTTTTTTTTTTTTTTTTTTTTTTTTTTTTTTTTTTTTTTTTTTTTTTTTTTTTTTT
>Ga0123340_1005786_pt1 | contig 11788 bp, 7 predicted proteins | sample SirMexnodulemix_FD_89961 | JGI IMG/M metagenome (GOLD analysis project Ga0123340, IMG submission 89961) | Root nodule microbial communities of legume samples collected from Mexico - Siratro Mexico nodule mix | ecosystem: Host-associated > Plants > Roots > Nodule | place: Mexico: Nepantla... | reverse complement strand
TATATATATATTATTTTCCTTCTATTCTAACCTTTAAATAAGAATTTCTGTAAGAATAACTAGAAAACAAGAATAAAAAGTTTTAGTTTCTTTTAAAGTTAGAACGTAATATATAATTTTTTTTTAGTGATTACCTAGTTTAGTTTAAGCATATTTGTTTATATAGATGACATGTATTCTTTTTACCAGAGGTGATCTTAATAAAGTGTGTTAACACCATAACAAAGTCGATTACCATTGAGTGAAACTTTTTTTTTTTTTTTCTAAATATTTAGTGTTATTGCAGATCAAAACTGGAGACAATTTATTAAACTGAAACAATTCGAATACTCATTGGTTAGCTTAAAATATTATTAATTTATGCTCTTCTGTTTAATTTAGGAAATGTTTTTAATAGGTAATTAAAAAAAATCAAACTTTTCTATAAATTTAAATTTAATTCATACACGTTGGTTTTTCGTCACTTTTTAAAATTAAAATGTATGATCGAATTTTAAATTATTATTATTTAATTATTTTACCTCTTATTTCTCTACCTTGTTCCAAGTTTCCACCCCTCGTCTTTTCTCCATTCTTCCTCATCCAAATTATCAAAAATATATTTGTCCTCCTTCCTTTTTGGTTAATCATTTTTTTATTCATTCGCTTTTTGTAAAAACTGGACAAACTTGATGGTCTGGTTTGATTAGTCCAATAAGAATTGTGAAGTTTGGCAATTGCTTCTTATACCCCATCATTTACTTGATTCCTATAACTGCTAGGAAAATACTTGCGTGTCCCTGTGAATATATATAAAAGCTTGGTGATTTTTGACAGTAACGGATTTTGGTCAGAGGTGGTACGGTCTCTAAAGTTGGAGGAGTCGAGTCATCTTCTTCGCAGGTGAAGTTTTCACACTCATTTTGTGTCTCTTTGTTTAGAAGTTGGTGAGATATGTTTTGTGTTTTAATTGGATTTGATTTGAGTTTGATTTTGATAGTTGCATTGGTTAGGGTTTCTATTGGATATTGTTTGGAAACATATTTTCAAAAAATAATTTCTAAAAATATATTTTAGAATCTATTTTTGGAAACATATTTTGGAAATATATTCTAAAATTTATTTTCCAAAAATACATTCCGGGAAATACTTTCTGAAATACTTCATAATCTCCCAAAATTCATAAAGACATAATTGTAATTTTTGAAAATCGATGGGATGCATGAAGCAATTGTCCGCGTCTTTTAATTCTAGTCTTATTTGGGCCTGATACGTCCTAATCAAAATATTTACTGGCCCGAAGTGGGCTGGAGTGAGATGAGTTGGGATAGTCCATTTGCCAAGATTTTTCATTTTATTATTATTCTTTTAAGACTGGAAAAAACATAAATGATAAATGCAATATTACGTGTTGATGATGCTCCTTTTACGGTTAACTTTTTACGCACGTTGAGTATTATTTTAATATCTAACACTTGTTTATTGTTACAATTGAGTCCACTCTGTTATTCTTATAATTTGGTATTATATTTTGCTATTTTTACAATACAAATGACAATCTTACGTGTTTTTAGTTAAAAGTGAATAAAAATGTTTTATTATGTTATGGGTTACTTCACTGTGACTACTCTCAAATCTTGGATGTGAACAAAAACTATTCTTAAAACAATCAGTTACTTAAACACTCAATTACATATAGGTCTTTATTAAATAAGGGCTTATTTATACGTTCACAAATTATCTTGGTAAAACTAAAGTCCTTTATAAATGCTTGCCAATTTCGTAAATGATAATTATCTATGTTAACAAACATAAGTGTCTACTAACAATGTATTATAAAACTCTGTAAACGTCTATACTGTGATATCGTCATGCATGATAACGTGACAACGTAACAGTTATCACTGTCAACCTGGTTAGGGATAATGAATGAATAGTGTAAGAATTTTATAGTAGCGATATATATAAAACATTGTAAATAACAATAGTTGAGATTTGAAGGAACAACACAAGAATAATGAGAATATATAGACTTTGTATTGAGACAATAGATCATGGTTTGTCTATAAGAATTGTTGTATTAGAGGATAGGAGGTATCATTTCCAACTGAAATGGAATTCTGCTAAGTGTGACTAAACTGAAACAACATGATCTCTTGTAAAATTAACTGAACATATAGAAATACAATGCAAAAAGTAGATTGAGGAATCCAAACTAAAAGAACTCAAAGTCCAGATATTTACCCCCAGACTTCATGTCATTATTACCTGCAATCCTCTTACTACTATTGTTCATGCCAACCCCAACAGTATCAACTGGTTCAAACTTTGCTGCTACATCACATTCAACCGCTCTTGGAACTTCTGGCGGCGTGCTGCACCTGATCAACGCCCAGTTCACGCCTTCAAAGAAAGGGTGCTGTTTGATCTCAGTCGCACCCCTCTTCACCCCGAGCCGGTGCTGCGGCTCCTTCACCAGCAGGCCGCGGATGAGATCACGGCTCGCATAACTCGTCGCCGGTGACTCCGGAAATCTGAGCTGCTGGCCTACCACGTTGAACAGCGTTGCACGGTTTCCTGAGCCTTTGAAAGGAGTCTTCCCATATAACAGCTCATGCAAGAAGATTCCAAATGTCCACCAATCAACTGCACTTCCATGACCTTCTCCTTTGATGATTTCAGGAGCAAGGTATTCGTGAGTGCCAACAAAAGACATGGACCGAGCGGTTGTTGGTTCGGCAACAAGCTCAGGAAGTGTGCTGGATGGCACGCCGGGATCGGCTTTCGGCTTCCGTGACTTCTTGTTCTTCTGAGCGAAAAGGCGAGGCATGAAACATGAAGGCTGCATGCATACTGATGAAGGCTCAATGCATGCAGGTTGCACACAGAATGCACCGCCGCCTCGTTTGGAGGGATCGCCGTCGATATTTCTGATAAGGGTAGGTGAAACGGCACATCTGAGAGAAAGATCGAAGTCTGAGAGCATTATGTGACCATCATCTCGGACCAGTACATTTTCAGGTTTAAGGTCTCGGTACACCACTCCAAGCATGTGAAGATATTCAAGTGCCAGCAGGACCTCTGCAGCATAAAAGCTACACACCATGACAAGCATTTTATTAGTCAACACAGCAAGGAAAATTCATAGAGAAGCATATCTTGTATCAGTAAGGGAAAAGGTATTTGCATGATACTTGAATATGTTACAAAATACAGATGAACACATAAAGATCAGTAACTAGAAAAAGGAGATCTTCACAACTGATAGCAGTTACTCACAGTTCTGATAAATGAATGTATTTGTATCAGTAAAGTACAAAGCATACCGTGCAGCATACTCGGAGAAATGTTTCCCAGGTTGTCTCTGCCTTAAGGTGTGAAGATCACCCCCCGGACAGTATTCCATTAACAAACAGCAGAATCTGTCAGTCTCAAAATGTGTGTACAAAGTAGGCAGAAATGGATGGTCCAGCAACTGCAATATCTCTCTTTCTGTCTGAGCCCTAGTCAGCTTATTTCTGCTTGCTAAGGATGCCTTGTCCATAACTTTCATTGCAAAAAAGCATCGAGTTGCACTCAGCTCTGAGAGATACACACTCCCAATATCACCACAACCAAGTCGTTTGAGTAACCTAAAGTGACTCATCCCCAGAATTCCATCCCGTGCTCGGATGGCAAGGATAGCCTTCCATCTAGGATCATTTCCTTTGTGTGGCTTATTTGCACTACCGGTTATGTTACTCCAGTTGCTGTCATCACTGAGGCCACTGCTATCACTTGCTAGACTAGCACTAGTTTTTGCACTCTCCAGTGAATCCCCTCTTACACTTCCTTTGGTGCTATCACAATTCCTGTCCAAGCTAAGCATGCCATCACTAGTGACTGCATCACTCCGGTATGTACTTGCACAACTATTAACGATGCTCATTGTTCTCACAACACTAGTACTATCAATACTACTAAGAGGACTGACATTACCACTTGGAGGCAAAGATGCATCCCAAACACATTCTTTCTCTTCAGAATCCACAGCAGGAGGAGAGTTCTCAGTATTCTGAGATGCACAAGCACCTGAAAGCGGCGAGGGTAAGTTACGCATCTCATTTGACTCATCAACCAGGCTTTCTGCAGGAGAAACAACAGCCACGCTTTGTTTCTTGGCAGGAACACAAATTGAAAGATCTTCTAGGAAAGGGCCCTTCAAGGACACACTCTTCATTAGGCATGCTGCCTCAGATTTAGTTTGACCCATTGGTACATAAACCGTTCTCATAAGATCAGTATCAACAGGCTCTGGGGGATGACTTGCACCAGCAAATGAACTAGGACCAGTTTCCCCGAAAGAACCATTGCTACCCTTCAATGTCTGAGTATTAGGCACAAGTTCTACAGCTTCTGGTAAAGAGCTCTTTCCTTTCCACGTTCTTGTAGGCACAGGGGAGGGAGGCTCTTGACATGACCGTGTATCGAATCCCATATCCTCTCTTACCAAAACTATTCGCGCATTTGACAACTGAGCCACTTCTCTGATGGAGGCAAGATGTGTCATAGGGCCTTCTCGTGACTTTGAAAACTGATTCCCTTCTCTTGCTGGAATCCTTCGCAAACCCGAAACATCCTGAGCATTTAGTCTTTGATCAGCTTCTCTTCTTGCAGCAGTGTGTGCATTGGATACCTCAACCAGAACAGGCAAGGACCGAGGAAGTACCTTTGGCTCTGCAACCCTCTCCATATCCCAATATCACATATCATCAAACAATGACTTCTAGTTAAGAAAACCCTGCAAAATTGAGCAAAGAACTAATTTAATAGAAGATTCACTCAACTTGAATTAACTGTGAGTTCTTAATTTAAAACCAATTATCAAGTGATAAAGCCGGGAACCGAGTAAAACAACAAGAATATGGAATGATAGAATAAAGTAGTCTTATTCTTCTTAGTAGTGACTAGTGGTAGCTGCGGAAAGCACAAACAGCATTATAAATTGGATCAACAGAGAAACGACAAATGTAGAAAGCACAATTTAATAGCTTGAAACATCTTAGACACCATAAAAACAAAGCCATCTGTAAAATCTATTTCCCAATACTAAACACACAAAATAGCACTGAATACAAAGGAGCTTAAATTATTAAAGTTTGAAAATTGATTTGAAGTGGGAAAACATAGTTTATCAGAGCAAATATCATGAAATGGTGGAATTGATGCCTGATAATCAGTCACAGACCCATTGATAAGATAATCTCAAAGTACAAACCTTTGACCAAGAAGCCTCATCTTCAGAGGAAATAAGAAACATACAGAAGATAAAGAGAGAAGAACCCAAAAAATAAAGACAACAAGAGGTGGAGAAATTAAAAAAAAAAAATGTAAAAACTCCCAATCTTGTATTTTGTTGCCATTGGAAAACCATCACCCAAAACACGTCAAACGAAAGAAAACAAAGAGGGAAAAAAAATGATGAAACAAAGAGAGATCTAGGCACCCAAAAGCACAATAGGGAGAAGGAATAATAGAGACCCACCATTGAAATGATGAAGAGAAACAATGGGCATCCTTTTGTTTCCCCTCTTCTTCACTATACTGTCTCCTTTCACAGCTCTCGACTTAGAGCTTCTTCACAGCTCCCTTCACTCTGCAGAACACAAACAACAAAAACTCTCTCTCTCTCTCTCTTCACTTAGGTGTGAAACAACAATGGTTAGAGAAGATTGGACGACGAAGCAAGAACAGAAAAACAAAAGCTTGAGGAGGGGTGCTTTTCTTTTTTATTCCTTGAAGTTGTTTATGTTGTTGCTGTGTTTTTTCTCTCTCACTAGAATGGAAGTGGCTGTGTGTGACTGACTGGGGAACTAAAGCGGTGTTGGAGATAGTTATGGTTAGCTTTTGCTTTCTCTTTTTGATTTTTGGCATTTGAATGAGTGGGAAGAAGTTAACGATGGGAAGGTAGTAGTAGTATAGTACTACACTTTGTTCAGAGAGAGAGAGAGAAAGTGGGGCCATGCATGTTCCTTCTTTGTGCTACACTGCTTTTCAAAGGTGGGACTCAATCAAACAACGAAAGTGAATGCCCAACTCTAACCTATTTTTATGTTTTTTTCTTTTTTTTTTCTGGGATCTCTGTTTTCATATTGTAGTATTGGCACGTGCCAATCACTCCCTTCAATTTTCTATCACTTATTTTACACTTAATTTTTATTTTCTTTGACAACGACCGTAGATATTTTTTAGATGCTCTGACTTAATTCCATATATAAACAATCTTTACCAATTAATTTACATGTTTGGATTATACATTACTGGTAGTATTAGTATAGGATTATTTCGTTTTGATTGGTTCAAATTCGAGGTATAATAGCTCAAAAATTTTATAATTTTTGTCTGTTATCAAGTATTAACATCCATTTAAGATTCAGGTACTATAAAAAGTGTTCAGATACATCAGAGTTATGTATGGATGGAGAAAAACTAGAGAGAAGAAAAAAAGATTTTTGAGAAAGCGAGAGAGATACGGGAAAAAGAGTCTGAAAGTATAGAACGTCACACGAGGTATGAAATTATGTTGAATATTTATAAAAGAAGAAATTATTATTCTTAATAAACTGATTTAATCTAAATATGATTGCTTTTAATAAAAAGAAATGTATAATTTCGTATGAAAAAACTTTATTAGTTCCGAGTACTCAAACTCTAAATTAGTGCTTAAACTTTCTTTTCACTTAATCTAACAATAATTGATTAATATAATTATATGTTTAGTACAAATAATTTCTTTAGAAAATAATCATTTGGTGGTTACTTTTTTATTTGATAAAAAACAAATATATAAATAGACAATTTGTTCTCAAATATACAGAAAAACTCAGATATATAGTATGTATATATATATATATATATATATGTATATATGTATGTATATATATTTTAACATGACTACATATCTATCCTCAGTTATTATTGAACTATGAAAACCCCCACCGTGCTCATCCATTCGAATAGACGACGACAACTATAACAGTTGTCATGGTTACTGTTGTGTCGATTATTAACGCTGCAAAACGTACGTTTGAAGACAGACACATAGCAGACTTAGGAGCAATCACTAAAACCATGATTGCTGTTCACTCTTCCTTTCAGCCTTAATCATCCACAGTTAATGTGGCTTAAGACTAATGCACGTGTTGTTGATTATGCATTAATTAAGCATTCTTAAAATTTGCCACTGTTCTCACAGTCAAAGTGTGAGAAAGTGGTGGCACAAGGGATGAGTGAGAATGAATGAATAAAGAAAGAGAAATTTAGAAGATGAAGCAAAGGAATTTCTTCATTCCTACCAAAAAAGAATAAACAAAGTCGATATGAAAGGGTGTTAAAGCAACCCATGCATGCCCACCAACTCAGCTGCAATGATGACACTAAGAGTGGAAGTGGAGTCTTTTAAAAGGAAAAAGCTTCTATCATTAATTCAATAACATCTACTTTCTTAAATTTTCCATGCAAATCAGAAACCAGACACCATTATTCATATTATATGCTTCTTCAAATATTTCCCCATTCACCAACAACCCTAGTTGGTTGCTGTTTTTTTTTTTTTTTTGACCAGCGAAACCTAGTTGGTTGCTGTAAATCACAGATTTTTTTTTTCTTCCTTTTTATGAATAAGAATACTCTTTCTATAGTAAAATAGTAATATTTATTTCACTTAATTAATCTATTTTGGGATGAAGTGGTAGCTAGCTAGTTGTAGTTCCATAACATCTGTGATAATCTTTTTACTGTGTCATGAAATAAAGTGATGCTTTTAATTCGTGTACAAATTTTGTTTATTTCTTTGTGAAATTAAACATTTTGCAATTGAAAATTAGAAACTAATCTCTTAAACCATTGTTCTAATAATTCAAATAAACAAACAGAAGTGAATGACCATTTTGAAACTTCCACCAAAAGAAGCTGGTTTCTTTAAAGGAGAAACATCTGGGTTAAATGAAGTTTATGAACAGAACATAACCCTAATGAACACTATATATATTCCTTATAGTGGTAATTGGGGTAGTTATGAATTAATGGCAGTGTAAGTTGTGAATACGAGGATGTTAAGGCAAAAAGAAAGGGTTTGGTGAAGAATGTAGGTTTTTGAAGATGACGATAGGAGCAAAAAGTGTGAAAGTAGAATCTAGTCCTATCTCTTGAGAGAAGTGATGGGTTTGGCACTGCAAAGAGAATCCATGTTGGGGAGAACTTGAAAAGGCGAGCCACAAGGAGGGGTTGGTGTCGGGCACGCCTTCTTCAAACTTCAAAGGAAAACTTGTTTCTTTCTTTCACTCTCTCTTTCTTCATGCATCAGACATAGCCAAATTTTTAGTGGGCGGTGACCATTGGCTTCATTCCCTTTGGCGTTTTCCCATGTTCCCTTAAGTCAGACCTTATTCTCTTCTTCTCTCTCTCTCTCTCTCTCTCTCTCCAAACTATGTTTCAGTGTGCATGCAGTGATCTTTCGGGTATTAACACTCAATTCTATGACATCTACACCAAACCCTTTTGCCCATTCTTTCATTTTATGTGCGTAAATATCATGCATGCGCATCTATGATGCAGAAAGAAGGATCACGCAGCTAGAATATTGAGTTTTCTTACATATATATGTATATATACTATAGGGTATATATATTATTAAAGACATCAAAATGTGAAGATACGAAAGGCTTTTTCCTGATTTGATCCTCAAACCAATGATTTAAATAATTACATACCATTTGTTATTACTGAATAAAGCGGGTTCAAAAAAAGGTGTAAAAGGGAAATGAAACTTTTTGACCATAATAGTGGGTGCGTACACCTTCAACTTTATGTTGTTAATCTCACATAATATTGTGGCTGCTTAGCTTTTGCCTCGAAGTTATTGTATTGCGTACATAAAAGTGGTGTTTGTTGATCAAGTCCATAACGACTCAAATGGATCCTTTTTTCTTTTCAAGGCTAAGACTACACTGCACTTTATGTGGAGCATTTTTTAATTTGTAGTCACCACCACATTGAGACTTCAAAATAACAGTAACTAAACTCCGAGGCACCATCAACTGTTCTTTTCAAACTCCAAGTTTTCCCCTTAAAGGGAGTTTCATACCTTTGTCACAGAGCCACCCAGTTACTCCTATCCATTGCACATTGCAAAAACCAATTGCATGTTATCAAAACTTGAGCTTCCTTTCCTACTCACCTTGCCCATTTTGGCATCAAATAAAGAAAAGATGCATATTAGCATGAGGAAAAAGCAAAAGGGGTCTTATGAATTTGTGCCACCACTTTTTTCCTTCTTTTTTTCTTTTCTTCTGGAATTGTATTACATATGAAAGAATATATCAGAGCATGTTTGGAACACAATTGGATTTATAACATTGAATTTTACGTTTATTTGTTTGAATTATGCTTGGTTTTGCAAAGCATTTAGAACAAGATTAAGTTTCTGAAACTTCGTTTGCTACACTGATAACTAATATTTAATATAGTGGTATGATTATTCTTTTGAAATAATAACTTAAAAGTTGAACTTCATATTTATATGTATTTCAGTGTTTAGTTCTTGATAGTGGCTGTTGAATATCTCCTCGGAGATCACTTTTCATTCTCATGATGAAAAAATATTTGGGCAGTTCTTAACAATGACTTTTGTTCCACCAATTATGATGCCTATGATGTATGATGTATCCACCAGCTGTACATGCATAAAGGAGCGTAGTTTCAAAAGTATGAAAAATATGACTCAAATTGTAAATGCTATATAATTTAATTTCTGTTAAATGGTGTTAAATTAATTATTGTTTAAGTTATTTACAATTTTGTTCTAAAATAATATTGAAGTACATTTGAAAAGAAAATAAAGGTAATTTAATGTATATTTTTAGACTTATGTGCCTCTCGAACAGTCCACAACAAGTAAAGGAAGTCAGGCTAAAAAAAGTTGAAACAGAAGCAATTTGTAAATTCATGAAATTATTATTTATATATATATTCGTTACTAAATTATCTCTTACGTTAGGCATTTTTTAATTTTACAAAATAAAAAAAAAAGTGTACGTAGTTAATTTAAATAAGTATAAATATAAGTATTTTATATTTAGAGAGCAAATTCCATATTTAAAAAAATTGAGAAGAATTAATTTGAGAGTAATGGTCGAGTTTCGAGATAAAAGTAGAATTTTAAAAATCTGATGAAGTTATTATCTGAAGGAAAAAAAAATATAAAAATTAAAAATCAAATAATAATTTCATTTTCTTAAAAGAATAAAAAAAACGAAGTTAACAATGGTGAAACTACTTAATTACAAATAGGATATATACTCTTGGTTTAAAAGCAAAAATTAAAATTTATAACAAAAGGGTTCCAATTCTAGAAAAATTTCCAAACATAACTATCAAAATGAATGAAGAGCACTACTCTTAATTCCAAATTCCCATTCCTTGCTGAATTCAAGAAATTTCAAAAGCTCAGTGAATTATGATAGGTTTGTGTTCTGAGTTTGAAAATGTTAATGAATGTGTTACGTAAACTTAAGGCTATGCATGATTTAGATGGTTGGAAAAGGCATATAAAAAGTGTAAGGATTATTGAGTTAGAATGGAGAAAAGTGAGAGACAAATTGAAACTTACATCAACTCTCAATGTCAGTGACTTGAAATAGTTTCAGACATTCATTTGTACCATTGCTTACATATTCTTATTCTCTCTGTCCTATTCATATATTCAATTCAAGTGAATAATATATAAAGAATCTTTCAGAGATTTCATTCTCATCCTCTATACACTTTTTCTCTTGTATTTTATTCTTCTCCATGCCCCACTCAATTTCACAATTTTGGATTCAGATCCAACAAACTTACATACAATAGCCTTTCGAAATCACCATTTCTTATAACTTCTCCTAATTTTGTAGGAGTAACAGATAAGGTTATATGTCTTTTAACACATGCATCGATGTTGAATCTCAGAATTTAAGGGTTTGTTAATTAGTATATCTTTGATACAATTATTTTATTTTCCTAAACAGAAAGTTTGTAAGTATACATATTCGCAGGTTAAAAACCCGATTCCATTTAGAAAAATAATCGAAATATAATTTTTTTTTAACTTTTTGTCTATTTTTTCTTTAACCAATTGGTTGGATACGAACTTCACATTGAAAATGAAGAATTGAATCGAATAAAATTTATCAAATTATAATATGTTAATAGGTTCAAACTTTATTTTAAAAAGTTAATTTTACGAAGTTGAGTTAATTTTAAAATTTATTTTATAAGACTTTGCTTCTAAATAACTTTTAATGTATTTTTGTTAAATGTTAAAAGCATAACTAACTTGGATTAAATTCTAAAGCTAAATCATTGTTAGAGATTATAAAAAAAGATTAACATGACCTATTTTTAATGGAATGAGGCATGGTGGCCAGACCCCACTGTGATAAAATAATCTAGAAATCTTAACTTGTCTCTTTTAAAAGGTCAACTCACGGGTCAGTCCATCAATTTTTTTTAAAATTTTTTTATTTTATTATATACATATATATTTAAAATCACACTTATCATTGAAATGTTTTTTAAGTTTCTAATTAATTAATTAATTAATGTTAACAATTATGGAAATAAATTATACCTATGTACAATTTATCACTATAATTTGTATCTGCATATACTATTTATCATAATAACTTTACGCCTTACACATGTACTATATGTTATTATAACTATATTAATTATGTATATATCTTATTAATATACTTATTAAAATAGAAAATACTTGCTAATTATGTTAGAT
>Ga0123340_1005784_pt1 | contig 11788 bp, 8 predicted proteins | sample SirMexnodulemix_FD_89961 | JGI IMG/M metagenome (GOLD analysis project Ga0123340, IMG submission 89961) | Root nodule microbial communities of legume samples collected from Mexico - Siratro Mexico nodule mix | ecosystem: Host-associated > Plants > Roots > Nodule | place: Mexico: Nepantla... | reverse complement strand
GTGTTTTTTTTTTTTTTTTTTTTTTTTTTTTTTTGTTTTTTTTTTTTTTTTTTTTTTTTTTTTTTTGGGTTTGGGTTTGGGTTTCTGAAGTATTCAATTCGGCAATCCGAGTGTTTTTATTTATTTTTCTTGAAATGTTTTGTTGTTCCAAGTTTTTTAAAGGTTACGAGTGAAGGAAAATAGAATCCTTAGCGCGAGATTTCTATAGTAGTAAAGGATTGGTTAATATCTTCGCGGGAAAGGAAGGGATAAGGCGGGAAGTTTGTGATGTTGATTCCTGGAGGTAAATTAAAAATTGAAAAATAAAAAATAGAGAATGGAACTTCAGAAATTTAACCAATATGATATTTTTAAATATCATATTTTTTAGAGAGGTGTGTGATATCGAAGAGTGTTGTCAGAATAATTAAATGTTAGATTTCAAATAATGGAATTTGAAATTAAAATAATTAAAGATAAAATTAAAAATGATGATTTCTTAAATTAAAATAATTAAAAACTAAATTTCAAATTATTAATTTAAACATTGCCGTTTCTCTTGCATGATTCAAGAACATTTAGGGTTTTGGCATTGACTTTCTTATCAAACACACTCCGCATGACAGGAACTACATTGCTGTTTATTTTCTCTATGCTGCACCTGTACGACCACCATGGCTATATTTTGTAAATTTTATTTTTTTAATGACTCAGTCAAACCAATCAAGATTTGCATATGGCATTTTCGTGCACCCACAATTGAACGTTTCTCATCATTTATCACTCATTTGACATCTTTTAATTTTTCAAATAATTGCAGAAATTTCAAAAAAAATCACACGCAACACAGCCATATTTAAGAGTTGTAGACTTACTTTATAGATGATCTAACAATGAGATTTACTTTCCTTTCCTATGCTTTAGGTATATTGTGTGGTTAGGTATATTGTGTGGCTCAAGTAAATTACGCTTGAGATATCTCTTCAACTACACCAACGTTTACTTATTGCAATATGAAAGAAAAAAAAGCAAATATGTAGAGGTGTCCTAAAGCAAACATCTTTGTTCACTGAGCATGCCTTTGTGTTTTTTCTACAATGGTACATGCATTATTGAATGCAAATTAAAAGCAATGAACTTGTTAGAGTGTGTCTAGGTTTGAACAAATTAAAAGAATTCGCCAGCGGAATCCAAAGTGCAGTTGGGATTTGGGCGACACAGAAGTCGTGCAGGTCCCACAATTTTTTATATGATTTCTGTGAAATTGTGGCCAGCTTTCATGCATGCGAAGGCTTCTTAGAATGTGAAAAATTGGTGAGCGAACATGAAAGGTTTATTAGGATGAGTAAAATTGGTGAGTGAACGTGTTACAAAGTAGTATACCTAAGCATAATTAGTATTCTTACATATAATGCAAATTCATAAACTTGAGCGTAGTCCATCAATCATAATATTTTGAAAAAAATTTCAAATAAGAAAACACTATGTATTGTGAATTCAAATTGAACATCTGGTACATAATTGGTGCCTTCAATTGAACATCTTATACTTTCTTCTATAATTCAGTTGATATAAAAGTTTCCTTTCACTATGAATTCATAAATGTTGGAAGCACTTCTTATGTAATTCTAGATATCGTATCGATGATATAAGTGATGACGATAACTATGAGGAATTACTGTCTGATGAACCCTCTCTACCAAATTCTTCTTCACAACAACTTCATTTATTCAATCGAGAAGCACAAAATATCTAGTTTGATCTGGAAAAGTACATATGTTTTCAAAGTGAAGATGTTACCGTCAATGCGATCAAACAATATCATATTGACTAAGGATTTAAGTTTGTGGTCATAAAGTCAAAGACAAACAAATATGTGATACGATGCATTAATTATGGCAATGACTGCCATTGGCGACTTGGAGCATTTTTCAGCAAAGTTGGCCAACAATGAGAAATAAAAAAGATAGAACCATCTCACACATGCTTGTCAACTACTATTTCCCAAGATCACATTAATTTTAACTCTTTCGAAATTGCTGTCATTATCGTAAATTCAGTGAAGTCCAACCCCTCAATACTGATAAAGAGTTTAATGGCTGAAATCAAAAGTCGGTACGATTATTCTGTCTCCTATTTAAAAGTTTGGATCGCAAAACAAAAGATACTTGCCATGGAATTTGGTGATTGGGAGGACTCATAACCATCTTCGCAGATGGTTACAAGCTGTCCAAGAAGCTATTTCGAGGATGATTATACAGTTTATAGGGTGTCCGAACGTTGTTGATGGTGTTCAAGACCACTCCACTTACATCTAAAAGCGCGTCTTTTGATCTTTTAAACCTTGCATTGAAAGCTTCAAGTACTGTAAGCCTATTGTGCAAGTGGATGGAACATTCTTGACTGGAAAATATCATGAAACATTATTAATTGTCATTGGTCAAGATGGAAACTAGAACATTTTTTCTCTACCTTTCACCATTGTTGAAGAAGAGACAAAGGAAGCACTGATCTAGTTTTTTCAATTACTACGCGAGTACATCACATTTCAAGGAAATGTTGGACTCATAATTGATAGAGGAATAACAATTTTGTCTGCATTGCAATACTAAGAAGTTGGATGGGAAGGAGATGAGTTGTCCTCAGTCTATTGTATCAAATATATTGCATCTAACTTCAACAAAAAATTCAAAAATGTTGAGTTGAAATGACAATTAATTAACATGGGTATTTTTTTTCTTTACTGTCATTTTCTCCATTAAATATACATTCAAATTTTCATATGTTTAACAATTTTTTTTTACATTGCCACAACTTAAGAGAGAAACAACCAACCCTTATGACCAAATTGTTTGCCATGGTTAGAATTTTAGCAAGTAGTGTCTTAGATAGATCAAACATCGCTGGAAAAGTGGACTCAGACATATGATGGGATAAAAGGTTCAACCACATGACGACAAATATAGTGGAATGCATTAACTCCGTTCTAAAGGGTGCGTGGTCACTTCCTATATGTGCTCTTGTCAAAACTACATTTGAATGAACAAAAGACTGGTTTGTTGAACGAGGCATAAAGGCGGAGTGCATGTTATAAGCATGTCACCTATATCCGAAAGACTTTACCGCACTACTATACAAAAATGAACAACAGTCAGCTATGTGCATTGTGCAACTCTATATGACAGACAAAACTCAGAGTTTGATGTCCAGAGTATACTCTCGCCCCAATTTTACCGTCGACCTATGTCATACAGAGTCAACTTAAATGAATGGTGGTGTGATTACGAAGAGTTTCAAGCCCTCAAGCTGCCTTGTCTACATGTTATAACTGTTTGTTCATCTTGTTATCTACATTTAGCCACATTCGTTTCTTCTGTATACAGTCTCAACAACATTTTCAAGGCCTATGAAATACAATTTCATCCAGTTCAGAACCAAGACTATTAGTCTCCTTACACTGACCCAAATATGATACTTGACCCATACATGAGAAGAAACAAATCTGGAATACCAACTACAAACCGTATCCATAATGAAATGGATGACCCAATTCCCAACAAGCCAAAAATAATGCTCATATTGTAGAAACCAAAGTCACAATAGGACAAATTGTCTCTATATACAATAATTTTTAATGTAACTTATGCTTTTATTTCAATGTAAAATAATGCATTCATCTTTTAATTTATCTCATTGTTATTAAATATGACTTTTCACTTTCATATTTTTTTAATTTCAATTAACTCGTGAAAAAAAAAAGTTCTCAATGAAACGATTTCAGATTTCAGTGTATTTTTTCTGAATTAAAATTGTGCTACATCAACACGATTTTAGTTCAAAGAAAAAAAAATATTGAAATCGTACTACTATGACAAGATTTTGATTAACCCAATTGTGTGAAGATGATATAGTTTCATCATTTGCACTTGTCAGAAAAAAAATTGTTTTTTCCTTTTTGAAAATTTTGAGAAAAACTTAAGGGAGGAGAAAAAAAAACCTTAAAAGTACCTATTCCCACAAAATGAGTGTAAGTTTGCATCATCATGCTAAAAAAAACCTGCCAGTTCGATGATTACAGAACCTCTATCATGCATCTCTACAAAAGGAATGTTGATAAAAACATGAATCTACGTTTAAAAAACAAGACAACATCTTCCCATCAAAATTAGACAAGTATAAGCAAGTGGTGATTCTATTACAACATTAAAGCTATACAACAAGGACATGGACAAAGAAAAGGAGTTTTACAAGTACCACTTCCAACTTAAACCTAAGGACTCTCATCATCTGAACTAAAGTCATCCATCCCCCTATTTGCGATTGCTGGAGATATTCGTTGACGAATTAAATCTTGAGGAGTAGGAAGAGTATCAGCGGAAGAAGGTTTTCTAGAATGATTAGGTGTTTCTGGCTTCGCACTTTTTGCCGCTGGCTTCTTCGGCGGTGCAAGTTGTATCTCCTTGCACACCTTATCCAACATTACTAAGAAATCACGTACTATTACAAACAATCTCAGCCCTTCATCCTTCCCTGAATCCCCATGAAAGTAATCACCAGTGCTCTTCACTAGACCCATGATTTTCTTCTCCTCTTCTAGCAAACTCTTCACATCATCCTCAGCTTTCTCCACGAAGCTCTTCACTGTCTCATAAAACCCTTTGTCACCCTTCACGTTGCTCATCTCTTTGTTTACAAAGTCTCTTGTTTTTATGAGACCATGCCCTAGTCTTGAAGTTGTTCCTACTAAGCCATCAGCATCTATAGCTGCTGCTTTCTTCACATTCTCAAGTTCTGTGCTTAAACGTGAAACCACTAGAAGACCAAGTTCACGATAGTGCTCGTCTGATTCAATTGAGATGTCCTCAAGAAGGTCTTCTGTTTTTATGCTGGAGAAACTGTGATTCTCCTTTGCCATGCGTGCAGCTCTTATGCCCTCAGTGCGCATTATCTCTTGAACCACGAAGTGCAAGAGCGTGGTCTTGCCATCTACTCCTTTCACATCAGATAGTTTCAACAGTGTATCGAGTTTGAATGCTTGTGCACCACCACGGAATGTTCCATCATTCATACGATTGCCAGTTTTGAGAACAGCTTCAAGAAGCTTGAGGAATAATCGACTGCTTCTTAGATTTTTACAAGCAACCTAGCATCATATGAAAAGTGAAAGGAAAATTAGATCTGGTTTTAAAAGGAGTTTTTCGTAGAAGAAAAAGTAGAATAAGGTCTTAAGTGTAGAAATTCATTCTTTTGTACTTTGCTTGCAACATCTATTTAGACATATGTAGCAAATGTCTTACCTTATCCACATTTGACACTGTAATGTATAACTCTTGATATATAGTTTGAAATATGCCATATTGAAATGGAATAACACAAGTCATTTCATGATCTTGTTATGCATGAGCTTATCTATTTCTTAGGTGTCATGACTCATGATCATATTATGGTATAAAGAGAGTAATCAAGCAAAAAATGAGTAAATGGGGAAAATAGTAATGTAATTTGGAAATGATACCTCTAAGATTGCAAAGGACTCTCGAGCATTAGTGAGATCCTCTTGAAGAGTACCCATGTAAATTAGTGCTTCCATTCGTTTAAAAGCACAGGGAATGTCAACTACGGCTTTAAGGAACCTATCTGCAGGGGAGAGTAGGGCTGGATTATCAGTGAAAAGTCTGAGCTTAAGTTCTTCCTCCGACGTCGGTGCCATCTTCAACAAGGTTTGAAGGAATTCTGTGGGGAGCTCATTTCCTGATCAACCGAAGAAGGATTCAAAGCTATTATACTAGTAGAACCGTTGACAAATTTTACATTTCTCTGTACTGTTATCTTTGATGAATATATGTATCATGGTTTTGTACCTAATAATATGCATCTATTTTGGAAATCTGTCTCAGTGGCATAAAACAACTATATAAAAATTGAAAAAAACCAGTTCATCAAACTAGTGACCATTTGTTTTGCCAATATTCAAGAAAGGCATTTGTGTGTAAGTATATGTGTGAATATAAAGAGAGAAAAAGAAAGAGTGTGAAACAAAACCTCAACATGATTCACTAATGATACTTTGTTTGTACGTTTATACATAAGTTCAATTTCAAAACATTTCCCTCTAACTTCATGTCATTGGGAATGACCCTTTTATTTCTTATACACTTCTAAATTGTCTCAGATCACTCTTTTGCACACTAATATCACAGTACATAGTCTACTACCTTAAATAAATGTTTAAGCACATAAATTCAAGGTCAGAATAAAATGTAAGCTGAAGGATGTCCTATGTAAAGAGAAAGCCAATTTACCTAAATGCTTGAGAATCATATGTGATTAATATACTTTGAAAAAGATACAAAAATAACAAGAACTCCCGTCTGTCATCTGCCTTATAGCAAGAAAATTATTTTGGTTTCAAAGGATCTACTTGATACTACCATTATGAGATTACAAGCATCTTTTGGCATACGAAAAATCCTAATAAATATGTCATTTGTGTTTTCATTAGACGAATCTAATATTAATATTATAACTGTAAATACTTGTAGAAAAAAGTTGAAGCAGCAAAATAATCACCTTCAAGAAGTGCATCACAAACTTCTTCTGCGGTCACATTCAATGCTTTTAATAGGATAGATAAATTCTGTGCTTTCTTTGAGTTAATGATTTGTATAAGTTGTGGAGTAGCTGCTTGGGAGGCAGCATCTTTTTTTGCTGGGCCTTTTCCTTTATCCGCAGTCATGGCATTATAGCCAAAGAGTGTCTCCATCATTTCTTCATTAAACCTATCAAACATTCACCATTAACAATATGAATAATAAAAATCAATTACACTTCAGGAGCAAAAGAAGTTTGAGATGCATATTACTCACTGGAAGGATCCTGCTTTGAGTTGATTCCATACCATTGTTTGATCTGAGTTAGCTTGAACCTTATCCCAGAAGAAAGGCTTTAACTTAGCTTTAGGAACATACCCTTCCCCTTCATAACTGGCTTCTTCCTCAACAACCTTTGTACTGGAAGGAAATCTTGGTGGACCTGCACCACTTCTGGGGGGTGGAGGAGGTCTAGGACCAGCACCAGGACCAGCCCTGGCTCTAAGTGGTGGTGGTGGTGGAGCTCTAGGGCCCTTGCCAGGAGGAAGGGGTGGTGGTCTAGGGCCATTCCTAGGAGGTGGAGGAGGTGGAGGGCCAGCATTGGTGGGCCTTGGTGGTGGAGGAGGGGGAGGAGGAGAAGGAGAAGCAGGAGGTGGAGGAGGAGGTGGTGCAGGAACAATGGGATTATCAGGAGGTTTGATTGGTTCAGGAGGAGGAATAAGATCAGGCCGTCCAGGAGGAGGTTTCAAAGGAAGCATTCCATTTACTACTGCTCTCCCAGGAGGAGGTTTTAGTTCAAATGATGGTCTTACAGAAGAAACCCTAGCAGAAGAAGCCCTAGCAGCTTCTCCTAATTGAGCTTCTCCAAGCACTGAGACTGAGGTCCTCTTCTCATCAATCAATTGAATACTTGGTGAGTGAATCCCTATTTGTCCTTCTTCCATTGAACTTTTGAATGGAATATTATTGTTTGAAGAAGAACCTGTAAGATTGAAGCACATTTTGTCAAGACTAGTGCAGGTAGATGCATGTCACTTTAACAAGGTATTAATCAAACTTTTGTATGTATATACCAACTGAGCAGTCATTCATGCTCATGCTGAGAAGGGGTCTCTCATCATTTTGGCTAACTCGTCCACTCCCACAAAATCGATAACAACATAAAATGAGCACTGCTGCAGCTACAAATGCTACCACCATAGGTATTGCCATACTAGCCCCAGATGATGTTTCATCTTGATCCTGGGAAGATTTAGACGCAGAGTCTTGATCTTTAATACTTGTATGTAGTTCATGTTCCTTGTTTGGTGTTTCAGATAGGTGCTGGGGCAGAATTTCACCCAAATATCTTCTAGATGAAGGTGATGATCCCATGTATGTTGCATGCCAAATCTTGGAAGCATCCTCTTCCTTGAGAGCATGGAATGGAAAATTGTTTTTGGTAAAACAGTTAAGAACATTTTTCTTTAATTGAGGATAACATGCATTAATCATTTTTTGAATGTTTTCTCTAGCTACTGAGCCAATTTCTAAACTAACTTCATTGGTGTTTCTGCATGATTCCCTTGGGAGGCAAAACCCAAATTCGTCCACTTCTTTCTTCAATCGAATCAAATCTTCCCAACATATGATCCATAGTACCTCTGCCTGCGGCATGAAACTATAACCAATTTCAGAGTCCATTTAAGCACTATGTGCTTTCAAATATGAATAATATACAATAATCTAAACACTAAACACTGTAATTTAGTAAAAGTTGTGTTTCTTGAAGAAGGGAAAGTAAAATGAAGTTTCAAAAACTAATGAAATGAGTCGAGTCTTACCGTATCCTCAGTTAATAGTCCAGATGTAGGATCAAACAGTTGGCTAATGAATTCTTCTTGAGTTTTCTTCTCTTCACTGCTGACTACGCCCAAAATATGAAAAACCAAAATGCTGCAAAAGATAACCTTTATGATACCCATAAATTGTTGAATACCCATTTCAAAGTGCTTCATCTTGTTCTTCCTATTATTACATCAAGGTCTAAACCAACAAGTATGCAGGTTTCCATTGTTTTCCCGATCAACATCGTTTTTCATCATACACCACACCGTTAACCCGTTATGATGATCACTGGCTTGTCAACACAAATTCCAAACCAAATATGCTGTAACTTGCACAATTCTAGGACCTCTTTCTACCTTCTCCAAAATTGCCAATCTGTTATTAGATTGGATAACCTTCAACAACCAGTTATGATAATTATAATAACAAGAAATGCAAAACATCCTACAATGGATCCTGGCACATGACTGATTGATCAAATTCAACGCAATTACAAACGAAAATCAAAATTTAAGAAATGATCGTTTGTGTTTTGCATGTGATAATTCAGGGAAAGCAACAAAAAAAACACGTGCTAGCAGATCAATGCAAATATAGCATCATGATATTGTTGATAATGAAACATTGGAGAATGTAACAACAACGTTTGGTGTGGTAATAATAATAATGAGTTATAATATGAAGTTGATGAATGAATTTTTGTGCGTCCTGGGTTACGATGCGATGATGGAAAGTTTGTTGACGCGAGAAACCCTAGCACAAAGGGCCGTCCTATCAATTCTTCTGGATTAGGACATTGGCACCTACTCTCCGACACAAATTCTCCTCTTTATGTTTTTTTCTCTTTCTCTCTCATCTTCTGTCTTTTTTTTTTCTTCATTTTTTCCAAATGTTTTTTTCTTGTCATTTTCTAATTTTATGGAGATTACATCAAAATTTAAGAACCATTGTAAAATTACACATTTATTATTGCCTCTGCAATAATCTGTATAATACACAGAATAAATTATTTTTAGCCACATATCAACCTCACACAGTACTAACCTTATATTTCTGGTATATGCTAAGTTCATAATACATTAAATATCAAAATTAAAAAGTGAGACAACCAAAGAAAAAACAACAACTAAATAGATAATATGAGTTGGTAGCATTTATTCATATTACTAATTATTAATATTACTACCGTTTACTATCCATTACTATCAAATATTACTGTCGGTCACATAATTTATATAAATAAAGTTGTAAAGTAGTTTTCAAGGAGAAGCTAGAAAATAATTTATATTAAATATATTAAAGTTGGTGTCAATGTAGTAAATGTTATTCAGCTTTAAAATTTATATTTATTTAAGATAATTAACATTTATTTAGTTAATTTTTAATATTTATTAAATTTAATATCGGTCTAAAATTTTTGGTGTTATTTAATTTTGATATTTGTATTTATTTAAATTAGTGTGTTTAGGCCATGTTAATCTAATTTATATTTATATTTATTTTGATTAGATGACATTAATATTTATTTTAACATTATTAAATTTAACGTTAATTTAACAAACACTGATATTATTTTTTTAAATATTTATATTTATTTAACTAACGCTGATTAAATTGGTAATAATTTTATTTACTTTTAATATTTATTTAAATTGGTGTCGATCAAATTGAGATCATCATAATATTTTATTATTTATTTAAATTTATGTGGGTCAAGCTAACACTAATTTTATAATTTGTGTTTCAGTGACTTGAATATTATAGAAGAACCGATACTGACATATTTGTTGGCATGATTCTAAAGTCATATTTCATATTTCAGAATTCACCACTATCACACTTCATATTCGTCTGTTTGCGTCTAATTTTTTGCTGAAATAGATGAATCATATCGTTCAGGGACCTTGCCCTATTCTCCTTATAGATGTGGTAATCGTCACTTTCTTCTTCCATATTCTTTATTTTTGTGTCATTGGTACTAAATCCATGTTCTTCGTTCTTGTGACATCAACTTATCTTGATGTTCTTCGTTCTTGTGACATCAACTTATCTTGTGATATTAGAAAAATCCATAAAAAGAAAGGAAAGATTCCTTTAGAAAGTAAATATTTTTGTGATATCATAATCTTTTATTATTTATTTAAATTTACGTGAGTTAAGCTACCGCTAATTTTATAGTCTGTGTCTTTAGGTGACTTAAAACAAATATATTAGGCAAAGAAGAATCTATATTGACATATTTGTTGGCATGATTAGAATTCACCATCATCACAATTCATATCCGTCACTTTACATCCAATTTTATGCTGAAATCTATAAATCATATGGTTTACATTTATGGAAGCTTGTATTATTCTTCTCGTGAATGTGGCAATCACTATTTGCTTTTTTCATCTTCTCTATTTTTTGTGTCATTGGTAAGAACCTATGTTCTTCATTTTTGTGACATTAGTGACAACAGTAATGTGATATTAGAAAAATCCATGAAGAGAAGGAAAATATTCCATTAGAAAAAGTGAGGTACGAAACATAAGTGGATCCTACTCATCGATAAAGTTGGTTTAGTTGGAAGTCACTTGATAGATCTTCTAATGAAAGAGACGAAATTGTGAATTATAAATTCTTCATTAGAAAGAAAGTAAGTGTGTTGCATTACGATGAAATCTCAAACTATTTAAAGTAAATTTAACTGACACTGCATAGAATCCGATAATTCAATATATAATAATTTTTTTAAAATTGACGGTAGTGAATTAATGTTCTTAATTTTAATTTTAAAGTCCATTACATATATGTGATACAAATTCCAGTTATTAAAAATATTTTCAACTAATTTAATTTTTACGAAATGTAAAAATATTTTATTAAAAGACTTAAAAAAACTCACTAATTAAGTTTGACGGTGTGATACGAAAAAAGAATTATTAGCATAATAATATTTTGTTTTATTTATGATTTCTTAAATTATATATTTAGAAGTTTGTTTGTTGCATAAGGAATATGGTAACCCTCACAATACCATAACTTATATTCTCAAGTAAGTGTAAATGTGTGCTTGATTTAATAAAAATAACATTAAAATATTAATTAATGTAATTTTAAATGAGCAGATATTTTAACGAAAAATGGATTTTAAGGTTACTTTTAAGTTGAAACAGCGTTTAATAACGTCTCTGACCTGAACAAATATTTATACTAAATACCACGGAGAACTTATTTTTTAAATAAAATGACTCAAGTATAAATGAAGTTATGTCAAAACTAACTCTAATAAGAATGCAATTTATAAAATTCATTATACAAAAACTTTTCCAAATACTACAACAAGATGAAAAAAAAGTGTTACACAAGAGACAAATAAACTAAACCCTTTTATCACTCATATTATTTTC
>Ga0123340_1005779_pt1 | contig 11797 bp, 4 predicted proteins | sample SirMexnodulemix_FD_89961 | JGI IMG/M metagenome (GOLD analysis project Ga0123340, IMG submission 89961) | Root nodule microbial communities of legume samples collected from Mexico - Siratro Mexico nodule mix | ecosystem: Host-associated > Plants > Roots > Nodule | place: Mexico: Nepantla... | reverse complement strand
ATAAAATCAATTTAAATCAAATCAATAACACATAAAAGTAAATAGTAAGAAAACTTATCTCTTTATAGACCAGGTGTCTTCTGCTTTAATAATAATAATAATAATGTTAATTGCGCAATGTATTTAAGTCATCAAATATAAATATATACTTGATTTTTGTTATCATCAAAACTTTATCAAATGATTTGATCCTCTAAAGGGACTTTGGACCGTCTAATGTTCAACAACTCAAAACAAAAATAGTGAGCAAAAAACCAGAATTTGACAGGCTATTGATTTGAGCAATTTAATTGAACTAAGACAAACCGGAATTCCATATGTAGAAGCACTAAATTCAGTCATGAGATAAAAGCCAATACGAATCTAATATATTCAATCAAAGAATAAATATCCAATCATGTAATGAGACAAATAAAGATTATGCGATGACACAAATTGAATATATTGCATATCAACCCTATATTAATGCAAACTAGAATTATATAGAAAAGAACAACATTGATAAAGCTATTACACAGAAAGAATCACATTTGAAATAAGCAAAGATTATATTCAAAGATTCAAAACTGTAATGCTATGTAAGCGCAATAGAATAAATCTTTGAAAAGCCCAAATAAATTTGTGCAACAAAAATAGTTTGATAAACTCTGGAAGACCAAAATTGAAATGAGCGCTTCAATCAGAACAATTTTTAGTTTCAAGAAACTTTATTAAAGGAATTTGATCAATCAATAAGCTATTTGTTTTTCAAATGCAGAATCACAGAACCACAATGAAGAAAAATTTGGTGTGCAGAATGAATGAATGACACTGAACAGATTATGATGCACAGAGAGAAGTAGAGAAGACCACACAGAGCAATTATACTAGTTCACCCAAAGGCTACATCCAGTATTTCTTGTAACCCTAGCAAGAAAAATTTCACTATCAACACTCAATTATACACACTTACAATTAAGAACACCTCTTGCACCCTGGAAGATTTCAAACACCTCTAAATACTTATGCTAGCAGCCTGCAGCCCCAAATATTTAGATTACAACAATGCTAAACCCTATAACATCACCAATACCCAATTGAATCAAAGATTACAATTATGCAAATAAAAAATGCAACACTTGAATCACACAGGTTCAAGAATTGATTTGCAGAAACTCCCTAACTTTTAGTGGAGAAGAGCCTTCGCAACGTTTTTTTGAAGAACACCAATGGCACATCAAGGACTCAGTTTTTGAATTTCTTTCAAGAACACTTTCTTTAATCTTTAAAGAACCAAGCAACTTTGTTTTTCACATAATTCTTGTCTTTCTTGTTCATATCACTCTTCTTTGTATTGTCCTTATTCGCACTTTAAAAGCCCAAGTATTTAAAACATAAACTACCCAAACTGTTTTTCAAAAAATAGTTAACACAGTTAAGTTGCAGAATGTGATTGAATCAATTTCATGAAAGTGGAATCAATTTATTTTCTGTTAAAAACTAAATTTTCAAATGATTTTTCCAAAATCCTTTATGCTCGATCTTATTACTTTGTTTTAAGTATGTTTTAATTGTGCCATGGATTTTCTTCTCAGCTGTGCATAGGTTCACCTTCACCTGCAATCACACTCACTCGCACCCACTAAGGCAATGACTTAAGTCTTCATCTTCAACTTTCATACTTTGCCTTGCTTTTGTGCAATTGCTTTACTTCATCAAATACTGAATCTTATGAGATTCTTAACATGTTCTGAATTGGAAGCCACCGTGGAAACTGATCCTGAATATCAAACATCTTCTTGTCGTCCTCGGTCATCGACGACCTCGGCCAAGAGAGATTATGAACGGGATCCCGGGTCCAATAAAAGGAAATTTGGGAGTATTCCCATTAAAAACAATAATGCCTACTGGCGTGCGAAATGGATATTTTGAAAAAGAACATAAACGAGTAAAGAGAGCAACCCCTACTTGGCTTACTAGTGATAGCCTCCTAATCGGACCAGCAGGCGTGAGAACTATAAAAGTGTAAAAAGACATGACGAGACAACCTCAACTGAAACATCTTCGCCAATAAGCGGAAGGTGCGAAGGGACACCCAAAAGTAGGGGTGTAGTTGGGTAGGCGCTACCTTCATAGTGTAGAGCACGCCCATGGTGAATTCATCAAGAGGAACGCACAAGTGGGAGTCAATAAACAAGCACGCGTACATGAAGAAGAAATTAGATTTGTGACCTTCTCTCCCATGACACACGTTATCAATGGCTGAGCATCGCTCCACGGAGAGTGCCCCTTCTAAAGTGTGGTCAGCAAAAATGCGAACATACACCGCATAGCTCTCAACCGTGGAAGACCAACGATATTTGGAGTACTGACACATCACTTGTGTGCTCACCAAATCGTATCCAGTTTTGCAGGGGAAGGTTGCTTTCGACAATTTCTAAAGCTAGACTTCTAACAACGTCAACCTCATCTTCTTGCAACTCTTGCACCCCAAACCCAGACGCCCCTTAAACATGCCTACAGACTTATGGGGAGCTCTTAGATGCCACACTACGAGCAAACTCATTAAAATGAAAAGAAGACGACAATGAGGATGACTTCATTATCTCTACGAATGAAAGCTTTGCATCTAGCCACTATCTCATACTTTTGGATATTGAATGTTAGATATCGGAGCAATGATCTCTTAAAAGTAACAAAACTGAAAAGGATGCCCCTATTTATAGGGAGAGTGCACCCCAACAGTCAAAATGAGCTGATGTTTTGCCTCCCCTGCCGTTTGATCAACTCTTAGATGAATTTCGTGGTATGCTTGCATCATCAAACCATTACTTCCCAGTTTCACAATCACAACCAACAACCATACAATTAGAGATAATGTGTGTTGTGAAAAGCTAGAGGGGCACGTCCACCTCATCCTATAGTTGTAGCCACTTAAACCTCTCGTGACTAGCCCTCAAGCTTGGAGGGCAAGTGTATGGTCAATGATCAAATATTGCACGGTCAAGCTTGAATGGTAGGCAGTCTTAACCGACATGTACTCAGCCACAACATGATACAACGGTGCCAACTCACTAGACAATCACTGACAATAGCAGACTACCAAAAGCTTCTATGTTCAGAAACCTCAACCAATCACAATGCTTTTGTATAGTTCGACCCCTACAAATACAATGCAAACGAGCCAAGCCAAGGTACGAAAATCCAATCCTTAATACTGGCACTCCGACATTTGTGTTCTGACTTTGGCATCAAAGCACCTTTTGCAAGTATCCTCCCACACCCTGTTGGAAACTGAGGACTACATCTGAGACCGAGGACTACGTCCAAGACCGAAGACTACAACTGAGATCGAAGACCCTCCAGGTCTCTATTAGAACACACTACACTACAGCATGATCCACCACCTTAACCTCCACACACCAAAAGTTGTGGCACGCCACTCTTTATCATTTTCTGATTTTGCATCTTGTAAATAGAATTACTTGCACTACTCATTGAGGGAACCACACACGTAGTGTTTTTTTCCCTAGTTGAAATGGTAACAGCAACAATCCCGTTCAAGGCGAGTTCTACTTCACGCTCGTTATTTCCTTCCTCACTCCAGTAACTACCCTTCTCTCGCCCCCACCACAGTGTCATTTATGTAGTTCTAACTAAGTTCAACCAACCTTGGCAGACCACCACCGCTTCTCACCAAACCCTAGCTTTGGATTCCACCACGACAACACCACTGCTTCCTCCGTCACACCGTGGCTAGCGTCATTGAAACCCATTTCGCCCATTTCTTGTTCATAGACCAAGAACCCTAACCAAACTCAAATACCTAGCATCCATCAAATCCACCGAAGAGAACACTCTTCCCTCTACCATAACTGTTGCACATCGTCTGCCATATTTTGAAATCGCTAGATGAGCTTAACCGTTGCTCTCAGATCTCCACCGTCGCTGCTAGTAATATGATGAAAGCCCAGTAACCAGATTTTGAAATTTTCACATTAGTTGTTGTTTTGTGTTATGGGTTTCATTTGGTGTTATCATGTTTCTGTTGTTTTGAAAGTTATTTGGTTTTCTTCTAGTAATTATGGTTCTTTTACAGTATGGGATTTTCTACACTGGTTTGGTTTTAATTAAGGACATAACCTTTGTTTTTGAGATTTCTAATTGCTTGTTGATGGAATTCATGAAAAGGGAGTGGGTTTAAAGGTGTTTCAGTTTATTTGTTTTGCCCCTCCAGTTACTGTTCACACCTCGCCTTCTCCTATCTATACCATGTTTGTTCAAATAAACCAGATCCAATAACTTTCTTAACTACACCCCTATTATTATTTCATACACCCTCAAAGTTTTTTTAGTTATTGCTTTTAAAAAATATAATAACTAGGTCCATGCATTCAACCTACATTTTTACATTTTTTATAAATACAACACCATGATACTTTGTTTTTATATATATTCAATAATCAAAAAAAGAGTTTTGATAATAATCTTGCAAATAAATTTTAAGTATATGTATGACATCACGCTTCATCTTGTACTTGATTTTTATTATTTAAAATGTTTTCACATGATGAATAGAATAATTCGTTTAAATATTAAATGGTCACATGCATCATGTGATATTTAAAATATTAAAAAATCACATTTTCCTAAATAAATTTCAAAAAATAATTTGCCATATTGATGAATAGTTTACATTATTTTTTATTTGTAAGAGTATCAACCATGGTTGTTTGCATTGCCTTGTACTTTAATCGGCTAAAAATTATAAAATAAAATAATATCAATTTTTAAAAACATATAAATACAAAATTAAAAAATATCAATAACCTAACAAACAATTTTCTATCCAGAACTATGTACACCCTGATTTCCCATCATTCATGAAAATATATAGGAGCAAGGTTGATCTTTGTCGGGCTAAAAATATTAAAAAATATTTTATTTATTTTTACTTGTATTTTTTTTATTTCTTTGAAAAAAATAAACATCTTCAAAAACCACACTTGTTACTTATTTAATTAAAGGTATCGTCTTAGGACAGACGTTGTGCAGTGTTAATACATTTCCCACACGTAACCGACTCCCAGATCCTAAATCCGGTTTCGGTGACCACTTCCTTATCTTCATAGTTTTTCATAATAAACTATGCTGACAACTCCTCTCTGTTTTCTTCGAAAGATTCATCTTTTGCCCCGTTGTGACCCCGATCGTGACAAGTCATTTTAGGGTTTCATTTATTTGGTATTGCATTGTGTTTGTTGTTATGCAACTACTTGGGTGATTTTGATCGTTTAAATTGGGAATTTATCAAAAAACAATTGTCGCGCTCGTCTCAGTTTCATGGAGCCCGACATCGCTACCCAAAAATTTAAAGATTTGGTCCTCGCACCCGGTGCAAATACATGAGGACTAACTAAGTTCATAAATTTTTCTAGCACATCTTTAAATTGTAATTATTCTCTATGGTTCTAGTGTTTTTTTGAATGTTGCAAATGACATCTCATACTAATAGGCAGATACACAAAGGGATAGTCCTCTAAAGGTAGAAGAGAAAAGGCCAATTGTATTCTAAGAAATTTCTTTGTAAGGCTCATGAAAAGCATTATGCTTCTGTAGAGAGTAGAAGGTTGACTATAAAGAGGAAGGTGGTTTAAGGCCTAGAGAAGCTGTTGAATTTCAGAGGAAGATCTACACTACGATGGGCACTTATCTAGAACTAGCCAACATTGCAATTGTTAAAGAATTTTATGCTAATGCAATGGTGGAAGAAGGATCAATTTCTCCATATATAGTTATGTGAGGAGGGAAACAGTTCCTTTCGATGCAACTGCCATCAATTATTTTCCTGGGAATGATTAGGGAGATAAGTCCTGACAATGTCCAATTCATCAATGGGAGATATAGCCACATAGAGATTGAAGGGTAGTTTGTTTGCCAAGAGGCATTTTTGTGAGAAATAAACAACAACTACCTCTACACATCAGAAGGACATAAATTAACTTTTTGGCCAGGATTTGGGTGACATTTATTCCCTTAAACATTTCTCCCACTTCTCATGTATATGATATCACTAAGCCAAAACCTCTAATTCTCCACATCATTTTATTTGGAAGATCACTGAATATGGAGAGGCAAATTGATTGGGAGATTCATCGGAGTGCAAATACCTCTAGTTCTATTGCTAGCTTAGGGAATTCATCTTTGATCACTCATCTCTACAAGAGAGCTAGAGTAGATGTCTCCCTCCCGCCACTTGAGCATCTTTTCCAAATTATTGATATAAATTATATCAATAGATATTGTAGTGCGAGAGAGGGATCAGTTACACCAGCACCACCTTTATGAGGATAAGTTCATATTGGTACTATTTTGAGTAGGGAGCACTTTGACGCCTCGATGCAGACAATGTATAGAGCTCAAATGATGGTGATAGACACCCTTAGGAGTGTCACTTTGCATGGAACAGGATTTCCACTTACATTTCACTTACCCTCAGTTGAGGATTTACAACCTATGTTGCTTATTTTGGGGAACAAGGCCTATGTTGAGGAAGGGATGAAGCAAATGATGATGATGCTAGAGACGAGGCTAAAGAAGAGGATAAGATCTTCAAAGATATTTCATTGGTTGTTGGAGTTTACTTTTGTTTTATTGTTTTTGTTTAAATATGTTTTATTTTTCTTTAAAGAATAGGAGAAGATCTTCAAAGATATTTAGTTGATTGTTGGACTTTTATTTTGTTTTATTTTTTTGTTTAAATTTTTTTATTTTCTTTGTTTTTGTTTGTTTATGTTTAATTTTTTTTTATTTTTCTTTGTTTTTGTGTTACTTTCTATTTTGTGAATACTTGGAACTTGGTAGATAACAATTATGATGCACTAATAAATAACTTGTACTGAGTTAACTAATCTCTAAAGATACATTGTGCATAAAAATTTTCATTGAGATTTGGAATTGAATAGGTTGTTCTTGTTAGTTTAAGTTGTGGTTACTCTTGTGTTTTTGTGATAAGAAGTGCAGTAATATGTGGCAATTTTTGGTATTAACTGTGTAACCAGGTGATATTTTAAGCTTAAGAGTAATTCAAGTAAGTGTTATCATGTTTTATTCATAATTCAGTTTGCTTGAGTTTCTTTGCTGATTATTAAATTAACATTAACATATGATCAAATTCATTTCTATTTTTATCTTTATTGTAGCTAGAGGCAAATAGCCAACCTGTTATAATAGAATAAAAATTATGTACCATTTTTCAGCTTCGAAAAGATATTGTTCTTCATCCTTGAAACTATTTAATTTTATTTGACTATCTCACTTTGAGTTAGGAAAGAAGGGAGATCAGAGACTTGTATAATAATTCAACTTTGGGAGAAATATATGAAAAATATATGGGGATATAAAGAGCAAATTAGAGGTTGCACTTATAAAAATAAATAAAAATGAGATATTCAAATAAATAAGTTTGGAGAAAAGTTGATAATGGTTTTAATTAAAATAGAAGAGGGTAGAAATTTTTGAGTTTATTGATTGACCTAATTGCTCTCTTTGCTTGAAGTGTTTTGATCATCCAGAAAAACTTGTTAGCCCAACCAAGTTATAATTCAATAAAGTCCTTATAATGTTGCATGTTTTTGAAATTGTTAACTCTTGAAATAAAAACCAAAGTGAAATTGTGGGAAATAGTGATAGATGAGAGAAAAATACATTTTGAGACACTAGAGTGCTTTAGTGAAACACTTACTTTAGTGATAAATAATACCTTTAGTTGTTCAATGAAAATAAATTTTCATCTGTGTTAAAAATTGTGTGCATTTTTTTGTTAAATTTTACACTTAAGTACCATAGCTGGACTTAATAAGGTAATATTGTTCTTTTCTGAGTTGATTTCAGAAGAAGCACACTTGATTGATTCTAAAGGGATTTAGTGAATTTATTTTGAGTTGTTATATCATTGTTGAGTAATTGTTCGTCTGTGCCAAGTTACCTTTGCTTGAGGACATGTATGGTTATGAGTTTGGGAGAATTTGATAGAGTTGATTTATATGATATTTTCAGACTATTTTTCAAGACAAAATAACCTCTCTCTAAGCTTAAAAATAGGCTAAAATTTCAATTTTAGGTGCTTATTATTAATAATGATTATGAGATTGAGAAAACAGATTTGATTGCTAATTCCTATTATTTTGTCTAAAATTTAATACAAAAATGTCGGATTGAGAGAAGAAGGATTTAAGCCATGAAGATGAGTGATTAAAGAGCAATTTGACACAAAATAACTCAACGCCAGCGCCAAAACCCGAGCTCGACCTAAGAAAACTCGAGAACAATTTAGTGAAAATGCGTCTAGCACACAAGACCTGAGCTTGGTGCCAATTGGGCCTGGAAGTCTATATCAGTAACAAAATTCAGCTACGTCTAGTGCCACTGAACTTGACCCTAGCACGAGCATCGATTTTTACATTTTGTCTAATAATTGCTCTAGATTAGGGTTAGATATCTTGAGCCATCAAGGTCCGAAATTGAAGGCAACTTTAGGATTTTCTAGGAGTAATTCCTTATTTCCATTATTCTTCTCTAATGTTGAGGTTTCTCATAACTTTGAGAAAGTAAATCCATTGTTTTTTGGGGTTAGAATTGACCTTTTCTGAACTCTTATGTAATCGTTATGGTTTTCATACTTATGTCTTTCTTTTCAATATATCAGTATTTTCATTCTACACTTATTGCCTACTGTGTTGATTCTTGACTTGATCTTTAAATCTTTGTGTAAAATAAGTTCAGGCTGAGTTCAAGAGGGGGGATGAATTGAACTTAGAAAAACTTTTCGCAAACTCTGATCAATTTTACAGAATGGGATGAAGATGCTTTATTAAAACTATTAAAATATGTTTTGCACGTTTCTCTCTCAAAAGATTTCACAATGTTTTCTTAGAATGATTTTTGTATGTCAAAACACGTGTCTTTCCTTTATATAGGCAAATTGTTTTAAAATTTGTCAAAACTTCAATCGATTGAAATAATTGTTCAATCAATTGAACTTTTCTGGAACAAAAAATTTATCAGATTCAGAATAAAACCAGTTTATTAAATTTTCTTTCCAAAACACATTTATTTGAAAACTTTGATTAATTTGATTAAACAATTTTATCCTTGGAGCTTACTAAGACATATGAAACATGTAACAAATGATCTTATGACAAGAGCAAGAACTCACACACACACACAAAGCCTAAGTCTAGAACCAACATCTTCAATCATCTTCATGATCCTCTTCGCAGTCCTCATGATTCCTTAGACTTCATTCACTTGTTCATTTCATCAAATCCACTAGCAACTCCTGGTGCTAACACTTTGGGTATTTGAAAAGATATTCTATAGTCAGGAATTGAAATAATATACTAAATGAAAGTTGTATCTAGGAATAGAATATGATTTGTTTGTTGTCTAAAGACCCTTGTGACGCATGCAAGTTTTATTTATAAAATTAATCAATGAATTCACAATGAATAGATAATCTTAGGCTCACTTATATGAGGAATTAGGGTTTGGGTATATTTGTTGGTTAACATTGATTATTATTTGAAAAGAAAGTAAACGTTATTATGCATGGAAGTGAAGATTAGTGAAGTCTAACCTTAACAATCTCATATTATTCATAGTTAATCCCTTTTCTGCAGTTCAATTGTTGATAAAAATATTAAATATTATTTTCTTTTTTTGCACATCAAACTAAATCACGAAATTGTTCTTGAATCTGATTTTATTATAATAACTATTGTCGTATTGCACAAATCCCTTAAGAAAGAATGATCTATTTATTACCTACTACATTTGTGAATGATGCACTTGCCATCATAGCAAACTAGGTTAACAACTAACAACTTTGTAACCACAACCTAATCTAAGGTAGAATATGTGTAGAATTTCCCAATGATGTGCAGGTGCACCAAATTTGAGACATTATCCCATGTGATGGTCAACTCCTAGGTAGATGAAAATAAATTGTATTGGGATGCCACCTCTCTACAAAGGCAAACAACAATACTTTATTCACAGTATTGTAGGTAGCACAAACCAGACTGACTAAGCCAGAAAACTCAACTGCAACTTCTATCCATTCATGTGTGACTCCTAACTTTTTAATTTTTTTTGCCATGTGACACTAATTTTATATCATCGCGATCCTAGAAATGCCAATGAATATCATTTTAGCATTTTCAATAAGTAAACCATTAATTTCAATACATGTAAGTCAACATTATTACATACCATTCCATTTTATAATTGTCTAGCAACATGGTCCTCACAATCGTTAAGTAATGACTATCCACTGACCCTCAAGGATAGACTTCATCCTCGACTACGTGGGCCTCCTCGACTACCACATTTTCTTCTACTTCATCACCTTCAACAATGTTACTAGCACCATCATAAACTCTATTCGCATCAAGTTTTTCAAACACAACTAAGTTCCCCCTTAGAATGTAATACGGAGGTCAACCTAGGTCAAATCATGAGAACAAATTCTCATTAAGTCGATCATATGATATTTTTTCTTTTATAAGTTAAAATTTGGGGTTTGAATGAATTCTGAAATTGAAAATAGATGAAAAAGTGACAATAAAAAAAAAACAAAAGTGAAAATAGAAAACAGAATAATGAAATAGATGGTTTGTGTCTATTAAACTGATTATCAACAATCAAATTGCAAAAATATAAACTAAATTGAGTAAAAGAGTTAAATGAAAACTCTAAGAATGGAATTGAAAAAAAATGAAATTTAAAAATTTGAATTAAAATGCATAGAAATGCAGTGACTAAACTAAAATAGAGTATGTATTATTCGATTCAACTAAAACTAAAATGAAAGACTATACTATTCAAGGAATAAGTGAATAGAAAGCAAATTAAAACAACCTAAATTCTAAATAATATCAATAAATTCAAAAACTAAACAATAAATATTTTACTAAGGTTTTTCTCAAGATTAGACCATCTATTAACCATTGTCTAATAGACTATTTGGTGTGTTTTATAACAATGAAAGTATATGCGTCTAACTTAAGAATGTAAGAACTGTAAACAACAAAACTAAAATGAATAATAGAATTCTTCAAAGCAATAAATAAGAAAATTGTAAACAGAGACTATCTCTAATTCTAACCATCTAATGAATTGAAAACTATAAAACTGAGAATAAAAAAAAACATAATTGAAATTAAAATTGCTATCGAGATAAACGAAAATTGAAAGGGGTTAATTTATAATCTTAATCATAAAAGTTGTCAACACCCAATTTCGTCTGGGTAAATAAAGTTATTCCAAAATATAAAACAATATAAAATTAAAATAAAAAATGGGTGTTATTTAGTTTTATCATACTTTGTCCAAAAAAATAGTTTTGGTTTCATTCTATTTTATGAATAAAGTTTTAAAAACAAAATTCGTAAAAAGGAAAAAAAGTAAAGAAAATCAGTCCATTAAAAATTTGTTAAAAAAATAATAATAAAAATAAATTTGTCATTAAAGTGTTGTCATGTCACATTCTCTTTTTCTGTCTGCCTTTTCTGATGCTCATTAAAGATATGAATATTAATTGAAAATAAACTCAAAAATTATAGAAAGGTAAGAAATTTGAATAGCAGATTTGATTATTATTCTGATGATTTTGCTTAATAGTGATTAAATGTTGATGATTTTTAATTAAATGCTGATGATTTTCAATTAAATGTTGATTGTCTAATAATTGGTGCGTTTTTTTTTTTTTTTTATTTGTTTTGGTTGTTCCTTTTTTTTTTTTTTTTTTCTCTTTTTT
>Ga0123340_1005775_pt1 | contig 11800 bp, 11 predicted proteins | sample SirMexnodulemix_FD_89961 | JGI IMG/M metagenome (GOLD analysis project Ga0123340, IMG submission 89961) | Root nodule microbial communities of legume samples collected from Mexico - Siratro Mexico nodule mix | ecosystem: Host-associated > Plants > Roots > Nodule | place: Mexico: Nepantla... | reverse complement strand
GTCTTAATAATATTATCGAAATTCCTCTATTAAATATATTTAAAATATTAAAAATTTATTAAAATTAGATTTAAGCATATTGATAAAATTGTGATGACGTCTTTCATTTATGTCCCCACCACTTACTATTGAACAACGATGGTCCTAATTTAAAAAATATAATAGGTTTAAGCCATCGAATTTATATAGACATTCAAATTACTTAATACAATGAGTAAATGCCCTATTTTTAGAACAGCTCAAAAAAATTTAACTGACATAATGTTTATTATGTTAAAATTGAGTAATTTTCTACGATTATACCAAAAAAAAGGATGGCAATATTTATTCCATGTTTGAAAACATAGTTGATCTAAAATTTATTTTTTGACTTATCATAAATAAACATCACTACTATTTTCCATGTAGTAATGATGACATCAAAAGTTCTGTGAACACATATTACTAAAATCCAAATAGAATCACACAATTATGGTAAAATCAGTAATTTTTTTTATTACTCTAAGCAAACAGAAATTGATATATAAAACCGTTTTTTTTCTCCTCTTTTAATAATCAAAACTATAATAGGACTATGCTAAGAATTACATGGCGCGTGAACATCAAAAGTGGCACCAACGTTTGTTCCTTTTCCGTGAGTTCTAACCGCTCTTGTAGAACATCAACCCTTTCCCTTACGACCGCTTCCAATCAAAGCTCACACGTGTCTTCCTTCTCACCGTTCCGAAACTATCTCATCACTCATCCCATTTTGTCATCCCAACGCAAAACCCAATGAATCTAACTCTCACTGCATGTGACTCGTTGCTTCCTTCACTCTCACTGCTCACTTTTTTGTCAACTTCAATTGGAGACAAGAAAAAAAATCTAAACTTGCATGATATTTTCTTCCTTTTATTATTCACTCACTCCAAAGCTCGTCCCTTTCCCTTTAAAGGGTCTCAGTCTCACTTATGGTATCATTCAGCATCATATCTCTTGATTCCCTTTTGTGGCTTAGCAACAACACTCCTTCAAATATCTTCCCATTTGCTTCCACTCACTGCTTTTGTCTGTGCTTATTAATCTCTTCTTTTCCCACTTGTACATTTCTTCAATTCTTAATCTTGATTCTTAGAGACAGAGAGAGAGAGAGAGACGTAACATTGATTGAAGTTGGAAGAGGTAATTATTTCCTCACTTGGGGGCTTTCTGTTTATGATCAATTTGATTGGTGGTAATAAAAGTTGATATTTTTGTGACAATTTTGGTAATGGGTAGTGAAAAAAGAACTTTTTTTGGTGACAGGTAAGGAATTAGAAATGGCTGCTAAAGTAGAGGCTAATGGTGGCAGTGGTAAGGTTGATGTTTCTACAGTTTCTGCCAAGATTCCGGCAGTGGCACATCCATTGGCTGAAAAGCCCGATGAGGTTGCATCCAATATTAGTTACCATGCTCAGTTCAGTCCTCACTTTTCCCCTTTCAAGTTTGAGCTGGAACAAGCTTACTACGCCACTGCAGAGAGTGTTCGTGATCGTCTCATTCGGGTATGATCATATACTTCTTGGAATTGGGATGTCTACAAGAGTGTTTTGTTTATAAACAGTTACAAGTATGAATGTGTCACTTTCATGTTGTACTTATAGTGGTGATTAAATATGTTGGTATCTCAATTTCTCAATAACAATCGACATCTAATAAAATGAGTTTCTTCTCTAAGAGAGATTTAGAACCATTAATTGGTCATGCTAACAAGTGGATTATTTCATGTGGAAGTGTGTACACGTGTGATGTAGTGAACCTTTTCATGATGATAGATCTTTTCATCTCAAATTTTAACATGATAAGGTTGTGCAAGAGAGAGGATCCATTCTTACCTTTTTATACTCCTCCATGGCACAGTTTCAATTTTTTTCAGTAGTTTGAATTGAACTGAAATTTGGACAGATTTATAATTTCTGCTTGGTATTTGTAAGCAAGAGGCAAGTTATGAATAATTTCTTAGGAAACTGTAAAGGAATAAAACTACACTAATAAAGGTTAACTAAATTAAGCCAAATAATTATCTGTTTTTAGAATTTAGTAGATAGTTTTTGCTCTCCCTACTACCGATTTAAGTCATAGTGGTATATTAGAATTGTTTGTTTGGATAGGACTAATGCTGTTGTTGTACATTGATGATACCATTTCAGCAATGGAATGAAACATACGCTCATTTTCACAAAGTTGATCCCAAGCAAACTTACTACTTATCGATGGAGTTCCTTCAAGGTCGAGCTTTGACCAATGCCATTGGAAATCTGAACATCCAAGATGCATATGCTAATGCTTTGCGCAAATTTGGACTTGAACTTGAAGAAATCACAGAGCAGGTAATAAAAAATTTCAATCTCTATTTGAAATATATTTTTCTCTAGGGTCTTTGTTGTGATATTACCCTAGTCCATGCAAAAAACATTTAGTGCAAACCAAGTTCCAAGGAGTATCTCTTGAAAGAACACAGACCTGTTTTGTCTTATGCTAAAATTCAATTTAAGTATAAAGAATGGGAGCAGCAAGTGTTGAACTCATCGTATCATTATATTGTCATGAAAAGAGACTTTAGATCATGCTAAAAACCAACACACCTTAATTCTTAAGTTATTAGATGGTGATACATGAATCGTTTACATTTCTAAGACCAAGGATTTATGAGAAAGGATGGTCTGTCTGTGCTTTTTATTCCAGGAAATATTTCAAACATGCAAAATCTTGCAAATTCAAAGCAAGCATTACATGGTAAAAAGTTCTAAAGGAAAAAGAGATGTAGATAGGGATGGTAACAGGGAGGGATGTAAAAAGAATTGTGTCACAAAAAAAAAAGGTTATCAAACTAAGGACCAAAGAAAATAGTGAATAAAGTTTTTAAGGATACCTGATAAACTATAGGTGTTTAAATAATTTAAAATGGAGACGGGTAAGAATGGTTGTCCCATACCCAATTAAAAATTCGGATATTATCCATATTTATACCCGTACATAGCCAATCCGGGGATTTCCTCTCAAAATGGGACGAATTCGGACAATACTAGCAGGAACGAGTTTATTTGTCATCCAATGTAGATATGATTATAGTCTAATGAGTTCTGAGAATCTTATACGTGCTATATTATCATTGTCAACTTATGCTATTCATATATAACTTGTGAGGAGATTCATCCCAAATGTTTTACCTGATTTCTACTTCTTAGACCTTTAATCATAATGGAATAGTTTTCATGAATTCAACCTTCTTTCATATCTATGATTGATTTTAATATATGGTTTGTAAAAATTGTTTGCTGGGCCTTTCAACCTGAAACATTGCAGGAGAAGGATGCAGCACTAGGAAATGGTGGTCTTGGCAGGCTTGCTTCTTGCTTTCTGGATTCAATGGCAACACTTAATTTGCCTGCTTGGGGTTACGGTTTGAGATATAGATACGGGCTATTTAAGCAGAGAATCACTAGGGAAGGTCAGGAGGAAGTTGCAGAGGACTGGCTTGAGGTTTGATTTATCTCCTTTGTTTTAAATCTATGGAATTATATTACATATTTCATGGAATACTGATTTGCAAAATCAAATGAAAACCAAACAGAAGTTTAGCCCCTGGGAAGTTGTGAGGCATGACATTTTGTACCCCGTCAGATTCTTTGGTCATGTGGAGGTTAACCCTAATGGAAGGTAAGTGTAAATATGCTGATTTACTTTATAAAAGCAGTTTTAGGTTTTTGATTAATGCCTATCTATGTTGGTTAAAATTTTAAAACATAATCTGTTTTACCCTTTAAATCTTAACTCAAATGTAAAACAAGCTATATTCAGATATAGTGATATGAAAGTACTTACAGTTCGGTGTTTATGCCAGCCGAAAATGGGTTGGAGGAGAGGTTGTGCGAGCACTGGCTTATGATGTGCCAATTCCTGGATACCAAACCAAGAACACCATCAGCCTTCGCCTGTGGGAAGCAAAAGCAAGTGCTGAGGATTTCAATTTGTTTTTATTTAATGATGGCCAACATGACGCTGCTTCAGTGCTTCACTCACGAGCTCAACAGGTTGGTATCTGTGAATTTTCACTACTGTTAGTAACTTGGTTGTTGTCATCAACATTATTGTAAGTTACTTCCTCTACAAAATAGGGGGGAAATTGGAAGGTAGCATGTCTGTGACTGTATTATTTATAGTAGATCAATAGTTGTGCTTCTACCTGCAAAGATCCTGTTACAGTAAGAAGAGTGATATGAACAAAGCATTTCTTGCCATTATATTGTCCTGTAACAAATTCTGTTGGATTTAGTTATATGCCAACCCCCATAATCCCCTCTCCTTGTCCTTGGCCTACGTAAAAAAGAAGCAAGCAAAGAGTTCTGTGAAGCAGCTCTAACTTAAAATTTGTATTTTGTAGATCTGTGCAGTTTTGTACCCTGGAGATACAACAGAAGGTGGAAAACTTCTGCGGTTGAAGCAGCAGTTCTTTCTCTGCAGTGCATCACTCCAAGTAGGTCAAATCCACTTGATAATTTTCCTTTTCATGCTAAGTGTTCCTTACAGTATCCTATTATCATTTCTTGGGCTCATTCACAATAAGAAATGATAGTAGTATGTGACTGTATTGTTGTTGATTTGATGTTATCTTAATTCAAAGTATAAATTGTCATCATTTTTAAGTTTTAAGAGATATATATTATCTAGTTTCTGTTGGGACTTGTCTTAATGAATGCCTTTGCTGATAACCCTTTCTTTATGTAACAAGAATGTTTTATTTAATGGTGTGGATATTTTCACGTGAGAATCAATTAGGACCAACTTTACATGATTCATTCTTGCCAAATACCTGGAAATTTCGTTACATCTTTTGTTTGACATCCTTTACTTACTATTGTCCACTCCTATATCTGAACAATTGCAGGACATAATATCCCGATTTAAGGAGAGGAGACAAGGACCTTGGAACTGGTCAGAGTTCCCTACAAAGGTTGCTGTTCAGTTGAATGATACTCACCCAACACTTGTAATACCAGAGTTGATGCGATTACTAATGGATGATGAAGGACTTGGATGGGATGAAGCATGGGATGTGACATCAAGGTCCATAAATTTTACAAATGTTGTTTGGAATGTTTATTTTCCTTCTTCTTTTTTCCACCTTCCCTCACAATTGCAATGTATTACCGTATATCTCACTACTGCCAAAACGTGATGCTATATCTTAACTAGGACTGTTGCTTACACCAATCATACTGTCCTCCCTGAAGCACTGGAGAAATGGTCTCAACCTGTAATGTGGAAACTTCTTCCACGCCATATGGAAATCATACAAGAAATAGATAAGAGAGTAAGTTGCTCCCCTTTCATGTTTCTCTGATTGACTTCATGAAAGGTGCACTGATATATTTTAATGTGGAAACCATGAAATGCTTGCAGTTCACTGCTATGATAAATACAACCCGATTGGATCTTGAGAGTGAGCTATCCACTATGTCCATCTTGGATGATAATCCCCAAAAGCCAGTAGTTCGGATGGCAAATTTGTGTGTGGTTTCTTCTCATGCAGTAAGTGGTGTACTTTTTAGAACTCAATAAAAGAAGAGTTTCATCTATCTTACCATGTTCTTGTTTTTCTATCATATTATAGCTCCAAAGTTTTCCAATATTGGTTTAGGAAAAAAAAAAACATTGAACTGAATGTTTTGGACAACTTATATCAAATTCCAGCTATACTACTACTCTGGCAAGCATATTTCCTGCTTGTTGTATTATTTTGGTGAAGATTTATTGGTTGTCACGTGAAGAACATCTGCAATGTTAATACTGTAATACATGAATCACTTGTTTTTCCAAACTCACCTAGTGTTATAATGGTATTAGAATAATGCTTACACTAACATTTTAAATGATTCTAAATCAGGTTACTCTAGCAAGTAGCAAACATATTACCAGTAAAGAGTGAATTTGCTCTCTTGGGTAATGCCTTTGATCTATGAATACTACAATGTATTCAGAAAATGGCTTGACCAATCCCAAAATAACCTCATAAACCAACATTTTCTCCTAACTAACCCTACTGGGAAAGGCAAGAAAGCTACTTATTAGGATAAAATAGTACAGTAGAAAGATATTACAATGAGAAAATAAGGTATTAAGAAAAAGGAGAAAATGGTGAAATATAGTGCAGATTTCATTAACCTGAGCATATTAATCTTGCATGGTATCATGATTCATCAAAGAGAAGAGTCTTTGTATGATTAATACCACAATATGCTCTATTAAAATATTACTATCGATAGGAAAGAAAAACTGCTAAAATGCAATTTATCCTCTATCATCATTTCGAACCATTCATCTAACAGAAAAACAATTGCAAGGTTAGAGTTATAATCTAAGAAGTATGAATTATAGATGGTCAGTGAAGGTGTCCAAAAATCATGAATGAGTTATGTTGTCAAAGGTAAGGAATACCTAACGGCCTTTTATGAGTCTATGTGACAATTTCTTCAATATTCTACACTTATATGCCTTTCTCCCCATTTTCTAATTATTAATTTTCTTCTTCCCTATAACCCTGTTACATGTGTTTCTGAAATTATTTTAATGAATTCATATACTTCTTCGTGCCTATCTCCTTGTAGGTGAATGGTGTTGCTCAGTTACACAGTGATATATTAAAGTCGGAATTATTTGCAAATTATGTTTCAATTTGGCCAACTAAGTTCCAAAATAAAACCAATGGGATTACACCTCGGAGATGGATCCAATTTTGCAATCCCGAGCTAAGTGGGATAATGACCAAGTGGTTAAAAACTGATAAATGGGTTACCAATCTTGACTTGTTAACAGGTCTTCGTCAGGTAACTACCCAGATGCTTCTTCTATGCTGCAAATTGATTCCCATTACTAATCCCTGTTATCTTTCCATAGTTTGCAGACAATGAAGATCTGCAGCAAGAATGGCTGTCTGCAAAGATGGCTAGTAAGCGGCGTTTAGCGCGGTATGTTTTGCAGGTGACAGGGGAGAGCATAGACCCAGATAGTTTGTTTGACATTCAAGTCAAGCGTATCCATGAATACAAAAGGCAGCTACTTAACATACTTGGTGTGATTTATAGGTACAAGAAGCTAAAGGTATGACAAACAGCCTACTGTTTGATAGGGTAAATTTGTGAAATGCCAACCATTTTAATTTACGTATGTTATTTTTTTGCCACTTTTAACTGATGTTCATAATGAGTCACAGTTACATCATGTGTCCTGATCCTCATATCCAAGCTTCTTTTTTTTAACATTTTATTTTTTGTGCACATTAATATTTTGGCACATCCATATCTTGTGCAAATTCATCAACACTGTTTAGTATAGTATTTCATCTGCTTCCATCTGGGAGATGCAAATATACTGTCACTTATTTTGTAAAAATTCCTAGTATTATCAAAATACATTATCTATGCTGAAGATAGTCATTATAACTAAACGATGATAGGAAATGAGCCCTGAAGAACGGAAAAAAACTACTCCGCGTACTGTGATGATTGGAGGAAAGGCATTTGCAACATACACAAATGCTATAAGGACAGTGAGGCTGGTGAATGATGTTGGTGCTGTTGTTAACAGTGATCCTGAGGTCAACAGCTTCTTGAAGGTAACTTGAGTTGTGCAACTTCCTAGATAAAGTGCCTTGTTTTTTAAAGTAGAAAAAATTATGATACTGAGTGAATTCTTCATATATTTTTACTATTGTGACCAACTCAATGTTACTAATGTTGGAAAAGAGGAATGGGGAAACCATTTGGATCTCTACAATTAGACCCAGATTTATAAATCTTCTTCATTGCTTGACTTATCATCCCCACATGCATACATGACAACTACAAGAATACAAATATTATGTATTTGCTTGATTCTTAATATAATAGCAGACTCTTCTTAGGGAGCAAAAAGAAGCTAACTGCTGTTTAAACTTGTGCCAGGTTGTGTTTGTTCCAAATTACAATGTCTCTGTGGCAGAAGTGCTAATTCCTGGAAGTGAACTTTCACAGCATATTAGCACTGCAGGCATGGAAGCAAGTGGCACAAGCAACATGAAATTTGCTTTGAATGGGTGCCTTATAATAGGTACCTTAGATGGAGCTAATGTGGAAATTAGGGAGGAGATTGGTGAAGAGAATTTTTTCCTCTTTGGTGCCACAGCAGAAGAGGTTCCTCGACTGAGGAAAGAAAGAGAGAATGGACTGGTGTGCTGTTATTCATACATGTTTGCTACCATTTATTTTCCATGAAATGATAGTGTTTTATTTTCAAAAGGGATGCAAAATCAAAGAACTATTTTTCTCAAAATAAGCTAATTCAAATTTGAACACATGTAAGAAACTTGAAATTTCCATGAAAGTAGTTCTTCTATTAACATTACCATCTTTTTGTGATTAAATAGTTCAAACCTGATCCTCGATTTGAAGAGGCCAAGAAGTTTATCAAGAGTGGGGTGTTTGGAAGCTATGACTACAGTCCATTGCTTGATTCCTTGGAAGGAAATTCTGGTTATGGTCGTGGTGATTACTTTCTTGTTGGCCATGACTTCCCAAGCTACATGGATGCTCAGGCAAAAGTTGATGAAGTTTATCGGTAAGACACAATCACTATTATGTTTTCTCATAATTTTAATCCATAGTAGAAGTGTTAGGAGGAATGTGTTGCATGGAAGTAAATGATTTTATTCGTATGATTTGCATGCAGTGATAGGAAAAAATGGCTAAAAATGTCAATCTTAAGCACTGCTGGAAGTGGAAAGTTCAGCAGTGACAGAACAATTGCTGAATATGCCAAGGAAATTTGGAACATAGAAGAGTGCCGCGTGCCATAATTTCTGCTGGATCTCTCTTGCATTCAAGTTTATGTATAGCACAAAGAGAATGATAAACTTATAAGAAATAAAAAAATAAGAAAAAAATAGTTTACTGAAAAGAGAAAGTGAAGGAGATTTTTTGCTTTCTGTTTAGCTTGTCATGTAAGATTTCAGCTGTGTTCTTTGTGATCTTTCTTAGATGCTCTCTCAACCATCTGCTTCTGATAGATGGTGCCTTCTATATGCAAATAAATCTTTATTTTCATTCTCTATCAAAATTGACATAGCTCCAAATTTGAGGATTACTTTTTCATCTTTGCAATGAACTATCTGGTGCATATACTGGTTCAGTTGAATAAAATTCTATTCTAGAAAGAATAAATACTGCGTATTTCGTATGGATAAATAATATCTCTCACTCAAACACCCTTTTTTCGGTTGCCTTGCCTCCTCCTCTGTCCCTTCCACACAGTGAAGTGTTGTCTCTCGGTATTCTTCATATTAACTAAGCTCTTGTTTACTATATAGTTCATAGCTAAAAAGCACACTGCTTTTTCTGACTATTTTTTTATCATTCATTCTTATGAGAGACCTTTCATTTAAGATGTATTTATATATTTTTGAACTGTGTAATTTGAAATAATATATTTTAGATATGTTAAATAATATTAAAAAAATAATTATAAATTATTTCTAAATTTTTAATTTTCAACTTTTCCAATGGGACAATCTACAAATTTTTAGAATCATTAAATCTGAACTCTTCTCCGCAGAACTATATAGAAAGATATCTTCAACGTCTTTTTTACAAGAAGGAACCTCCCTTGTAATGTAAAGAAATGCATTAGGCTTTACAATTTCTTGGTTCACCCTCGTGGTTTTTAAATTATTTTTTTAGAAATTTCTAGAACACATTTTTCAGAAATTTTTCAAAACAAGATTTTTGAATTTTTTTTCTCAATTTTTAAGAACACATTTTTCAAAACGTGATTTCCAAAATAAAATTTTTGGAAGAGAATTTCTAAGAAATACATTTTAGAACAAGTTTTTCAATGTATATAATATCTTTTATAATATGTTTTTTAGAATAAATTTTACAAAAATTTTTAAGAACGAAATTTTTCTACAACGTAATCTCAACGAGTTCTTCCTACACCCTAATAAAAAATTTTAATATCACAATTGTCCTTATGGAAATTAATGAGAATCGGATGGCATCCCATCCAGTTGTCATTTCCAAATCAAAATGATAACCGGATGAAACCCATCTGGTTCTCATAGTCCAAATCGAAAAATTAATCCTTTCACCGTCAAGAATGTCCCAAATTCCAAATGAGACTTTAAGTAAGGGCTTCAAGCCTAATGAGACTTCATATTTACTATTACTCCATCGTTATTTCAAGGCTGACAATGTGAAGGGGATAGAGGCGATTGAGAAAGAAATTTATGATGGTCATGTCTTGATTTTGGGTTTGGGGCGTTTTTGATAATGAATGAATTAATTTTTCGATTTGAACTATGAGAACCGGATGGGTTTCATCCGGTTATCATTTTGATTTGGAAATAAGAATCGGATAACACCACCATCTGATTGTCATTTGAAAAAAAATTAACAACCGGATGAGCAGGCTATCCGGTTGTTATTTGAAAAAAAATGACAACCGGACGAGGGTATCATCCAGTTGTCAATTTTTTTTCAAATGACAAATGGATGAGGTGTCATTCGATTTTCATTAATTTTTATAAGGGCAATTGTAACATTATGTTTTTTTATTAGGGTGCAGGAAGAACGTATTAGGGTGCAGGAAGAACTCTATCGCGTTCTGCCTCTCTTTTTTCTTTTCTTCTGCAGTTATGATGATGAAGCAAGAGTGGCGTAATAGAGTTAGAAAAGAAATTTAGTGTTTTTCCTTATTAATAATGGAGGTGCAGTTAGTAATGGTGGTGTTCAGGAAGCAAAAGCCAGTTATTTTAGCCTAACAAAAAAAAAAGAAGGCTTCGCACATTTCATCAAGTAAATTATCATATGAAATATTCTAACAAATATATATGGAATGTCGACATGTATTTTGAATACACTGGTTAAAGAATGAGAAGCGGAAAAAAATATAAAAGAGTTATCAACGTAACATATCCTTCTCTTAATCAACTTTTTAGTTTCTATAATCAACAATAAACTACTGTTGATGAGTGATAATAATAAAAATTTGAAAATATTTTTATTAAATAATTCTTACAATTAATAAAGAATAGACACTCGGGTTAATAATGTCTATATTTCTCCTAGTACGTGTAATCGGATTTAAAAAAAACTCCATTAAGTTTTCTTTTATTGTCAATAAATTAGTTTAAATTTTGAGAAAATACTTTTTCATTAATGTCTCGTGTAAATAAGTAATTGACAAAATAATTACTGATATATGTGCCGAGTAAAAATATCCTTCTGTAGAACTACCTACTACATGCGTGGAGTCAATAAAATCTTTATTACAAATGTACATAGTTTTGTTAAAAAATATTGAATGTATACATATTGATGATTTCTTTAATAGGCAAATTTCCCAAAGTGATATAATTTTTATTTAAAATTTCTAAAATAATATATTTTTTTATTTATTTTTAGATATGGATAACTGGTGTATAAAATAAATCATGTTGTTGTGAATAAACAATGTCCTTATTACATAATTTAATTTAACATAAAATAAAATCATGAAAAAAGAACACAGTTTTAATTTACTAGATGAAGTTGTGTAACTAAAATTTCAATTAATAAGTTAATTAACATGGTAAGAATACTGCATGGTTAATATTCTCCACTTATTCCTTTCTTCCTTTATTTTCATTTGATGTTGTTATTGTACAACTAAAATAAATAAATAATTACAACATTTATTAATAAATATGTAATGGTTGAAATTAATTCTGATTAAGTAATTGAATAATTGTGAAATTAATTTGAAT
>Ga0123340_1005773_pt1 | contig 11803 bp, 6 predicted proteins | sample SirMexnodulemix_FD_89961 | JGI IMG/M metagenome (GOLD analysis project Ga0123340, IMG submission 89961) | Root nodule microbial communities of legume samples collected from Mexico - Siratro Mexico nodule mix | ecosystem: Host-associated > Plants > Roots > Nodule | place: Mexico: Nepantla... | reverse complement strand
TATATATATAGTTTATAAATTCTTAACTTTTATCCTTCTTATATTTCTTTATCTGATTTTATACTATCATTTTACTTAATAATGATGTTGTAAGGCTCACATGTAATTCTAAATCTAGATTTTTTCGGTCTTATATACCTTTTCCCGAATACTTTAGAACTATATATTTATATAGCTGAACTTTATACATGCATATAAAAAGCGAAAATTTTGGTGGATATATAGTTAAATTAGTAAGAGGTGTTCCATTTAATATTAGTCTCTCACTAAAATTGTATATACATCAAAATTCATTAAAAAATATTGATACACATTTTTATAAATCAAAATAAAACATAAAGTATAAATATAAAATATTTGATTTATGTTATCATTAAAAAGTTATATACATGTTTGTTAATTCATATTCATATAAAATTAAATTATAACTTTACCAGCCGTGAACTTGCAGTAGTGGAATAGATAAGCCTGACCTAAAAAGGGGTTATAAAAATCCTTTTTTTCTTCAACGAAGTAGCCATAGGTACGGTGTCGTTTTTCCGTATCCTCTTGTAGGCTTTCATCATTTCTCACCCGACCCATTTCATCGCAAACCCAAAGGAACACCAACCTTTTTAGCTTCTCCAAATTCCTCTTAAGTTTGCGCCACTATTCTCTTAGACTGCAACACTCAATCATCTTCTTCTCCTGATTATTGAAGCCAAAGGGTAGGTGTACCCTTCAATTCCCACTGCACAGCTTGCCTTCACCTTTTTTCTTTGTTTTGCTCTTTCCTTTGATTGAATTGATTAGCTTTTATTGCTTACAACTCAGATAATTTGTCAAAATCAAGTTTTTAGCTGTTATCTCAAAAGGGTCTTTTCTTGATGTTGTTTCAGGGTGTCCTGTGCCGTGTTTGAACAGCTTACTATTTTGAAGCTGTGATTGTTTCCGGGGAGACTAGTAGATTGTTCTGTGTATAGAAAGGAAGTTTTTTGTTTTTTGCGTCATTGTGGATATGGCTATAGTTGAATCAGTGAGGAAAATTCCCTTGCAAGACCCTCCTGAGGAGGAGTTTAGTGCTGCTGACTTGACTTGGACCAAGTTTGGCACTGCTGAGCACCATGATGTGGTTGCCCTCATTCCCTATGACAGAGTTGATGCTTTCATAATTGGTGAATGCTCGAATGTGGAGTGCCCTACTCGGTTCCACATCGAGAGAGGAAGGAAACGGACCATTGGAAGCTTGAAGGAGTTCAAGGATGATGAGTATCTTGAATACAGGCTGTAAGTTTCTGCCATGACTATGATGAAGCTTTCATACAGTTTCTTCTTCTTTTGGCTTTTATGATACATGTTTAGCGTTTTCTAGCTTGTTCTGTTTTGGTAGAACACAGGAACTTGGAAGTGTGAAATACTTCCCTTGTAGGAAATTTGGTTCTTGTCCTTTATTGTAAATTTGTTCATAAGTTCAAGTAGTGTCCTTGTTGCTAGCTGAATTTTGGAAGCAGTAGCTGACTAGCAAATGAATAATTTAAAACTTAAAGAAATGATCTGCCCAAGTAGGATTCCAATGCTTATGTTGTGTAGTTGAACTCTGCTCTTTGTGAAGGTACTGGTGCTCGTTTGGCCCAGAAAATTATGGGGAGGGAGGAGGTATATTACCAAGTAGAAGGTATCGACTTAACACTCGAAATCGTGCTGCTAGACCTCAATCGATGCGAGGTTGTACTTGCCATTTTGTTGTCAAACGCCTTTATGCTCGTCCATCCCTTGCACTTATTATATACAATGAGCGGCGTCATGTTAACAAGGCTGGTTTCATCTGCCATGGACCACTTGATAGAGATGCCATTGGTCCTGGTGCCAAAAAGATTCCTTATATATGCAATGAAATTCAGCAGCAAACTATGTCCATGATATATCTGGGCATCCCAGAAGAGAATATCTTGGAGAAACACATTGAAGGGATTCAGCGATATTGCGGTTCCGATGCAAAAGTCAGTAGCCTTGCTTCTCAGTATGTCCACAAGCTAGGGATGATTATCAAAAGGTCTACTCATGAACTGGATCTAGATGATCAAGCTAGCATCCGCATGTGGATTGAGCGCAACAGAAAATCTGTATTTTTTCACCAGGATACTTCGGAGTCTGATGCTTTCATCTTGGGGATCCAAACAGAATGGCAGCTGCAACAAATGATTCGCTTTGGTCATCGAAGTGTTATCGCAGCCGACTCTACATTTGGTGTGAAGAGACTGAAAGTAATTTTGTTTTTTTGCAAGATCTAAAACAAATGAAGTTTTCTTTCTCTCATTGCAATGCATTTTCAATAGACCTAACATAGTTATCTTTTCATATTGACAGTATCCCTTGTTCACGCTACTTGTTTTTGATTCAAGACAACATGCACTTCCTGTTGCATGGGTCATTACACGTAGCTTTGCAAAGCCTGATGTGTCCAAGTGGCTGAAAGCTTTAATTGATCGAGCTCGTAGTGTTGAGCCTGGATGGAAAGTCAGTGGATTTTTAATTGATGATGCTGCAGCTGAAATTGATCTTTTGAGGCAAGATTTATTGCTTTAGAAATGAGTTTGGTTTAATATTCAGCAGTGGTGATTAAATTTCATACTTCTATTAATTGATTTTACAGAGATATATTTTGCTGTCCTGTCCTATTTTCGCTACGGCGTGTCCGTAGATCATGGCTTAGGAATATTGTTAAGAAATGCAGTAGTATTGAGGTTCAGCGGGAGATTTTTAAGCGTCTTGGTTCAATAGTGTACAGTATTTGGGGAGGCATTAATACAGCACATGCCTTGGAACAATTCATGTTGGATTTTGTAGACCAAACTGCTTTCATGGAATACTTCAAAACCTCCTGGTTGCCCAAGCTTGGTTAGATCTTTCTCCCTTTTTCCCTTGCATGCACATAAAATGTCCGGTTGAGTGATGACATATTCACAAGTATGTTTGAAAGCCAGACATTGTGAATGAAATGTGCTTAGTTATGGGCTTAGTTAGTCATTCATAAATTAACTTGCTTTCCCCTTATGCTTCTGCTTTGTTCTGCAGAAATGTGGCTTTCAACAATGAGAAATTTTCAACTAGGCAGCCAGGAAGCTTCTGGAGCATTAGAAGCCTATCATGTTAAACTGAAAGCCAAACTTTTTGATGACTCACATCTTGGAGCCCTGCAAAGAGTAGATTGGTTAGTTCACAAGTTGACAACTGAGTTGCATTCAAGCTACTGGCTTGATCGCTATGCTGATGAAAGTGACTCTTTCCAGAATGTGAAGGAAAAATATATTCTTTCTACATCATGGCATCGGGCACTTCAAATTCCAGACTATGCTGTTACCTTGGATGATAAAGACCACCTCTTCGCCAAGGTTGCGAGCCAGAAAGATAGTAGCCTACTTCATCTAGTGTGGAATCCGGGATCTGAATTTGCATTCTGTGATTGTTCTTGGTCAATGCAAGGTAACCTTTGCAAGCATGTCATCAAAGTGAACATGATTTGTGAAAATCTTAAAGGTTATCAACCTTCCATGTCTTTCCGGTCTTTTGAAGAGGTTTTGATGGATTTATGGAGAAAACCAGTGGATGATTCATTTGCATTGGATCTGTCATTGGCGTGCACCCATCAGATGCTAGATCAAATCCAAAAACTTGTTGAACTGAATAATTCTACCGATATTGGCACTGTAGTTAACAATATGCCTCTGAAATGGGTTTCTAAGAAAAACAGAACCTACATTGGCAAACCATCGTCAAGTTTGGCTCTTCCTCATGTTGGTAGCAGTAACACAAAAAGTGTTGTTGTGCATAAGAAGAATCGGAAACGGAAAAGATTGTCACGATTAAGATGACCAATTTGGCTGGTACCAGTAGTCATTATGTTTGGTCTAGATTCTAGAATATGTCTGACCAATGCAAACTGGAATTCTTTTCAAAATATTCTGCTAGTTTTTTAATATCTGACTTTCTAGTTCTGTGCCTCGTGTCTCTGAAGTTGCAGCATCTATTAAAAGGTCAGCATACTTCCTAACCTGATCAGAGAACAGTTTTTGCTGTAATTATATGAACATGGTTGGTAGTTGGAGATAAAGTGGAGGAAACAAAGCAAGTGTGGTGTGTATGCTTTTTTCAGCTTTTATACCTGGCAATGCTTTTAGGTGATCACGAGGGATGAGGTAGTGGTAAATTTTACCAAGAAAGTAGAATTCATTTTCCCTTTTCAATTTCATCAATTTCCTGTCACTTTTATAGTCATGCTAGTGTAGTCATTTATTTTTTTAATTTTTTACATTGTTCCATCTTTAGAATTTTAAGTCCTTTCAACATCAAGTCCTCAGTTTATTGTGGAGGATAGATCATTCCATGGATCATTTCTTCTCTTTTAGTTTTGCCTCTGATATTCTTTTTTCATTGATTCACATGTTATGTACATATACTGTTTACTGACATGTTACTTGAAATAAATTGTAATATATATAAATACACTCTCTCTCTCACACACACACACACTTTAATTAGTGGAATTGTGTACTTATTTCATTTGTTATCTTTACAGAAAAGTAGTGGAATTCAATACATCCTTCAAGCGAATACCTTGCTCTACTTGTAAAACAAACAATTAGTCTCGATTGTAAACATCTCCATTGGTACATTCAATTTTTTTGCTATGAAATTGAATAGCCTGGTCGAGCTAAAATGCACGTGACTGAATTTATCTCATGTTGTGATATGTGCAAATTCTTTTCTCATGTTTGTAATCATATGTTCTATGTACTAACCATCTAATCCCATTTGACTGTGTTTGTATATTCCAGAAGTCCATGACAAGTTGTTAAAACGTTATTGTAACTGATGTAATAACACAGTCATGGTTAGTTGATAATACACTTGATAACAAAAGGGCTCAATGATTACAAAAGAGGCCAAACCCCATTGTACATTTAGAATAAATGAACAATAGAAGTGTTTAGTTCTCACACCTGAACTCTAAAGAAGGTGAATCTCGTGTTATGTAGCAGTTGTTTTGCTCTTCTATTCTACTTCCTGTTATCATTAGGACTCATGATTCCCAGTAATATATAGAGCTAGGAAATTCATGTTTGTTCGATAATAACTTTTCCTACCCGTGTTTCATTTCTGTGGATAAAAAAAAATGATGTTGAAAAAGGTTGAAATGGTTATAGATATGATGCACAAGTAATGATATAACTTGGGAGTACAATAAATAACCAAACAAAACACACTGTTACATGTAATTGAACTAATATTGTGGAATTCAATAGAGAATAGGTTGAAATGGCTAACTGTAAATGCTTTCCATTCCTGGAAAGATGAAACTGTTTACATCTTGAGCTTCAGAGGCAGAGAGTGAGATGAGTTTTCTCTTGATCTTGTCCAGTGATTCCAATGTCGTGTCAAAAGTTTTAGGAGTAAGGGATACAAAGCCAGGATTTTGGCTGTTGTACACTGAGAAGATAGTGGCTTCTTCAAAACCAGTATTTAGATAGAAGTGGAACAAAGCCTTGGGGAACACAAACACATCACCTACTTCAATCAACTTCTGGAAATACTGGTTTTTGGTATCAACAAATCCAGCTAGCAACACACCTTTGGTAACGAAGATCATCTCAGTAGCTCTAGGATGATAGTGGAAGTTTACCAGGCCATTCCCATCAAGATCAGTTCTTCCAATGGAGAGGCCAAGAGTATTCAGACCACCAAACTCAGCAGCACTCACAATTTTCATAGATGCACCAAAAATGTCTGTAGAGCCAGCATCCCTCAGTTCTGTGGTCCTGAAATCTTGAGCTGTTACATTAACTGGGTTTTTGCATTGTAGACCATTGATGAATATGGTCTGCTTGTTGGGTGGAACTGCTGGACAACTATCCTGTAGGTTATCACAGTCTCCTAAGCCAATTTGGATGTTGGAAAAGGCCACAAAAACCAACATAAAGAAAATGTGAGCAAAGCATTTCAAGTTCATCTTTAATCTCCACTTGGTTACTATTTCTTAGATATAACTATGTTGGCTGAATAAACTATCCTCCTCAATTTATACATAGTTACATGCACACACAATTAAGTTCTTGATCTTGTGTGTCTCTCAGGGTTGCAAAAAATGCAAGTAATGATAGTCTTGAAGTATACTGTAAGAAGTGTTTGCTTGAAACAAAGGTAACACTAGCCAATTCACTGAGTTTGCACCATGTCCTAATTCCAACGTTGTTTTTGAGACTTGAAGGTTGTATAATGGGAAATTCTAAATGTGGATTACCTTACCAATACCATTCACTGATAGCAACTGGTTGAGACATGACAGCATGTGGCTAACAATTTCACTGGTCAAACTCAAATAGTTATCATGTCAATTTTTAGGCCATGTTTCTATTCTGGATAGAAGCTATTTTAGTAAAACTACAAGATTTTCATGTTTAAAGGAGGGAGATTCCTTTGTACTCACTCTTCACTGTTATATTAATTAAAGCAAAAGTAAAGTGACATTAGTAGTAATATTAAAAGGGTAGTTTGTATGGTATAAAGTGGAACCTTTTCCTATGGTGAAACCTTTTTGACAATTGAAAACAAACTTGCATATATTTGGAGTATACTAAATTTTTCCACTAGGCAAATACTACTTTGGTAAAAACTAAATAAATCCAGTGAAAAATGCAGAAATAAATTTATAAATAATTGTATTAAAACTGCTGTATTGAGCAATAGGGCATCGACTATGTGTACTCTGTAAATTATTGTCTCTCTCTTACTTACACTGATGTAAAAAATAGTCTATCGTATCTACTTTGACCGTGACTTTCACTCATAATCACATAACAGAAAAGTTTTATCTCACCTTATTTTCGTGTGACTTTTTTTCCTTTTCAAGCCAATTTAAGTTATAAAAACTTTAATCATCACTTTATAATAAGAAATATCAATAACTTTAAAGCTTCGTAATCAATATATAAATTTAAATCTACCCTTTTCATCTATTGTTATCCATGTAATGTTCTTTAGAAGATATCATGATAATCAATAAAAAGGCAGTTCTTATTGAATATCACTTGCATGACATTTTAAAATTTAATAAATTTATAATCAATAAAAAATTGATAAAATTAATATTTCTCTTATTATCGATAGATCGTGCTTTCACAGTTCATCTTTGCAATAGAAAACATAATAATCAGACGAGTTTTTCTCTTTTGTTTCATGCTAGATTTCTATCATTGGAACTCATATCAGGACACCTTTTATTAACTTTCTCTTCCTCTTATCAAACACTAATCCACACACACAAACATACATATATAGAGAGAGATGTTATCATAAATGATAGTTTCAATTGCATTTTAGAAAGGGGAGAGAAAATAATTCAAAATAATCATTGACATAATATAAATCCAAAATACATTGTTTGGAATCTTCTTGATTTTGTGAGATATAAGTAATTAAATTGTTGTCCCTGATTCAGTCTGTTAAAAAAATTGTTTGGTTTATTTCCGTTTAATTGTTATTATTGAAGATTTCACCTTGATTAAAAATAGGATGAATTTATAATATATAAATGGAGCAATCCCTATTTAATTTTTTTTCTTTATATTCTATTTTTTTAAGATTCTGAAATCATTTATCATATTTTACAAGAATAGAGTCGTAGTTTAGAAGATTGTAGTGGATAAAATAATATTAATTAATTAGATTGTGTTTTTGAGGAAAATTATTTTCTTGAATTTTTATTTTTTCTTTTTCTTTTATGATTTGTATGTATAGTTGTCCTTCGATGCATAGTTAAATAGATTAATTTCTATTCATCTAGAACCATGGTTTGTTTGTGAATAAGATGTCTTCGAGCAAGTTATGACTTTTTCATACAGTATCATAATAATTTTGAAACCATAATCATTTATATGGTATCAAAACATTTTTTCAAAAAACATAAGAAAATATCATTATGAAACCATAATCACAATTAAATCTTCAATCTTTATCATTCTATATTCCCATATTAAACTTATTAAAACTCATCTTTGTGGTTTTTATTTTTTTTTCTCTACGCATTTGTAATTTTTATCGATTTCTTTTTTATCACTTTTTTTCATTAGTCAATTTATAATATTCTCCTGGTAGGAAATGTTAAAAACCTTGAATACAGATATAATCAAGAAAACTTCGATACAATGTCAAATTTTTCCTCAAAGTTTTAGAATTAGTCTCTTTATTGCAAGTTCGAACACTTGTTTTATAGCCTGGTTTGTTAATTTTGTTCTCCAAATCCACAATAAATATTATTTATTTTTTAAATGTGGAGTTAACATGCTAATTGACTTCTAGATATCTTGAGTAAATAATTCCTTAGTTTATGACAAGGGTTTCTATTAGTTTCTTTAATATTATTTTAATAGATATCTTGAGTAAATAATTGCTTAATTTGATTTTTGATAGAAATATAATTTTGAAAAGGAAAACAACACCAAAAATCTGGAAATTTTGTAAATATAGGTCTAATTTGTTGTGGCAATTATGATTAGAATTGTGATTAAAAGCGTTGTTGTAGTCCTTGGTAAAATTATTATATGTTTGTAATAAAAAAAAATGAAAATTTAAAAGTATTCTATACTTGAAAGTTAAAGCAAAAAGGAAAAATATAGAGGTTTTTATATATATAAAGATTGAGCCTTCATTGCGTTTATGCATTGCAACAATTTTTGTTATTGAAATTTACATGGCAAGTGAAGGCTTTTGAAGTTACAGAAAAGTTAAGGGAGCTTGGAAACAACAATATTAGAACTGCATATAGCTTAAAATGAAGAAAAGTACGAATATTGAAATGGAAAAAAACTTGATTTCTTTCCACGGATTTTACTAATGAAAAATGACGAGATAATGGATTATGAATTAACATTTTTATAAACACAATTAATTATGTTATATATATATATATATATATATATATATTTTCTATTCAATACATAATATGATTGCAAAGATAATTAATTATGACAATTTTTTTATTTTTAGTATTTTTATAAATATAATAAATGAACATAATAATATAAATAATACAAAAATATTATAATAGTAGTATTTTCTTCTCGTTTCTTCTAATTTAAATAAATTTTTATTTTCACTCATTTTTATTTTTTTGTTTTCATTCTTGTACTTTTCATCAACAAAAAAATAAGCTAAATTAATGAATTAAAGATACATCATTTAGTAAAAATCAAGTTGGGCATACCAAGGGAGAAGATTATATAAACCAATTAAGGAGAAATCTTAGACTCAAAAATTTGTCTATTGAAATACTAAGTTATTTGAAATTTACTATAGTTAATATTTTAAATTGTCTATTGAAATACTAAGTTATTTGAAATTTACTATAGTTAATATTTTAAATTGATGTATATGCATTTTTTTCCCTAACATTGATTTCTAAGTTAAGGATGAAATGTTTCAATTTAGTCTAGTGTTTTTTCTACCTATTAAGTGATTCTTCACAAGTGTATGATTAATACCCAATCTTGTTTAAGGCTTTTCACACTAATTGTAATCCGTATTAATCACATGTCAACTAATACATCTATATTCAACTTAAGACTTCTTGTGAACAATAACTAATATATCTATCAAACACACCTTAAATGGGATTCCATCATAATAGACAACTAATTCCCATAATCACTATGTGACAACAAGTTTAATATTGTAAAAAAACATAACAAGTGCATCAAAACTTTTTGAATATATCAAAGTTATATTAACACTTTGAATCTAAAGTAGAAAATTTATAACAAAAATCCCCTTAAATCATAACCAAATGTTAATGGATTGAGACAATCTTGGCTAAAAACACAACTAAATAAGTCATCGATTAAAATTATCTCTTGCCATATTAATATAAATATGATTGGAGAGAAATCTAATGAAGAAGCAGAAAAATAACTTCAAAAATAAATAAAAGAAGCATAGTAAAGAAAAGAATAAAGAGAAATATTCCAAAGAAGATTCACAAGAGAAAAACTCAAAGAATTAGAAGAAGAAATAAATATTTTGTAAAAATTCCTAGATCATAGAATGTTCCTTGATTCTCTTGGAATATTCTACAATTCAAAAGACACATGTTGGACGAAATTAAGAGAAAGTGGGAAGGCATATGAAGAGTTTTGAACTCACAAAAGTGATACATATCTTTGTAGGTCTTGAAAGAGTTATTTTCTTATTTTACTTCTTATCTTGAAAAGCTTTTTCAAGTGAAGAATCCTTGTTCCTTTGAGAGTTCTCTTGAAGGTGGTGTGTTTTTCTCCATTTTCTCTTTTCAATTCATTTTTTTTTCTTTTAGAACTTGTTTTTGTTGTCCTTTTGTTTTGTGATTGTTGAATTGTCTTCCATGGCTAATACATGCTTATGCAATGGTTGTATACTTTTATGTAAGTTTTGAGTTTCCAAACAACTATTGAGTTCATCAAGATAATATCATCCTTCTAAGAATTGCATCACATACATAAAAAATAATAAAGAAGAAAAACATAAAATTCATGGCAAAAGGTAAATTAATTAAAAGGTTCCAATAACCACAATAGAATAGTAATATTATACATGATTTGGAGAAATCATACCAAAATACACTATGCATACTACACTATTCAAACTTATTCTACTACATTAACCAATTTATTCCCGCGTCTTCGTGATTATCAATGTGGAATTAGTAAAAACATTCTCATCTTTATATAATATGTTTTTGATAGGAACAAGTTCACCTTTATAGATAAAAACACCAAAGTCTGGTGTTTGTTAGTACAACCTCTTTGGAGATTAAGGAGAAAAGACCTTTTATAATTGTATTTCAAAGTATAGTATTTGTTTGTGCAACCTCTTGTGCTTTCTCCTTGGGTCCTCATTAGGAAGACCCAATCTACATCAAGAATGATCAACAAAGTCAAATTCCCTTTGTATGTCATCTTCTCCTTTATAGTAAGTACATCGTCCATCCTCCATTGTTTGGGCAAATTCTTGTTTTATAATGTAACAGGCAACACAGTGTATACAATTAAGTGAAAAACTCAACCAAGCTAAAACCTAGTAATAAAATATAAATAAAGGATATCTTCGTTGATCTCGAATGATACCATCCCACATGAAAACTCCTTAGAAACTAAAGACATATACATGTTTACTCCAAAGAAAGAATTGAAAAAGAATAATAAACCTCAAACAATACTACAATTATGTGGTGTCGTGGTAACACCCAAGCCCACCACATGTTTATAGAGAAATGAAAACGAGCCTACAACATATTGAAATCTTCTTCAACCACAATATCATTCTGATTGAATGAGTCTAATCACACGATCTTTCTCATTCTCCTACACACTTCCTTTTCAAAATAATCATTAATCATGCAACCAAAAAACTCACATCCCAATGTTAAGCTTATGAGTTATTTAACAAATATAACCAACAAATTGTTGGCGATAAAAATTTAAATTTTTTACTTTTTAAAAGCTTCACTATTTATTGTTTTTCAAACTTAAAGATCACTATACAAGTAATATTTTTTATAAAATTTGATAAACTAGTTCTTAAAAACTTAAGTTTATATTAACATATAATTAAGATAATAATGAAGTGGTTATTGAAAGATATATCTCAACTCGATAATATTTGAATAAAGAAAACATCATAACAAAAAGAAATAGGAATTAATGTAAATAATTAGCTAAATTTATATTGGATTTGAACTAGTCCATCTACCCAACATTGCATGAGACACGATTTATTTCTTTTATCAATTATTTATTAT
>Ga0123340_1005772_pt1 | contig 11803 bp, 8 predicted proteins | sample SirMexnodulemix_FD_89961 | JGI IMG/M metagenome (GOLD analysis project Ga0123340, IMG submission 89961) | Root nodule microbial communities of legume samples collected from Mexico - Siratro Mexico nodule mix | ecosystem: Host-associated > Plants > Roots > Nodule | place: Mexico: Nepantla... | reverse complement strand
GTTTATATATATATATATATATATATAAATACAAATAAGTGCAAGTATGAAATATTAATTTATTAAAATAAAATAATATGATAAAAATGTAAAAATTGTGTTTTAAAAGACACAAGTCTAACAAAATACTTCCCCTAATTCTGCTCTCAATTAGGGTCAAACCTGCTTTGAAACAATTCGGACCATTCACATTCTACTACCACAACCACTTAACCATTAACCAACCATAACATCAAACCACTCGCACCAAACCAAATACCCTCAAAAAATTGTCCCATAAAGATCAAAACGCAGCCCAAGGCAACACAAGCATTGTCTTAATTCATTTATGTCCTCGTCTTCCCTTTCTCTTACTTCATTCCTCAACATCAATCAATTTTTACAATTTTATTTTTCTTAAAAAAGAAGAAACAAATGGCGATTCATTATTCACCCACTCCTCGTTGTTGCGTTCCTGAGCTGCATCGCACTTCGCCCTCTCGCTCGGTTCTCACGCCATCGATCTTCTTCCGCACTCCCACCCTCAGGCTCGTCTCGGTTCGGTCCCAGACCTCAGGCTCGGATGCAGTTGGTTCGGCCAAGAAAGACTCTCATGCAGCAGTTGGGTTATCATCTTCGTCGTCCGTGATTGATTTTCTCACTCTCTGCCACCGCCTTAAGGTACCTTACAAATGCCAAAAAACAATCACCCACTATTGTGATTCATTGGTTCTATCTTGTGTTGCATGTGTGATCTTGGAATTCCCGTTTTACCCCCTTTTATGGAAAAGAATGTAAAAATATGGTTTTTGTGATCTTATATCGTATATGATGTCGTTTCTTTGTGTTGGTTTGGTTGGGTAGGTTTGTGAGTGTCACCTTCCCTTTTGTTTTCTGTTGATATTGTTTTATAAGGTCGAATGAACACTATCAAATTGCCCCTTCTACTGGAAATGGTGAAAGCAACAAAATGTCTCCTTTTTGTGTTTGTTAAGGAAATACATGCTTCTGTGGATGAAGGCGTGTGCGCCTTTTGGTTGGTAGTACCATTGTATGAGAAGGGTGTTTGGGGAATTGGCTGATTTTTTTGTTGTTGGTAGTTTGTGGCTGCTTTCAAATTAGACTATTGGGTTGGTTTATAACAGTGAGGGTTGAAAGTGATGGTAAAGAAGCTTTAGAAATTGCATGTCTGTCTAAGAGATATTCAATTGGATCTTATTAACCTTAAAATGAAGTTTACTTAGGGGGAGAACACTCACTGGTATTGTAGTCAAGCTGACAAGGATTTAACTCTTCTAATGGAAGAATACTGTGTAAAGTGAGAAAGTGAGGACATGTTTATCATTGATATAAAGTGAGTTTAGTTGAGATACTTCAATTTATATCAAGAATAGATACACTTTGTTAGGACTCACTCTCTGAGATTGCCAAACTGTAGCCAGAAAAGCAATTACTCCTCATTTTCTTAAGAATAGGTAACTATTTCTCCGATAATCAAGACAAATACCAAGGTAAACAAGTTCATCACCAAAAGGAGTACTTTCTTTTTCTACATTAGAATTTCCAGTTTACACAGTCAAAAATTTCCTACTCTCTTTGTGAATCCTTTCTTTGTCCTGTAATAAACCTTTAAACTGTAGAGGTTTATTATGTACCCGGGATCCAGCACTCTTACTCTCATATTTTCAGTTGTTACCAGTTTCTGTTATTTCTTTGTTACCTCATTTTCAGTTGTTACCACTAAGGTTTACTCTACTGCTTTCATTCTTATTCTTCTAAGCATAGACCCTCCTATTGGAGGTTTACTATCAGTACATTTTGTTTTTAAAGCATATAAACTAAAAATAGAGTCATTATTTCCCATGTCATTTTCATATGCTGAAACAATATACCTGTCATAAATGTGCAGTCTTTGACTTAGGAAGCTTAAGATTTTTCTTTTGTACTATACATTTGTATTCTAATATTTTTTTTAGATTTTTTATACTGAAAAAAAATATATATATAATACAGTCTCTCTTTGTCACATGTATATGCCTTGTAGACCACAAAAAGGAAAGGATGGGTTAATCATGGGATAAAAGGTGCAGAATCGATTGCTGATCATATGTACCGCATGGCTTTAATGGCGTTGATTGCTGGTGATGTTCCGGGATTGAATAGAGAAAGGTGTCGGCATTGAAATTCTCAATATATGTACTTGTGTGATGCTCATTTCTGTTTTGTTGTTGGTTCGTTGTTTTGTTTTGTTATGAGATGCATGCTTAGATTCCATGGTTGAAGTTGTGAAAGTAGGGTACATTGCTTTAGTATTGTCTTTGGTTAGATATTGAAATCACTTAGCTTGGAACATGAGTACCATTTGATGAGTGTTGAAAGGTTTCTGTGAATTGTGTCTTCTATTAAATAGTTGTGGCCTTTATATTTTACATTATTTCCTTTGTATCCTATGCTTATGTTATATTCCATTTGGTTTACTTTGTTGGCCTCTTTGATAAATCTTTAAAATGTCTTTGAAGACTAAAGGGTAAATTACATGGTTTCCTGCATTCATTCAATGTTTGGAACAATGTTGTGAAACTCAAGGATCCTAAGAGGATCGGAAAAGGGATAAAAAATTATATCTCAGACTCGTAAGAGTTACCAATATATGAAAAATTATATTCATAAAGTGCATCTGTTAAAAATAAATTCATTCATAAAACAACTAATAAATTCTTAAATGTTTAATACGAACTAACTATCAAAGGAAATCCTTCATGTTAAATATAGGATAATCATCCTCCTTCTCTACATGATCTTCATTTTCATTAATGTCATCTCTTCCATGACCTTCATTATTAGCAATTGGAGGAACCTCCAAATCATCCATATGTGCAACAACACCACCTCTATTAGCATCTTCATCTTCTCCAACTTTAACTAAGATGTCTTCATATGAAGCATCCAAACTTGAATTTGCTTCATTCTCCTACATTGTCTATTCATCATCAGAAGCAAGATCATCAATGTTATAGTCTTTTGTTTTCCTAACATCTTTCCTTTTCTTCTTCAATCTTGAATTAGCCATCACAAACACCACATTTTTCATGGTCTTCTGCAATAAACGATTTCTTTTCTGGGTGTGGACTTAAATAATTATAAAGTTAATTAACACATCATACTAGCCTATCAAAAATAATTATAAAATCAATTTAAATTCTTACCCTTTTAAAAGCAATCCAATTACGCCCACAAACGAATGAACTACCAGTCAAACTCAATACTCTAATTGCAAATCTTTGTAATTCCGAATGTTCATTACCATATGATTCTCATCATTGTGATGGACTTTTCGTTGAGTGCATGTTGAGATATTGGACTACTAAAAAATCTAGACTTATGCTTGAAACTCTCAATAATGGGTTGTCAAATCTTGGCATGGGAAGAGGAGAAGGATCGACACACCCACAATCCCCTGATTCAGCGAGTAGCAAAGAGTGAAGAGTTCAGAGGATGCTTGAGTTGGTTGCCAAACATGGTGTTGGATTTAAGCCACCATCATATCATGAAATTAGGGAGAAATTTTTGAAAACAGGTTGAAAAGGCCAATTTGATCTTGGATGAACATAAACTATTTTGGAAGAAGAAATGGTTGCAAAATAAAGACAGATGGATGGACTAACAGGAGGACTATACTTAATTTTCTGGTAAATAGTCCAAAAGGAATTGTCTTTTTTAAGTCTACTGACTCTTCTGACAAATGCAAGACAACTAAAACTTTTTCAGGATGATGGATGATGTTGTTGATGAGGTTGGAGAAGAGAATGTCATCTAAATTGTAACCGATAATGCCGCAAATTACAAGGCAGCTGGAGAATTGTTAATGAAAAAGAGACAAAAGTTATATTGGATACCTTGTGCAGCCCACTGCATTGATTTAATGTTGGAAGATTTTGAGAAAAAAAATCAAATTTACATCTATTCAAGAACTGGTCTTATGTCCTTGCACAAATATACTAAAGGGATAGATTTGATAAGACAAGCCTATACTTATTTTGCCATTTCTTATTTGACTTTGGGATGCTTGAATGAAAATAAAGGATCACTTATTAGGATGTTCGCATCCAAGGATTGACAATCCAGTCAATTTGTAAAGACTATAGATGGAGGGTTTGTGGAAAATTTGATATTGGATAACTGATTTTGGAAAAATATTTTGAATTGCTTGAGGGGTACTTCTCCCCTAATTAATGGAAGCGACGCAGATTAGACCAAGTATGCAATGCTACTCGCTGAATCAGGGGATTGTGGGTTGTGTCGATCCTTCTCGTCTTTTGATGCTAGGGTTTGATGGCCCTTGAGAGTTTCAATAGGAAGTCTGGATTTTTTGTTAGTTCGATAGCTCAGCATGCACTCAACCAAAACTCCATTACAATGGTGGGAATCATATGGTGAGGAACATCCGAATTATAAAGATTTGCAATTGGAGTATTAAGTTAGATTTGTAGTTCATCCATTGTAAGCGTAACTGGAGTGTTTTTAAAAGGGTAAGAATTTAAATTTATAAAATTGATTTTATAATTATTTTTGAAAGACCAATATGATGTGCTAATTAATTTTATAATTATTTAGATCCACACCAAGAAAAGGAATCATTTACAAAAAAAGACCATTAATGATGTTGTGTTTGTGATGGCTAATTCAAAATTGCAAAAGCAAAAGGATGTTATTAAAACAAAAGACTATAACATTGATGATCTTGCTTATGATGATGAATGGAATGTGGAGGAGAATAAATCAAATTCAAGTTTAGATGCTTCAGATGAAGACATCTTAGTTGAAGTTAGAGAAGATGAAAATGCTAGTAGAGGTGGTGTTGCTGCACCTATGGATGATTTGTAGGTTCCTCCAATTGCTGATATTGATGATGGTCACATGACACTAATAAAAATGAAGATTTGCGGGGGGGGGGGGGGGGGGGGGGTTTTTTTGCCTTTAATTATGAAAGGTTTTCTTGGGTGGGTTTGTTGTTTTAAACTTTAGTAATTTTTTTATTTTTTGGTTCCATATATTGCTTATATTGATGTTTGTAAACTGCACATAAAAAAAATTAACTTTTGGGGGGGGGGGGGGGAGGACGATGATTATCTTGCATTTAATATGAAACGGTTTCCTTGGATAGTTTGTTTGTATGAACATTCATGAATTTATTAGTTGTTTTATGCATGAACATTTTATGAATTATGAACCTATTTTTGGTTGTGTATGGGTTATTTTTATCATCTATTTTATTTTTAATGGACGCACATGCTTATGAATATAATTTTCCATATTATGATTCTGGAGTTATGATTTTTTATCCCTCTTACAATTCTCGAGTTTTACAACATTGGTACTAGCTATTAAATTTTTAATGTTATTAGCTTTTTTTATGGCTTAAGTTGCAAATCCTGCAATAGATCATTTTTACCACTTTGGACCATGCCTTTCTTAGAAAGAATAACCTAAAATAAGAAACAATTTGTGCTGCTACAGATATTGACTTAAGCTAGGGCCAAACCATTCTACTGCTGTGCTGTTTTATTTCTCCTCTTTTTTTAAAAGAAAAGATCGTGCTTGGGCAATGAATTTCCCGTTTCAAAGTTCCTGTTCAAGCTTGGCCCCTCTAATCCATTTGTAAAGGTGCTAGGTAATTTGTTGTTGTCATAGAATAGTGAGATATTTCCCTGTCTATGAGATCTGTAATTTGTACTCAGTTCAGTCTAGACAGCTTAAGCAAATGTAAGATATGCACTCTCGTTATAAGCCAAAATTATAGATTGTTTTTGCCATGCGAATATTATCTGTCTAACAGTGTAATAGTATGAGTAAGTATATTTTATCTCGCCTCATGGATTTTGGTCCACAACTTTCTTATCTCTGTAGATTTATTTTTGTTGTAGTAAGTTACTTTGTTTGATTGCCCCTATTCCTCTTATTTGTATTTATTATTAGATTTGCTTTAGGTTATCCCCCTGAGTTTCTCTTTAAACTCTTTTTTCCTGCTGTACAGATGTATTAAAATAGCACTCGTGCATGATATTGCAGAAGGTATGTTTCTCGTTTCCTCTGATTGAAATGTTGCTTCATTTCCTTATATTAAACCTTAGTGGAAATGTTTACACTGGATGAGTTGCTGAAGAAGTGAATTCTATCAAACAACTTCTAATTTGTTTTTTAAAGCTCTTATTTTGAGCTTCAATTTTAAAGTAATTGTTAAGCCGGAAAAGAAAGTGGACCAAACATAGCCTGATAAACATTTGAAAAAGGTATTACACATTTCATTTTCAGTGAAGATAGAGTTTATAACATGTAAAATAAAAAGGCAAAATTCAATTAAAGTACGTTGGATTATTTGACTTTGCTCTATGAACTTTTAATAAGTTGTATGTGATTGTGATTACTAAACACATTGCTTTTCTTCAAGTATACATAGGAATTCGTCAAGGTATCAAGTCTTCTTTGATACATTGGTGATTTATAATATATTGAAGTTTGAGTGTGGTTTTGCATTCAATAGCTATTGTAGGAGATATAACACCTTCTTGTGGTGTGCCCAAGGCTGAAAAGAGCAGAAGGGAGCAGGAAGCTTTGAACAAAATGTGTGAACTTCTTGGTGGAGGGATGAGAGGTTTCATAAATTATTATTCTTGAAATTTTTTACAAAGATTCCAAATTTGACATCAAATTTACTGAAGGTCACTTTTGACTTATTACAGCTGAAGAGATAAAAGAACTTTGGGCAGAGTATGAAAACAATTCTTCTTTAGAAGCCAATCTTGTGAAGGATTTTGACAAGGTACAAATATGCTCCCTAGTACGGAGGTGCCCTTTATATTTGAGCCTGGATATGCAAACAAAAATAGGCATGGTTTTACGTTATGGGATATTTGACAGTAGCAAACAATTTAGAATAAAAAATTGACATTGGAAGCAGAATGGGTGATTGAGTGGTGGGATTAGAAAAAAAGCTCTTTCGATTATGTGGCCTTTTTAATTACAAAATGTCTTTCAGACACAAGTATAACTATCAACAATGCAATGGGTACAAAGAACAAAATGCAAAATGAAAATTGAAAAATAAAAAATATAATAAGGCTGCCAGTTTCTCAGCTTCTCAGAAAGGGGAACCTTAAGGATGCTAACAATTCACTTCTGAGACAACTTCGCTGAAAATCCATACTGTTTTTATTAGTTTTACCATAATGGCATATCCTTTATATCAAACCATCAGAAACTGCCTTCAATATACAAAGGCACACCCAATGCTCATCAGGATCCCAATAATATTTTTCCATATGAATGTAGCTGTCTTACTCTTCCACTGCAAGAATAAGTGGCTTAATGTTTCTGTGCTAGATCAGATAAGGCTGAGAAAAAGGAATATAAGGCCTATAAATTCAATTTAATCAAATTTTCAAAGACTAACACTTAGATGAAAGGCTCAAAGTGACTAATATTGAAGTAGGATATAATTTAATGACAGAAATGAAAGTGATAACGACTATGGCACTATACCTGATGATAATTGTCTTATATTCTCTCTTGAATTGAATTGAATTGAATTGAATTTTCTTGTGAACTTACAGTAGCCTAAAATTTTTCTCTTCATCACAAATTTAATATTTAGGGATACCATCACTCTTTTTGTGCTTTAGTACTAGAGTATTTTATTATTTCATTTACTCTTGATGGTTAATTTAGATGGGAAATCAATTTAATACAGTCAAATATTAGATGGCTTCTTCTAAAATGGACCTACTCACCCAAAGTTTAAGTTGTTAAGAAAAGGCTCATTTTTGTGTTTTAGTATTAGACTATTTTATTATTTCATTTATGTTTGATGATTAATTTATATGGAAATCAATTTAATGTAGTCAAATATTTTGATGGTGTCTTCTAAGATGGAACTACTCACCTAATGTTTAAGTTGTTAAGCAAAGGCTCATGAATGACTGTTACATCTTTTGAATGCTCGCTGATGCAAGATCCCTTTGAGCTTGAACAATGAAATTTGACTTTATTTAGTAGAATACGGCACAAGTTATCAAATTCCTGAATGAGAGTCACTTTGTAATCGAGCTTGTGTTACCATATAGGTTTTAAGCTATGTAATGAATGACTTTGTTATGTCTTCAGTATGTACTAAAACCTTTTTTCAGTTTAGCCTGTGCTTTTTCACACCATCTGCCTCGGGGCATTAAAATCCACCGGCTGCTTGAGGGAACCTTTTGCCATCAACTACCTTGGGACTTAATAACACTCTCTTATCATAATTTATCATCCATTTGTTACACTAAACACTGAAAAATGTCTGTCATCTTTGATTTTTCCAAAGAGGAGGCATTACTTCTTGGCTGTAAACAATATTGGTGATAGGTTACAAGGTAGTTGAGTGGAAGCTGTAGAAATTTAATGTTGGATAATGTACGTTATTACTGTAAATGAAAGGGTGGTATTAAGAAATTATAAGTACTAGGCAGAAAAATAGCTCAGCATCATAGAAATTAACCCATTATGATTAAGTTTAGATAAGTACAGTGTAATGAGTCCCATGTATTATTGTTAGAGTATGTTAGTATATAGTTAGTTAGTCCGTTAGTGTTTAGCCAGTAGTTAGATTGCAGTTGGAACTGTATCTTTCCGTTACAGAGTTCATTACACTGTAATCAACTCCAGTACTATTAAAGGTGCTTCTCTGTAGTCACTTCAGATTTCAAATCAAGTTTCCAAAGCTTACATTATAACAACTGCTTTTTTCTTAAATTCAAGAGAATTTACCAGATAAAAAACATTTAGATTTGTCTTCTATGCATTGGTTGGAGACAAGGACAGATAGTATGTTCCACACATAAAGAAGAGAAAAGATCTAGATGCTCTGAATATCGGCTATACAAAATTAATTGTAGAGAATGAAAAGAACTATATATAGCAAAAAAGTGTTTTGCACCGACATGGCACATGACCTCTCCATGATCAGTTTTGCCAATTTTTTTATAATTAAGGGAAACATGAGAGTTGTTATATATAAGGGGTTTAAACTTTTAGTAACAAATTTAGACAAAAAATATCATAGTTAAAGTATAAATTACATTGCTTTATATGCTTTCATAACATTGCGGTTCATTTCTAATTGTATTTTTGTCCTTTTCCTAACATTCTGATCAGGTTGAACTGATTCTACAAGCGCTGGAGTATGAAATAGGTACGTTATAAATAGATATATTGCATGTGGCCATTGAATTCCTACTGTGACACCACTATTCTTAAGACAGTTGAACTCCTCCAGTTCTTTTATTATTGAATGAGTTGATAATTGATAGTTCTTCCTAAAGTGAATGGTACTTTAGCTTTTGCTAGACTCTTCATGATAAGCTTTCTAATGCCAAGTATCTCAAATTATCTTGTGCAGAACATGGAAAAGTGTTGGATGAATTTTTCCATTCAACTGCAGGTAGAGTTGAAACTCTAGCTATAAATGAAATGCTCATAACTTTTATTTGAACCTTTATCAACAACTTCATCTTTTACCTGGTCTTCAGGGAAGTTTCAAACTGAAATAGGAAAAAGTTGGGCAGCTGAGATCATCTCAAGAAGAAAATCTATATCAGCAAAAAGGCTAAGTTGATATAGGGCTGACTAGTCTTGGCTTGAGTGATTATGGTTGGCCAGATTAACAGAAAAGCTAAGTCAAAGCAGAACCAATAAGCATGATTTTTTGCAGAACAGGTTCTGGAATTTTAACATAATTTAGGGTGACATCTATCTGTTGTCCCTGCCTGATAAGTTTTTTTTTTTTTTTTTTTGAACTTGGAATCATTTGTCTTTCTTGGTGATGCATTTAAGCTTAGCTTTTTTCTTCATTCTTTCTTTTTGTCAACATTGGTAGTGTAAATTAATATCAAATATTGAACACTTTGTAATTTGTCTAAAATAGTTGGAAGTTGTAAGTAATGATTATTAGTGATGTTTTAGAAGCCAAATTGAATAGGAATCTTTTCTTAATCAGATAGTCAGGCACTGAAATCTTAATTAAATATTAGTTTGAACGTTTTGAACAAATAATGATAACAGTATTTTTTATTTTTTTTATGGAAGATTAAAATGATTATGTTTTAAAATAACGTAATTTACGAAGTTTTTAGTGAAGGTGAGAAAAAGGGGTTTATTAAAATTTATTATTAGTTGAGATTTATTAAAGATTGCAAATTAGTGAGTTTTAACTATTAGTAGAAAGAAATTTAGGAAAAAAGGTCTATTTACTAAAAGCTTATTTCGTAAAAGAACTTGTAATATAATTTCAGTTGTTTCAGACTTTTAAAATAATTGGAAATTGAAAAATATATATAGAATTTGTCGAACCCGAAATTTATTTTAAATTGCTTCACCTAAAATATACTGTATTTTTTTCTGTTAACTTTTTTATTATGATATAGGCATAAATGATATTCTTTTCTAAAAATGAAATGTTCATAAATTTACAATCTTCATTCGAGCTGTTATCAGTACTTTTTCAATGTCAAATACTACTTTTTAACTTTCGGCTAATTGAAAAAAATGAAATGAGGATTACTACTATTGTAAAGAAAATGCAACTTTATTAAATAGAATAATGCCAAATAAATTAACGTCTAAAAGAGTTAAACCTATGCTATGACAAAATTCCCTTACCACACAAAAGAAAAATACTATTAGAAGAAATGAGAGAAACTAATTTATTACATTATGATGAATTTACATTCAAATACATAATAGGAGCAGTGTGAACATTTACAAAATTATTCTAAAAAGAGGAATGATAACTTTCAAAATAAACAGACAAAAAGGTTGACAATATTTTTAACATAGACACTGTTGTCGTGTATCAAAGTTTTTTTAATTATACCACCGTTATTTGTCTAATGATTAAAAATAAATACTTTAGACTTAAAAGAAAAAGAGTCAGTTAAAAAGATTGAAAATATAAGTGACAACATTTCGAAAAAAAATGTAAATTTTAATATAAAGGTAAATTTTCAAAAATAATTAAACTGAGATTAGAGGAAAAATAAACCTTAATGCAAAAGAAAATTCAGAAACAGCTAATTTTTAAAATTTTATAAAACATACAAAAAAAATGTGTATAAAATGAGTAAAAAACACACATTAAGAAAATAAGGTCTCAAATTTATAATAGAAAAATTATTATCAAATACTGATTATTTAATGTCCGAGAAATAGTGGATTCGTTCTCTTTAAGTAAAATTTTGAATTTATAAAAAAAATATTATTAAATTGGGAGCAGAGATCCATTAAAATAATCAATTAATTTTTTTCTCAATGAAGATTAGTTATTAAGAAAGTCAAATAACAAATACTAAATATCAATAATATGGTAAAAACAATTGAAGCAGAAGGAAGGGTTGGTATGATTAGTATACTTGCTTGAATGATAAATTTGTATTTAGAATGCGATGTTTTGCTTTTTTATAAAACTTAATGAATAAGCTATTTACTTTTTGTCCCATAATATCACTGTGACTCATGATTAAAAGAAACAGATATTCATTGAGGTTCAAGAAATTTTATAATCATATCTACAAATACTATTTCATACATAACCTTGAGCCATCAAATCTGTTCTTAAAAATTTAGTCAATAATAGTATTACTTTTTTTAAAAACAAAGTAACCAATGAACAATTTGAGTAGTTGCAAAGATGTCAGAGTGAGATAGTAAATGTCGATTTATATAGTTAATTTTGTAAAACTTGATTTAGACAACAATACAATTTAATTTTATATAATTAATTTTTTATTACAAT
>Ga0123340_1005771_pt1 | contig 11805 bp, 4 predicted proteins | sample SirMexnodulemix_FD_89961 | JGI IMG/M metagenome (GOLD analysis project Ga0123340, IMG submission 89961) | Root nodule microbial communities of legume samples collected from Mexico - Siratro Mexico nodule mix | ecosystem: Host-associated > Plants > Roots > Nodule | place: Mexico: Nepantla... | reverse complement strand
GTGGTGAGACCGTAGTATTAAGTGATTAATGTTTAATTTTTTTATATTTATTTTTTTATTTTAAATATTTTTTTTAATTTTTAAAAAGAAAAGCTTCAGATTTTTCTTTTTTTTTTTTTTTTTTCTTTCTTTTCCTTTTTTTTTTTTTTTTTTGCAAACTTTGAAGTTCACATTCATCCAAAAATCGTTCAAGAAACCATCCAAGAATTCATTAAAGAGTTTTTCCTTGAAGTTTGAGTAGAACGATCATCATACGCAAGCCATTCTCTATTGCCATAGGCGTTTTCGACTTCAGTTTTGCACCTCTGGCATGGGAGTTTTTTTTTTTTATATATTATATTAAGTTTGGCACAACAGAAGTAGTTCTCCGTGCCACTAAACCTGAGAGCAACCCCATTTAATGGTGCCTAGCTGGATATGTGGCCCTAGGTGTGTCCACCTCTAAATGTAACTTTTAATGAGTAAAATTTTATAATTTAAACATTCAAAACGACATCAAAACATACCATTTATCAAAAATCTAATTTCACCAATTCAAAACCTCATCAATCCTCAAAACATCATTCTACTATCAACTATAAAAAATCTCATGTTTTCTTCAATTTCAAACAACATAAATAGATATACAATCTCATTTGTACAAAAAAAAAAAACTTTGAAACTGGTGATCACATCACTCTTACATTCAAATCTTCTAACCTAAGGTACTACTAAAATATTTAAGCTAACTTTCCTTACCTGATTAGAAGTATGAGTACTCAAAGAGTTTCAACTCGTATAAAAAAACAAAAATATAACTTAACATACATCATATAGTCCTGATTAATTATCCAAACACATCACTAAGACTCTAAATCAACATAGATTAATCCTAAAACTATCAACACCACATGCAAGCATATACAAGTAAAAAAAAAAAACTTAAAAATTGATTTAAAGAAAAAAATAATAATTTATTCTAACAGTCGTCTCTAATCGTCACTATGATAAAAAATTAAATTATAAATTTAAAGAAAAAATAGAGAAGAACATGAATTTTTTCTTTTAAAAATATAGTAATTATATTAAAACAAAATCCAAATAACTATCTAACTTATTATTTATATAAACTTTTCATTTTAGTAATAAAATATTAGTTATCATTTTAATTATATTACTTCTAGTTTATAACTATTTATTACATGCTCGTGCATACCTCTTTTCTTAGCTCTACTGGTGTGTCAATATAAAGAAACCAAAACAATCAGTCCTTTCATTCTCCATAAATAGTATATATGGTGAAACATAATACTTACACATACGGTCTCGTCTTAACTAGCTAGAGAGCCAATAATTTCACTTTTGTGGATCCACGTTACAGTTAAAAGTGTTTGATTATAACAGGTTTAAAACTATAGCTCGTGGAAGAGTTTTGGAATACATGAAAATATTTCATAAAATTAACATTATATTTTAAAATATTTCAGAGTATCATAAATTATATTTAGCTTGGATGTGTTTCGTTATTCCTCTATTTCCTTGTTTTCTTATTATCTCATGATTTCTCCTTGGGTTTAATAATAATTATGACATGTTATTAGTATAAATAATGGTCAATACGATAGAATTTTATGTCTGTATCATATAATTATCAAATTAATATTAACATTAAAATATATATTTTTCTATTTTTTCTTATAGTAAAATTTTAAATATTTTTTTTACGTAAAATTATCATTCTTTTCAAAATATTACCTTTACATATTAGAAAATTGGTAGTAAATAACATGAACTCTATTTGGAGTAGAAAGTGACGAATGTAACAATTAATGCAATAAAAGATAAAGAGATACATTAAAAAAAGTAGGAGAAAAATGAGATGAAAGACGATATGAATGCATTTTTGCGAGAAAATAATTTTGTTTGTTTGTGTTGTTCTATTGACTTGACATGTATGCTTTAGAAAAAAAATGATTATATTTTTTAAGTTTTTAATTAAATTTACTAAAAAGAACCAATTTTAAAACTAATGCACATGTACAACTGGCATAGTTTGTGGGTGTAAATGTGTCAATGAATCAATTGATTGATCACTATTCATTTTTGGATTTATCTCAGAGTATATAAAATTAGTTTGAAAGAGAATTAAAAAATTTCAAATAAAAATTCATATATTTAGTTTCTTACTGAAAAAGTTACATTTAAATAATTTTAAATCTTCATTAACATGCCATATTAGGTGATACCTAACTAAGGTTTTGGGTTCAAATTTTTTAAATGAAAAAAATATGTAAAAAAAAACATTTCATTAAAATGTTTAATCAAGTTTTTGACAAAAATTATCAATTTACAGTGAATATTTCGTATTAGTAATACGGTTGAAATTTTAAATATATTTTTTTATAAAAAAGACATTTCATTTTATTCTTAAAACTAATTTTAACTGGATTAAAGTTTATAAAGTTAATATGTATAATTGAAAATCGTGTTTTTTGAAGCACACAAAAAAAAGCCATTAGCTCCACAAAATTTGCAGTGATAAGAATGATACAAGTGATAGGGTGAAGGATAACCACATGGGCGGGACCATAATCTAAACAAATATCAAATATGTGGTCCAACTTTATTGCCTTCTTCTCCATCTTCATCTATTACTCAATAATGTCTGTTTTTGGACTTTCTTAGTTATTAGTTTTACTCACACACTTGTCTTAATTCTTAAACATGAACATGGTGTGGATAATTGCATATTTGGTATATACTTCTTCCAATTAAAATCACAATTTTTGAATTAGCAAAAGATACGTCTTTCTACAAACCTCCTTGAATCACAATAGAGAAAATTTAATAATCATAATTAATGTAAAGAGAAGACTTGATCAAATTTGTTAATCTTCATCAACAATAGCAAGATCTTTTACCTCTTCAAAGTACACACCATTTAAGGTATACGTTGAAAAAATAATGAAAAGAACCATTTGTGGTACAAGTTATTTTGGTCCATGTTCATGGTACAAATTTGTTGTATCCTAAGATATTTTTTCAACAAAAGTATCGTATTATATTTTAACTCTACAAAATAATGAAGTTAAGATTATTAAATCACCTCATGTTTGTGAATAATGAAATTTATGATGGATTGATTTATAGTTTCTTAAAAGAATTCAACGTGTGTAAATTGTTTAGTTCATTTTTGTTATATAAATATTACTTAAAATTAAGTGACGTTTTTTAAAATTAAACTTATTATTACAGAATATAAAGTATGGTTATTTATATAACTATAGTTGTTTATATAAACAACATTCCTTAAAAATATATGTTTTGAATGAAAAAAATAGAGTATTTTAAGAATTAATATATACGAGGCTAATTGTAGAACTTATAAAATTAAATTAAACACTCACTGTACGTTTGATATTGGAGTGAATTTTTATGTAGAATAATTAATTTTGTGTGAAATTATAAAATTCTTAAGAGAAATATGTAATTTAAGCCATTATTATATACATTCTCTTAAAGTATTGTATTTTAGTAAACTATATTTATAATTTAAGGTTGACAAAGTTCTATCTTCACAGAAAATTACAATTAATTTTTTTAACCTTTTAAATTTCTACTTTTATAATTTTAAATTCATTAAGTCGCAATTGGATTATTTTTAAAAACAATACATTAACTTCTCCTTATGGAATTCTGATTTGATATTTCATAATTTTTTCTCTCAATTTCGATCTATTTTGAAATAAAATAATAGTTTTAGTCGTAAAATGTTTAGAGATGAAATCCCAATTCTTAATTAAAGAATCCGATATCATTGATGAAATTCTAAAAGTCACACTTAATGTTTTTTAGTTTTATTTAAGAAGATATACACTCACTTTCTTTTTCTATGATTGAAATTTCAACCATTTAATGGAACAACGAAAGTAAAACAATAAATGTAACTTTAAAATATCATGAACAGTAAATGTAATAATCTTAAAGTTTAAGAGGTCATAAATAATTTATCTCAATTAGAAAAGGTCCTTAATATGTATAATTTAGTAAACTTAAAACATTGAAGGAAATAACTTTAAAGATATTTTGGTACCACATATATTTTCATTAAGCTTAATTTTTAATTTTCAACGCTTATCTTGACTCAACAGTTTATTATCATAATTTTTTCTTCAAATTTGTAATGATTTAGTATTGGCTTTTATGTTTATTCATATTTAAAAATAGAATAGTAAGATCATGTGTTTTTCAATTATTAAAACGACATGTAATAATTTAGAAAAAATTTTGTCCATATATATTTGCAGGGTCAAAGAGGGATTACACTCACAACGACAAAAATATGCATAAAAGATAAGATATATACTTCATCTTCATGTCTTAATTTCTTAATTTTTATTATGAAAGCAAATATACTACGTTTCTTTACGTCATAGATAGAACAATAATTGTGGATGATACATTACGCAAAAACATATATATTAATTTTACTCAACATAATCATTTGAAAGACAAGTGTGCGTTTTCATATTTACCAAACTATCCTTAAAATTCTTCATATTTCAACTCCTTATAATAATTATTTCATATTCAACCATTTTATGTGTTTATTAGGGTTTAGTTATCTCTTTCTTCTTGTATGTAAGACAAAAATATTAAAAAATATAATAGTTGTATAATTAGTTATTTGCAATATATATTATGTAATTTTTTTATATTCTTATATCTTAATACTTATTTATTTTTATCTTTTTTTAACCACTTATTATTTTTAGTATATAAAATATTGATTAAGAATATTTCGAAAAATATTTAATATATCATTAATTTTATAAAACGACAAGTAATTTAGTCTGTGTCACAAGAAATGAAATGGAAGGAATAACTTTTAACATTTAGTCTATAAGATAGAAAAAAAAAGCAATTATTTAAATAAATTGTAGTTGAGATAACCTGGACAATCTGACGAATTCTATTTTGGTTACTAATTGTAATTAAGACTTGTGTATAAACAAAATTTTTATGAACAGTTATACCAAAAAAAGAAAAGACTTTTATATATGTCAAAATTATCTCACACATAAATTAATTTATAAAAATTATTTTGCAAACTTTTAACTTTTTAATTTATATATAAACTAATTTTAACTCATGGAAAAATTATTTTTAATTTAATTTTATATTTCTTAGAAATATCTATGAATTATTTTTTTTCCTTCAAAACACACCCTTAAAAGCTACGTGTGGTTGTGCATGAGAATGAAACGAAAATAAAAACTAAAGCATTTTGTTTTCTAGTCGCCTGTTTATTTTTTAACTCACGAGGCAGAGTTTAATTTCGAACACGACAAGAAAAAATCTATTAAGAACAAAAAAATCAGAATAAAAGTTCTCATGTATATCAAAAAAATGTTAAGACAAACAACATATCATGTAGTGAACTAAATTTTTTAAAAATTAAATACATTAAATGCTGTAGATTTGTTTTGCTATTTTTTTTTTCTCTTCTTTAACAAGTAGGTGTTAGCACAATTCTTTACATTATTATTAGCATTAAAAATATATTAAATTATCTATCTCAGTCATTTACTAAAAAAAATTTTAATTATTAGCACTTATATTTTATTGATAATTTCTGAGAAATAGTAAATAAAAATTAACACATTCATATTTTATCTATTATATAATGAATCTGCATATCTTTCTATTATTATAGGTTCAAACAATTCTAGCACCGTTAAAGAAAAAGTATACTTTCATACCATTGGTCATTAATTATTTTTATTTTACACCAACTTATTTTAATAAAATAATAATTTATTTTAATATCAAATAAATGTAGTGTAAAAGTATCGTGTAGCTCATAATAAAAAGAGTTAAATTGTGTTTGAAATATTTAACTCAAATCAGATTAAGCAGAATATGGAAAGAGGGGTATTTTGGGGAAAGGGAAGAACTGAGCAATTTCCACGAAGGTGCATGAGGAATGGAAGCAAAACCACTCAAGCAAAGACAGAGATGGTTGATTTGGTTGGTTCGGTGTTCTTCTGTTGTGTTGTGTTCTTCTCTTATCTTCACGTTTTCTCACACGCTTCAAACACGCACTACTCAAACACATTATTCACCTCTCTCATCATCATCATCTTCATCGTCTCAAACACAAACGCTACTTGAAGCAAGTGCGAGTTTCGTACTCATTTATCGAACCTGTTTCATAAGACAAACGTTGTAGGAAGAGAAACATGAGCGGGAAGCCGGTGAGACCTCGTACACGTCTGGGGAAGTACGAGCTCGGAAAAACCATTGGCGAGGGAAGCTTTGCGAAGGTCAAGTTCGCAAAGAACGTTGAGAATGGAAACCATGTAGCTATCAAAATCCTCGACCGTAAACACGTGCTCAGCCACAAGATGACGGAGCAGGTAACAATAGACATCATATGCTACATAACCTTCAGTTCAGGTCACTTTATTATGTTTTATTTAAATCTTAGTTTCGACTAGCTTAAGGTTGCTCATTACTAATGCAGCTTTTGTAGTTTGTGTTTTTTGTGTGGAGAATTTAGGTTATGAATTTATTCTTTTCTCTTTGATTTTGGCAGCTGAAGAAAGAAATTTCGGCGATGAAGATGATCAATCATCCAAACGTTGTCAAAATTTATGAGGTAGGACACACTTTTCTCCTTTGTGATTAGTGAAAAGCATCGAAAGCTCATTCAACATTGCAGCCAGAATTTAGAAAATTAAACTTTTTTATAAAATATTACTGCTAGTGTTACTGTTAATGTTATAATTGTCTTTTTCTTTTTCGTGGTAGATTGTGGCAAGATCTCTGTTTTTATAAGAGATGTTTCTTCATCTACAAAACGAAATTCCTTTTTTTCTTATAAAGAAAAACAATGAATGAAAGTGAAGTATACGATATGGTGGAGCACGTGATAACGTAGCAGATTTTGTTGGAGTGCGTAAAGAAAAAAAAATGAGGTTCTGTATTCATCGTTTGATGCTGTGGGCCCAATATTATTGTTTTTCAACGAACTCAGTTTTTCTGTATTTTAAGATTTCGGTTCGCATTAATCTTACTTAGTTTAGAGATAAATAAAACCTTGAGTAAAATTATATAATGTGAAAACAGTGCTATATGATATAATTGGTCATTTTTAAGATAAATGGAACTTGAGCTCTCTCATCATACACACACGCACGTACACAAAGTCATTAACCGCTCTCTGTTTAAGCATAGGTGATGGCAAGCAAAACAAAGATCTACATTGTCCTAGAGTTGATTGATGGAGGAGAACTATTTGACAAAATAGTAAGTCGCTTATTCATTTCATGTTATATATATATATATCTTCCTACTATTTCACAAATTTTCTTTCTCTTGATGGGGGTGGTATTATTAGAAAAATTGTCAGTACATTGATATTTTTCTTGGATCTTGCATAATTTGATTTCTAGGCTCAAAGTGGGAGACTTAAAGAGGATGAAGCAAGAAGTTATTTCCACCAACTAATCAATGCAGTTGATTACTGCCATAGCAGAGGGGTGTACCACAGAGATTTGAAGGTCTATTATCATCTACCACAATCCTCTCCAGTAATTTAATTAACAGATTCATAAGTCACATATGTGTGATCATGAATCAATTATTATCCTTCTTCAGTTGAATTAGGAACCAGACTCATATTCAATACTCATTCTACTTTGCAGCCAGAGAATCTTCTTCTGGACTCAAATGGTATTCTGAAAATTACAGATTTTGGATTTAGTACCTACGCACAGAAGGTAAGATATGTATATACATGTTTGCCTTGCCATAAAATTACCTTATGTGCATGTTATGCGTTTCTGGTTTGGCCATAAGAAATGTAAGTGCTGAAACTTGAAAGCATCCCCTATTAGTTCTTACTTACGTAACGGAATTCCTTCTAGTTTTGACTTTCATTTCAGCTACATCCCTTATGCGTGATTTTAATTTGCATGAAATTAGGACCTTGTTTTAAATCTTAAGTAAAATGTATTTATTACAGGAGGATGAACTTCTCCGCACTGCTTGTGGAACTCCAAATTATGTTGCTCCTGAGGTACCTACTTTATATTTTTATGCATCAGATGGAAGACTAGATTTGTAACTCAAACTGCAGTGAAATTTATGTAGTGTACCGTTATGTTAGGTGCTTAATGATAGAGGTTATGTTGGTTCTACATCTGATATCTGGTCCTGCGGGGTCATTCTCTTTGTGCTTATGGCTGGTTACTTGCCCTTTGATGAGCCAAGTCAAATGGCATTGTACAGAAAAGTAAGTAATATCATAATATAATCCATGAGAAGAATGAATGAAAGAAAAGTTGCTTATGTCAAAACCTGAACATATTTTCCAGATTGGCAGGGCTCAATTTACATGTCCATCATGGTTTTCCTCTGAGGCAAAGAGGCTATTGAAGCGTATTCTTGATCCAAACCCTTTAACAGTGAGTTCTGAACCCAAAAGCTTTCTTATTTTTACATGTTCTACCTGCATATTATATATAAATCTTTAATCAATTCACAGGAATTAAAAGAATAGTTAATTTTGTTAGTGGTATTAAACTTGTTAATGATCTGTATTATTTCTTGACAGCACCCTCAAAATTGTTAGGACTTATTATCCAAATCTTTTTATCTGTGTTCTTCCCATCTAATCACTAATGAACTATTAGTCATCTTTCCCATTCATTACAGGGAAAAAAATGAGTTTATGTCATTAAATTATAACATTTTTATTCGTCGATGACAAAAATTATAAAGTTATTAAGAGTACTTTAGTAAAAAGTAATTAATGTAATAGACAATGTTATATACAAAAGAAGGTACAAGCAATTTTTTCAAAAATGGTCTTATATACCGGGACCGAGAAGTATATACTTTTATTAACCTTGGGTTGCTTTTTTGCAGAGGATAAAAATTCCTGAAATCATAGAAGATGAATGGTTCAAAAAAGGATACAAACCAGCAATTTTTACAGAGGAAGAGGATGTCAATGTAGATGATGTTGCTGCTGCTTTCAATGATTCTAGGGTGCTGTGTTTATGACAATATTTCTATCCATTTTTCATTCACATTGTTACTATTCTTGGGAAATGCAAGAAAGAAACTGCTGAAGCTGTTCTCAAGTAATATATTTGTTCTCTTTCATATGCAGGAAAATTTTGTGACAGAGATAAAAGAGAAACCAGTGTCAATGAATGCTTTTGAGCTCATATCTAGGTCTCAAAGCTTCAATCTTGAAAATTTGTTTGAGAAGCAGACAGTAAGTAAAAATTAGTATTCTTTCATCACGCTAAAATGTAATGCATATTATAAAGGGTTTTTTCAAATCACAACTTACAAGTCACTTCCAAAACTGTGAACTACTTGGTTTGTGGATCAATTTTTGATTGATTTATGTTTACTTAAGAGCCTGATCTGAATTCAGTTATCTCTTTATGTTATTGGCTAACAAAATACTATAGATAAGGAGATGTAATCAATTCTTTCAAGCTAATGATGTTTGTTTCTTCATTTTGTTTAAACTCAATACAGAATGGGATTGTTAAGAGAGAAACACATTTTACTTCACAACGTCCTGCAAATGAAATCATGTCAAAAATTGAGGAAGCTGCCAAGCCTCTGGGATTTAATGTTCACAAGCGAAATTATAAGGTTATAATTTATCTCAGAACAATTATTACCTGCATTACTCTGCATTTCTATTCACCAAGACCCATCTTTCATGTGATCGATTTTTGTAAAGGAGGAACAGTAATAAACTGAATTAGTCTAAAAAATTTCAAGTATTGGGCTATCGGTTAATTCAATACTTTAATATTACAAAGATATATAGTCGTCGACTTTGACTAGTATTATTCCTTAGTTTAGCCCTTGACAATAGGGATCAACTTAATGGATACACAACAATACCACGGGCTAAATTGACTGATCTTGTATACAAAAGTTAATGGACAATTTCTTAAGTTAGAATTAATTCAGAAACTTGAATGATAGTCATCAATTTCAAGAACTAAACTTTCTTTTCATAATTACAAGGAATAAAATAATCGATGATTATAGTTTGACGGATTAATTCCATGGTTTACTCAAGAAGAAAACAAAGTTGTAGACTATTCAAACTTAATCAGATTTAAATTATGCAGATGAAGCTGCAAGGTGATAAGAGCGGAAGGAAGGGTCACCTCTCAGTAGCTACAGAGGTACTGAGCCATTATTTTTTTGTTGTAGCCCTTTTCTGTGGTACTCAATTGGTGACAAATTGTGTGTGGCTAAGAATAATAATTCCATTTTTTCATCTAATTGCAGAGATAGTAAGATTGATTTTTTATTTGCTAATTTAGTGATCCATTGAATATGGTAACAGGTTTTTGAAGTGGCTCCCTCCTTGCACATGGTGGAGCTTAAAAAGACTGGGGGTGACACACTGGAGTTTCATAAGGCATGTGAACATTTTCTTTAGTTCTCTTAGAACTGTTGATTCAACCTTGTTATAAAGTCTGTTCCATTACCTACATATGTTAAGGAGGGAGAAACGACATCATGTTAAATTGTCAATGTCTTGGTTATCTTACGTTGCTGATTGATGCTAACGTTGTTTGCTGACTTATTTGCAGTTTTACAAAAACTTTTCATCAGGTTTGCAAGACGTAGTGTGGCATTCTGAAGCAATAATATGAAGAATCATGGTATAATCTATACATAGACCTATTATCATTGTAGCCTTATCAAACTCATTTACTGAATTTTCACTTATTCATTAGTTTATTATGTTGCAGGTGTACATCATGCACTTATTTTTGTTCATGCAAGATAAAGTGGAGCATGTTGAGCATGTTTAGTTTTGAAAAAAACTAGACACAATTAGAGTGATTTTTCATGACCATAATTCAATGTTTCATAGTAATTTAGAAAATAATTATAGTTGGCCAAAGAGAAATGAGTATAATTAAGTGTATATTCATTTCTCAGTTTCCAACTCCTTCAACGGATGTTTGCAGAATGCATTCTTTGATATCTTTTGGATTCAACGCAAGTTTAGAGGATGGTTAATGGGTTTTCAAACATAGGCTTGATTTTTCTTTTGTTGAGTTGAATATATTTCTTATTGTAATAGTGTAATTTTGGCTTTTTGGGATTTCAATTCCATTAGTTAAGTCCTTCAAATATTCTAAATATGTTCAGAAAAAAAAAAAAAAATTTAATGTCTGTGAATCACTTTCTCTGTACACTTTCAACTTTTTCTTTCTTTGAACAAAGTACTTGAAAACAACGATAAAAGAAAGAGAAAACATCTTTAAATTATTAAATAAATTTTACGTCATAAATTCAGTATTAAACAGCTTTACAAATGTCTGAAAACCATGACTATCATAATAAGATAATCCTCTCAACAAATAAATTAACTGATGTGGTTGATTTTATTGGTTTGTCCCTTTTCTTCTTCTTTCTAGTTTTAAAACAGACTCGTTCATCCTTTTATTTTTATAATAAAATGACACTTAAATTCCTTCTAATTTTTTAAAATATTCTTCTTTTGTAAATAAACTAATCTTATCCTAAAATAACATGGTTTAAAAGGCTTTTCGTCTTCTTTATTTTCTTTATCTTTTAATAAAGTGACCCCGATTTTCTTGTTTTTTTTTTTTTAATAAATGAGACTTATCTCTTTAATATTTTTATTCAAGTGATACTTATCCTTTTTTTATGTTTTTATAAATGAGAGTCTCCCTTATATTTTAAATAAAGTGAGAATCACAATATCATCTCTAACAATATCATAATTAATATATTATACGT
>Ga0123340_1005768_pt1 | contig 11807 bp, 8 predicted proteins | sample SirMexnodulemix_FD_89961 | JGI IMG/M metagenome (GOLD analysis project Ga0123340, IMG submission 89961) | Root nodule microbial communities of legume samples collected from Mexico - Siratro Mexico nodule mix | ecosystem: Host-associated > Plants > Roots > Nodule | place: Mexico: Nepantla... | reverse complement strand
ATCCTTTTCTGTAATGAAGAATACGAGAAAAATTCTATATCAAGTTGATCTTATTTTTCTTTTTTATTTTAAATTTAAATAATAAAATTAAAAGAAATAAAGAATACAAGAGAAGAGAAGGGAAAACATATTATTTTCATTACAATAATTATTTTTCACATTTTAAACAAAAAAGATTTTAAAAAAATTACATGTCATTCTTCGTCTTCGTTGATATGATCACTTGACGAACAACTTATGACTTAAATAAACAACATATAGCAAAATAAAACAATTTTTAATGGATTAAAATGGAAAAGTTTTAATTGAGAACCTATGCATATAGGTTAATGTTGTTCATCTAATAATTTCTAATTTACTTTTCAAAATGATCATTAACAAATAGTAATGCTTTTAAGTATGAAGGAATGAGAGTCATCAATTTCATTTCTCAATTTACCTAATACTTTTTTTTAATCTTATTTTGACATAAAAAATTGTAAAATAACAACAAATATTCATCTTATTTTAAAACATTTTCACACCAATCACAAAAAAATATTTTCAAATATCCTTTAATTCATTCATATACTTTTTTGTAACCTTATTATTTTTACAAAATATGAAAAAATAAGTGTTAATGAAGGAAAAAAAAGTGCAAATGGAGAAAAGCAATTGTCAACAAAGAAAGATAGAAATGTTAATATTAAAAATATTTATTATAATAACATAATATTCTCTCTCCATTTTAAATTATTATAAGGTAGGTTAAGCTCACATCCTTTTCATCAAGTCACATGTTTTGAGATATCTTTTGCACAAGAGAAAACAAAATCCCATGACAACATCATAAATCATCAATGTGAGAAGAAGAAACAACGGAGGATTAGACTTAGTTAACTAGCTCCCAGATGCAGTGTTGTCCCAAATCATCTCTTCCCTTTCGATTGACAAAGCAGTGAGAAATAGTGTTCTTTCCAAACGATGGAAACCCTTGTGGAAGCAGACCCCTTCCCTTGATTTTGATGTGAGACACATGTTTAATCCTTTATCTCAACTTAATATTTCATTACCTAAAAGGGTGAATTTTGGTCCTATCAAACATGCTGAGGCATATGATCAAATTGTGTACTAGGTATTGCATCATCATCTTGGTGATTTGATTAGTTGTCGTTATAGGCACTTCCGTGAAAACATATTTGCTAATGATGTGGAAAAATGGGTTGAGTTTGTGACAACAAACCTAGAGTGTGCGAAGAGGTTGATTTCAGACCTAGGATCTTTTCAAATCTTTATTCTCTTAAATTGACCAACTATAGATTGGATAGTGAAGTATCATTGACATTCGAAAGTTGTGAGAAGTTGAGAATATTAAAGCTTAAGATAATGATAATTGAGGATGAAACCATTAATGGAATTTTGGATAATTGCTTGTGTTTGGAGAAGTTTAATCTCATTAATTCATCTGGGTTCAAGAAACTCAAAATTATGAACATAATTTTGAAATATTTGGAGCTTAAATTTTTTATGATTAGTGAACTAGATGTTTTTGTTGAAAACCTTCAAGTTGCGATGCTCATTTCTCTAATTTCCCCACCAAAAGGTTTGAGAATTTTCACCCCAAAGATAGACTTTTTTTATTATATTTGCAATGCAACATTTCAAACAGTGCAGGCTTATCACCTCAAACAGAGTGTTCTAAAAGCTCAAGATGTTTTTGAAAGTTGTAGTGATCTTTTGGTAAGTTATATGCTTAAGCCTATATGATATTGTGTTTAATATTTTTCATTATAAATTAAGGTTTGTATTTAGATGTATTGTGTAATGGTGCTAATTTAAAATTTATTTCTCTTTTGTTGGGATCTCGAACAATGAACATTTTTCAAAATCTGTTACTTTTGTCAATTGATTTGGACTTGAACAATATAAGAGAAGCCTTATCACTTTCATTCATACTAAAATCATAGGCCCAACTCAAGAAAATGTTTTGGTCAAAATTGGATGACTTTTGCCACGAAAAGCTGCTGAACTTGAAAATGAACCAAAAATGACTTTGTTTTGCCACCAAACCTTTGTAACATCCTTTTTTGGTCGATTTGTGTTTTTTTACATCATAGAGGGCAAAGAAAACTTCAGGTCAAAATATCATAACACTTTCAGGCACAAAAACCATTAGTGATGACCAAGTTGCAAACCAACCCAAGATGACTATGTTTTGCACCCAAACCTTTTCCGCATAATTTTCAATCCATTTCTTATTGTTTCTTATAAATACGGCTAAAAAGTGTTTTGATCTAAATTTCATTACTGTTGTCACGAAAACTCCTCAAAGTTGCAAACCGAGCCAGAATGACTTGGTTTTGCCCCCAAACCTTCACAAGATCCCTTTTTGGGTCAATTTTGTTATTGTTTGACAACAAATTTTGCTAAGAAAATTCCAGGTCAAAATTTTATGACTCTTTCAAGCACAGGAACCACCAAAGCAGGCTACGTTGCAAACCAACCCAGGATGACTTGGTTTTGCCCACAAACCTTGCCCACATAATTTTTGATCCATTTGTTGTTGTTTCCTATCAACATGACTCAAAATTGTTCTAGTCAAAATTTCGTTACTTTTGACACGAAAATCCACCGAAGTTGCAAACCAAACCAAAATGACTTGGTTTTGCCTCGAAACCTTTCCAACATTTTTTTTTGAGTCGATTTGTGGTTGTTTGATATCAAAGAGGACTAAGAAAACTTCATGTCAAAATTGCATAACTCTTCGAAGCATGGAAATCAAAAATGGTGTCTAAGTTGTAAACCAACCCAAGATAACTTCGTTTTACACCCTAACCTTCCCCACATCGTTTTTGGTCCATATGCTTTTGTTACCCAACAATTAGGCTAAAAAGTGTTTTAGTCAAAATTTCATTACTTTTGGCATGAAAACCCATTGAAGTTGCAAACCAACCCAAGATGACTTGGTTTTGCACCCAAACGATCTCCACATCATTTTCAATGAATCTATTGTTGTTTTCTATCCATACGACTAAAAGATGATCAAGTCAAAATTTTATGACTTTTGCCATAAGAAGCCGTCGAAGTTGCAAACCAATCCTAAATAACTTGGTTTTATCCCATTCCCAACATCCTTCTTTTGGGTCTATTTTGTGGTTTTTTGGCATCAAAGAGGGCTAAGAAAAATGTAGGTCCAAATTTTATGATGCTATCAAGCATGCAAAACAACTAATGTTTGCTATGTTACAAATCAACACAAGATGACTGGGGTTTTTTACCCACACCTTCACCACATAATTTTTGGTCTATTTGTTGTTGTTTACCATCATTACGGCTAAAAAAATTTTAAATCAAAATTTCATGACTTTTTGCACAAAAAAAGGTCGATGTTGCAAACCAACCTATGATGTCTTGGTTTTGCACCCAAACCTTCCCCACATAATTTCCGATCAATTTATTGTTATTTCCCATCAATACGACTAAAAAATGTTCTGGTCAAAATTTCATGACTTTTAACATGAAAACCCACCGAAGTTGCAAAACTAATGTTGTGCAAAGAGTTTTGGTCAAGTTCAAGAAGGGGGTGACTTGAACTTTTAACTTTTTTTTTGCAAAAGATTACTTAAAAGAATGAATATTTTCACAATAATCAATATTATTGCAGTTTTTTGTTACCTCATAATAGAAAAACAATCAATTGAAATAGAAAAACAATTAGATAATTATTCATTTCACACAACCTAATAGAAAATTAAACAATTCAATTCAAAAAACAATTGGTTTATTTTCCTATTAGAAAATCCAATAAGAGATGCAAACCAATTAGTTTGTCAAAATAGTGTATTTAATTTTCTCAAATTGAAACTAAAAAAATTCAATCAACTTAATCTATGGAAAAATCAATTCAATTTTTCAACAAGACAAAACCACAAAAAAGTAATTGATTGAAACACACAATCATTAGATTGAATTTATCAATATTATACAACTATCAAGAAATATCAAGAAATGATAGTTTTTTGTAGAGAACATTACTACATGTGAATGAAATCACACATAATTGAAAAATGTGTTACAAACCAGTTTGATCAGTGAATTACATATAGTGCAGTATAGTACGTAAGAATGAATTGTTTAAAAAAAATCAATTGATTGATTTATCATGCAGATGCAGAAAAATGAAAAAATTGTTTCAATCAAAATTTCATTACTGTTGTCATGAAAACCCGACGAAGTTGTAAACCAAGCCAAAATGACATGGTTTTGCCCATAAACCTTCACAAGATCCCCTTTTAGGTTAATTTATTGTTTGACAGCAAATTTCGCTAAGAAAATTTCAGGTCAAAATTTCATGACTGTTTCAAGCAAGGGAACCACCAATACAGGCTAAGTTGCAAACCAACCTAAGATGACTTCGTTTTTCCCCCAAACCTTGCCCACATAATTTTTGAACCATTTGTTGTAGTTTCCTATCAATACAAATGAAAATTGTTTCGGTCAAAATTTCATTACTTTTGGCACAAAAACCCACTAATATTCCAAAACAACCCAAAAAGACTTAATTTTATCCCGAACCTTATCAACATCCTTTTTGCGCCGATTTGTGGTTGTGTAACTTCATAGACGACTTAGAAAACTCTTGGTCAAAATTTCAAGACTCATTCAAGCACAAAAACTACCGAAGCTGCCTAAGTTGAAAACAAATCCAAGATGACTTGGTTTTGCATCCAAACCTTAATGACACCATTTTTGGTCAATTTGTTGTTGGTTGCCATCAATATGACTCAAAAGTGTTCTAGTCAAAATTTCATGACTTTTGGCACGAAAGTCTGTTGAAATTGCAAACCATCCAAAAATGACTAGATTTTGCCTCCAAACCTTCCTAACATCTTTTTTTGGTCAATTTGTGGTTGTTTGACATCAATGAGGTCTAAGAAAACTTCAGGTCCAAATTTTAAGATTCTTTCAAGTATGAAAACCATTATAGCAGGCTAAGCTGCAAACCAATCCAAGATAACTTGGTCTTGAACTCAAACCTTCCCCGATATCACTTTAAGTCCATTTGTTGTTGTTTCCCATCAATACAACTAAAAAATGATCTGGTCAAAATTTTATGACCTTTGTACGAAAGCTCGTTGAAGTTGGAAACCAACCAAGATGACTTCGTTTTGCAATCAAACATTCCCATAATAATTTTGGTTATTTGTAATTACTTGCCATCAATATGGCTAAAAAATGTTCCGGTCCAAATTTCATGACTTTTGGCACAGAACCCCGTCGAATTTGCAAACTAACGCAAGATGAATTGGTTTTGCAATCAAACTTTGCACACATTATTTTCGATGAATTTGTTGTTATTTTTCATTCACGTGGCTAAAAATTGTTCCAGTCAAAATTTCATTACTTTTGGCACGAAAACCCACGAAAATTGCAAACCAACCCAAAGTAATTTGGTTTTGCCCCCAAACCTTCCGAATATCATTTTCTAAGTCGGTTTGAAGTTGTTTAAGATCAAAGAAGAACTTCATGTCAAAATTTCATGACTATTTTAGGCACAGAAATTTTGAAAGTTGGCTAAGTTATAAATCAACCCAAGATGACTTGGTTTTGCACCCAAAGCTTCCCCACATCATTCTCGTTCATTTGTTGTTGTTTGTCATCAATACGCTTGTAAAATGTCCAGGTCCAAATTTCATAACTTTTGCTTTGAAAGTCTATCGAAGTAGAAACCAACCTAGATGATTGGGTTTTGCACCTAATTCTTCCCCACATCTTTTTTGGTGCATTTGTTGTTGTTTCCCATCAATACGACTAAAAAATGTTCTAGTCAAAATTTCATGGCTTTTGACATGAAAACCTGCCAAAGTTTCAAACCAAGCCAAAATGACTTGAATTTGCCTAAAAACTTCTCAACATTCTTTTTTAGGTCGATTTGTGGTTGTTTGACATTAACGAGGGCTAAGAAAAATTCAGGTCAAAATTTTGTGACTGCTTTAGGCACGACAACCGTCAAAGTTAGCTAAGTTGTAAACTAACACAAGATGATTGGGTTTTGTACCCAGACCTTCCCTCACATCATTTTCGTGCAATTTGTTGTTATTTCCCATCAAAATGGCTCAAAAACGGTCCAATCAAAATTTCATGACTTTTGGCGTGAAAACTTGCTAAAGTAGCAAACCAACCTAAATTAAATTGATTTTGCCCCCAAACCTTCACAACATCCTATTTTGGGTCGATTTCCGATTCTTTGACATCAACGAGGGCTAACAGAACTTCAAGTCAAAATTTCATGATAATTTCATGCATGGAATCCTACAAAGTTGACTAAGATGCAAACCAACCCAAGATTACTTGGTTTTGTACCCAAACGTTTCCCACATCATTTTCGGTCCATTTGTTGGTGTTTCCTATCAATATGGCTCTAAAATGTTTTAGTAAAAATTTCATGACTTTTAGAACGAAAAACCGTCGTGGTTGCAAACCAACCCAAACCCTTCCATAATCAATTTTGGGTCGATTTATTGTTGTTTTACATCAAAGAGAGTGTCAACACCCAATTTCATCCGGGTGAAATAAGAAAAATAATTTTTACTATTTTACACTATTTTTTATTTACGTTTTTTTTTAGTTACCAATATTGGGTTTTTGCCTAGATTTCTATTTTTTATGCTTTTCTTTTTGTTGAATCATTTCGTTAAATACACTTACCTTTTTCAAGTTTTATATTTCTATTTTTAGTGTTTTTTTTAATCATTTTACTAATTACACTTACTTTTTTCAGGTTTTATTGGACTAGACCCATTATTGGTTTCCATGTTCATTTTACTATCGGTACCTAATTATTTTGTTTTGTTCATTCATACCTTTTCAGGCTAGGCCTATATTTTTTTCTGTTTTTTATTTTATTCCTTTTTTTTATTAGGTTGGTTGTTGTTTTCTTTACCACCTTATATTGGGCTTTGGCTCAATTTTTTTTTCTTTTCTTGTATATGTAAAAAAAAATTGAATTGATAAATTTAGAAAATTGGATAGAAGCTGAAAAAGTATAATTTTAATTGGTTATTCTCGTTGATGCATTTAAACCAGTTTGAAGCTTTCATTATAATTAGTTTTTGATTTATTTAAATAGTATTCAATGGCTCAAAACAGATTGTGTTCATGCATCAATTGGAATCGTCATTCATGAGTATTATATAAAGAAGAATTAAAGAGTGTTCACGGGATTCTAAGAAAATAATATACGATTCAGTCTCTAAACACTTAAGTATCAAGAAAAGATTTTAGGGTTCAAAGATCAGTCCAAAGTTGGAGAATTGGCAAGAATTGAAGGAAGATTAGAAGCAATTGTGAAAGAAAATTGAAAGAAGAAAACTTAATGAGGTCTAACTTCTTAACATTGGTTTTTGAGGTTTTAGTAAATACATGGAAAGTTCTCCATTGGTTGTGGTCAGGCTTTGGTTTGATTATTGTCTATTCATCATATCTATATATATGTTCTTGTTTCGATTAATTCATCCCTCTATGAACCACACCAAACCACACCAGAAAGCTTAAATCCCAAATTCCAGAAATCAAAAGCAGAAGTGTAAGCCAACCAAAACCAAATAGAAAACATCTAATTCCGGAATATCTCAATCAAGCACCAACCAAACTTATCCAAAATTCCACAACCAAGAGCCAATGTTAGAAACTAATCCCCCAATCAGGAACTAATATCAGAAATCAATTTCAAAACCCAATTTCCAAAACTCATTTCCAAAAATTCTAAACCAAAACATTCAAACCTTGAAACCAATAATCATTTCCAATTCAATATCATAAATCTTAGCAACCCATTTTTTTCCTCCAATCCAGAACCCAAAACCACAATTCATCAACAATCCCAAAGAACAGAACAAGAATGAAAAAGAGTAAGGCTGTAAAGGACTGGAAAGGCTTCTGTGTGACTATGAAGCTCACCGTTCAGAATCACCAGGCGAAGGTGATGGCAGTCTTCTTCCCCCCATGCTTGGCACCAAAGCGCTCAAAGAGCTTGAGAGAAACAAGGCACTGACACATTACGTTTCCATGTTGCTCCCCGTTGTCGGCTTCGATTACCGCACCGTCATCTCTCACTCAAAACCCATCTCAAAACCAACCACTTCATTCATGAGCCCTCCCCTACCAACCTCAACCAAAACTACCTAATCTCCATCATGATTTTGTTTCTCACTGCTTTACTGAAACTTAGGGTAAATTTTAAGGTGTTGCACCACTGTTCTCATGTTTTCTTCTTCAAATTCGTTCGCTTTAGTGTAAATGTAATGCTGCGGATTTAGGTACGTGAATTGGGCTTAAGCCCAAATTTTCACATACACCGTGTGGACCTGGCAAAGAGTAAAGGGAATGCATAGGCAATAAGGCAATAATGTGGTTGTGGCTATGGTTGGGCTTAGCCCAATATTTTAAATGAGACGTGAATAAAAAAGTGGTGCAAAGAAGGATGTCGTGTGGTATAGCAATCTGGGCTCGGCCAAATTGTTCTGAATTAAAAGAAAAGGAGTGTGGACATATTGTGATATTTAGGCCTTTGGTCCAACAATTGTTTTTTTGCATCCTTTAAATTTGTTATTTACACCTTGGACTCATTTTTCAAAAAAATAATGTTTGATTTTAAATTTTTGATTAAATTCTTAAATGACCGTTCGCGTCATAAATGAATTTATTTTGAAAAGTTTTAATTTTGTTTGGACTATCAAAAGGTCGTATGCGTCTAACGATATCCCAAAATAAAGTCTAATTTTTAAAAATAAAAAAATACTAATAATATAAAATTTCAAAAAAAATACAAAAATATAAAAAATTCTAATAATATCAAATTCTTACAATAACTCAATTTTCTTTTAGAACTACGTGAGCCCTGATTTTCTATCACGGATAGAAATACATTGGAGCAAGGTCAATCTTTGTCGGGTCTTTTAATTTAAAAATTATCATTTTGTCCTGATTTGCATTTTGATTTCTATTTTTCAGGAAAAATAAACATTTAATAAATCACCTTTGATTTTGCTCATTCGATTAAAGGTACTATTTTAAGACAAGCGCTATGGGGTGATAATACCTTCCTCACACTTAACCGACTTCCGAGCTCATTTCTAGTTCGTAGACTATTCCTTTTCCTTTTTTTGTTTTCCATAGTTTTCCATAATAAACTATGGTGGCAAATCCATAGTTTTCCATATAAATGTGATTTTATGAATGTTTGTATTTCCCTTTCTTTATATATTGCTTACTTTTATTGCTTTATGATTTGCTTTATCGTTTTTATACATTGATTTACTGCTTTTATAATTATAGTTGGAATATTGAACCCTAGGGTAGACGACATGCTTTTTTTGGTTTATCTGTCATATACCTGCCCGAGACTTTTTTTTACTGTTTTGCAGGTAGGGGTTGGGGTACTGATTTTTTTCCCTTTACACACATTTTTTATGCATACATCATGAGTGAGACCCTATAAGCTTGGGTCTAAAAAAGTTTTGAAATAGAGTTATTCAGTGGTGTTGGATAGGATGTACTTCATACAATAGTTTTCATGAGAATCCTAATAAGAGTTTGTTGTCTTTATTTGCTTGTTCATAAGCAAGTTGTTTATCGACTAATTTGAATAAAGCAGTAAATGAGGGTCATAACTCTGGTGACCTTTATACCTTTTGGGATTAGGGAGCTAACCCTTGTGAGTGTGCATGTAAAAGATCTAGAACCTTAGGTGTCGTAATGTCGAATTTTTTAAGGGGCACCAAGGGAGATTTTCGAATTCCTCTTCTCTTCACCATTTTGCATATTAATTAATATATCATATTTGCATACACATATCATGAAATAAGTACCCTTTTAGGTATGAACATGCATGGTTTTTCATTTAGTTTTAGTCATGTCATATTATCAAACATTGCACATAAACACGCATTTACATTTTATCTCTGTTCATGCATTCATGGTAACATATAATTATTATGCCATTTTATACCATACATTACCTACATATGTACATTGGCTTATTTTTACATGCATTCCATATCCAGACATGCATTGCATACCCAAATCTATATCATAGGTCTTAACATACATCATATATTTAAACATGTACCATTCCTTTTGATACACGATCCGAACTTTCCAAAGACTACTCACACTCCTTCTAAAGGTTCAAGGATAGGGAGAACGAATTCTACAAAGTTGGCTAGTTGGCTGTCTCTCATGACTTAGTTTCTGGGAAGCCTAGAAACCAGTTTGGGGCACTACTTTTGGGGTGATTTTCGGTGACCAAATGATCTCATAAATGCACCCACCCTAGACCAATGGAAAGAGGGTAAAAAGATCTTTCTAATGATAGCTCATACAACTCCTAAAGCTTCATGACTAGGGAGAACGAACCTCCTAAAGTCAACCTCAAGACCAAGTTTATGATTTTATGTGATGTCCAGAAAATATTCTAAGTTACCCATGTTGGACCTGCATCTTGACACTCATTTTTGAGAGATCTAGAGGTTTCATAAATAGGGTTGTGGCATACCACTAGAAAGAGGGTAACCCAGCTTTCCAATGCAACCCTTAGCTTCTCCTAAAAGTCCCTAAATCTCCTGTAATTTGCTCTCAAAGTTGGCTACTCGAGAACTAAACTCGCTAGATTGGTTTTCCGACAAAGTCTCCGGCGACGGTGATACGCCGTGCCATGGTGTGGCAAACGTTCCTCTCTTCCTCCTCGGCTCAATGGAGGTGGAATGGAGGAGAAAGGAGGTCTAGGTGGATGCCTTTTGGAGGCTCGGTGGAGGTGCACAGTGGAGGTGCAGGGCGGTGGTTTTATTGTGGTCAGTGGTCGCGATCCAAGGCAGGGAATCTGTTGATAGTGGTTGGCAGCGGCAGCGAGGGTTGTGAGAGGGAGAAGGTTGCAACTATGATGGTATCTTTATGGGTTTGTGATGGTGCATGGGAGGCACGTTTGAGTGTGTAGGCATTTTTGCCTTGGCGGTTGGTGATGGAGGTGAGCATGGTAGGGCATATGGTGGAAGACACGACACACAACTTCGGGGTTGGGGTTTCTACAGTTGTTGTGGTTTTAGTTGCTCAACCGACTCTTACGAAAACCACAACAGTAACAAAGTTAAGGGGTTTGGATATTAACACAGGAATAACAAGTGGAGAAGACTTGGATGGCGACATGAATGGGTAGGGCACAATGTTTTCAAAACCCAAAATGAAGCAACAAAGGATATTTACACAAATAGAACATGGCATGGAGATTCAGACAGATTACGACATTCATGGGAATTCATGCAACATCAAATTTAAGTTCATACCTACCTTCCCTTCTTTTAGTTGTATTCTCGTTGTTGATGATTATCATTTTCTCTAGGTAGAAGGATGAGAACACCTTGTGTCTATCATTTTTCATAACATTGGGTTCCCCCTTTCATCCTTAGTGTAATGTGTCTATATACGCGTTAGAGAGAAACATTGTTGCTTGGTGTGAAATACGCACAAGGGCCCGGGTACTAACTTGGTCAGATATTTTCAAAAAGGAGAACAAATTAGGTAATGCTAGTTGTATTATAAAGTATTGCACAAATAATTTTGCATGAATAAGGTATTTACTAGTGCTATCATAGGAGGTGGCAGCATTGCAGCATAACTGCAGAGGAAAGCAGTGAGCATAGCAGGAGCGGGAGCAAAACGTGTAGCCATATTTCTTTTCTTTTTTTATCAATTTTATTATTACTTATGTTTTTTGTTTGTTTTATATCTATATTTAATGAAAATCATAAAGATATATATATATATATATATAT
>Ga0123340_1005763_pt1 | contig 11813 bp, 6 predicted proteins | sample SirMexnodulemix_FD_89961 | JGI IMG/M metagenome (GOLD analysis project Ga0123340, IMG submission 89961) | Root nodule microbial communities of legume samples collected from Mexico - Siratro Mexico nodule mix | ecosystem: Host-associated > Plants > Roots > Nodule | place: Mexico: Nepantla... | reverse complement strand
TTTCATATTTTCAAGGGTGGTTTTGTTGTGGGGTGGGTTTGTTTTGTGTTTGTGTTTTTTTGTTTTTTGGGTGGGGTTTTTTTGTTTTTTTTTTTTATTTTTTTTTTTTTTTTTTTTTTTTTTTTTTTTATCGCGGAAGTGTTTTTGTACAATCGTTTATTTGTATATATATATTTTTTATTTTGAGGAATATAATGATCGAATGCCTTTTTATTGCGATTGTGTCTGTGAACTTCGTTTGGACCTTTGTTTTCCCAGTTTTTGAAGATGTTGTGCATGTCTGATTTTTGGGCGTAACTAGCCTGTGATAGCATTGTTGAGGAGCGCTCATTGTTGAAAGTTTGTGTTGCTGTTGTTACCTCTGCGTTTCGATCTCTGGTTTGCGGATAAGATAACTACTACGGAACTGCGGCATGATTGGTTCTGGTGGAATCGAATTGTTAATGGGCTTATGGAATGTGTTATCTGATGGACTTGGTATAGACACATGGTTTTGAGTTGTGACTGTAAAAGGGTTATACCTATGTTTGTGAAGTGGTGCTATAAACAAACACTGACTGTTTTGTGTTGGCTGATTCGTTGCATGAAGATCAGGCTCTTTTTGTAGTTGTTCTAACTTTGAATATAGTTGCGTGATATTAACTGCACTGGTGTAAAATATGATTTGAAACTTAATGCAGCATGTGTACAGGAGGTGGATGGGCGAACTTCAAACATGGATATTATTTCATTTGTTTGGCCGATTGAGTAAAATGAAAAATTATAATTGTTTATTGGAAAATTGATAGTTGATACATATGTGTTTTGCTGCTATTTCGATGACCAACAGAATTAACGGACCCTTTGTACTGTTCCTTGTGATTTAGGGGAATCTAAATTTTATGTAAGTTAATAATATTACTTAAAACCATCAGTAGTTTAAGTGCGTCATTCTTAACATTTTTTTTATTTATTGGCTCAGCTCCGTTTGGAGACAGGTTAGGTTTGGTAATAAATGGAGAAAATAATGAAGATAGCACTGTATTTTGCTGCCATTGGAAATGAGCATTTGAATGGCCTTGGTGACTGCTTGAAATGCATGTATTAGAGTGATGTTATAGACAAACGGTATCGTAAAAATAGAACTATAATCTAATTGACTACGGAATAGGATGTTGAGAATTTGCTGGTGCTAATTCAGACATTTTAAAGTTACCAGTTCATATAACTCCCATTATTCCCTTGAAATTTATGAAAGAGTACATCTATTAAATGTTCACACGTTTAATGTTGGCACTATAATTTATAATACATCTTCTGCACCTGTATGAATTATTACGATATGTCTCATTAATTGAATTATGTTTCTTTGTCCTCTTAATCAGGTCTTTCAATTAGGATTGAATGACCGTGTGGCGGCAACTAGACTATGACTTCAAGCATGTTGAGTGGGGAACGGAGGTATGTTTAAATTTGAGTGCTTTTGAAGCCAGTAAAGTGAACTGATAGTGAGGAGTTTGGGCAGCTGCATGTCCTGTGGTGTCGTAAGGGTTTGGGAAGTAAGTCATATAGTGAGATTTTTCTGAGGATATGGCAATTCGGTTCCATTGTTAAGTTGATTGAACACTAAGACCAGAAACCAGTGTATGAGTGTTATTATATTAAAAGATCTGAGAGAGAAGCAGCATACCTCACTGCTCACTCCTCCTCCATATTCTACTAACCTAATAACTTGATTTGCCAACTGAATATAAAAATACCCCCTCTACCCTTTCACTGCCTTTTGTAATGAAGTATATGGAATTCAAGCATGTTTCTTTTGGCACTCTGCCCAAATCCAGTAGTTGTTCTTAATCCCATCATGCCTTGCTATCTTACTTAGGCCATATCCCAGTATCTTATCCATTATCATAGTTCCCCTCAATGTGCACATGAATTATAAATGTATAACTTATTAGATGATTAAATAAAATTGAAATTGATGGTATTCTAACGCTGTTGCAGATGGGCCTCTTCTTCCAGAAGAGGTGGTATGACTGTTTTAGGGAAAGTTGCAGTTCCAAAACCTATCAACTTACCCAGTCAGAGGTATTTATGTTCTGGCTGAACACTTTTAACTTTTCCGTTAACTCTGATTGGGTTGCCATCTGAAAAATTTACCTCTTATTTTTCTCAAGGTTAGAAAATCATGGTCTGGACCCAAATGTGGAGATTGTTCCCAAGTGAGTATATATTTTTAGACCCAAATGCTATGACTTTTTCTGATGCCTTCGTTCTTGTAGTTTTAGATTATGGATGCCTGTCTGATCTTCTTTTATTAGGGGTACACTCAGCTGGGGTAGTAGATCATCATCTTCTACATCTAATGCATGGGGGTCTTCTTCTCTGTCCCCAAATACTGATGGTGGTGCTAGTTCGCCCAGTCACCTCAGTGCCCGTCCATCATCTGGTGGAAGTGGCACACGACCTTCTACTGCTGGTAGTGATAGGGTTCTTGAGCCTACTTCTAATTCATGGGGGTCAAATTCTCGGCCTTCATCTGCATCTGGGGTACTGTCAAAAAATCAGTCTTCATTGACATCATTGCGTCCTAGGAGTGCAGAAACTAGACCTGGTAGCTCTCAGCTGTCTCGATTTGCTGAACCCTTGACTGAAAATTCAGGCGCTTGGAATGCTGCTAGGACTACAGAAAAACTGGTAGGCTTCTGCTTAAAACTTGAGTACCAGTATTAGTTACTTTTGAAGAATTTATAAATGTGTTCTTTTGCTATTCATTGTTTATAATATCATGTACTGATTTAATCTAGCGTTTAAGATGTCCGGTCTTACAATGATTGTCACTGGAATTTTACATTTGTAAAAGATACTCCAGTTCCTAACCACTTTTTGTTGGTTAGGGGATGATCCACACCTTCTATGACTATGATTACTGGTTAAGACCTGGTTATAGATATTCCAAACATCATGTTTATACATTATGTTTTGGAATACAATCAAAATTGGTGTTTTGCCCTTGTATTCTTTGGTCCACCTGTCAATGTCTGCCTTTATTTTGCATGCATTGCTACCCCTGCTGCTGATAATAGTTTGGTACAATTGTACAAATGTAGGGAGTTACACAACCCAAGAATGAAGAATTTTCTCTAAGCTCTGGAGACTTTCCAACCCTTGGTTCTGATAAAGATAAGTCTGTTCTGAATTCTGAGTTGCAAGGTATCATCATACACTCATACTCTATAACTGTTATGGTGGTTGCTTTATTAATTAGAGTATTTGTTCCTTTATAGAGATTAGTTTTGCATTTTATGGTTGTATTTTCTTAAATTCAGAACGCATATTATTTACTGGTTACCTAATAATGGTTTTTACTTAATTTCTAGGATTTTTTGGTTATGTTGTAGAGGGATATCAATTATTCCCTTTAAAGTTTTTAATGTGTGTGGTTATTTGGCAATGCACTTATCCTCTGGTTTTGTAATCAAAATTCCTTTATACTATATTTTTTTTTATGTATAATTTGGAATGGTTGGAAGAAGATTCACTTATATTTTATGAATACGTATTATTTTTTGTGTCCAATTTGTGTTTGTTAGGATAGTTTATATTATCTAATGAGCAAAAAAGCTGTTTTGTGTTATATCTATAAGTAACATAGTATCCTAGGGGTTTCTTTTTTTTTTTTCTCTTTCCTTAAACTTATGTTGTAAGATTCTCATTCGTATGTGTGTGTGTATGTATGTATATGAACGAGAATAAATAGTGGGATCCTAGTTAGGATCTCTTAAAACACTTTTTCTCTTTAAGTCGGTATATGAGCATGTTGATCTCGCTCTGTTTGTCTTGTCCTTATGAGAAAGCATTTTCTTCCACTGTCTACTTTCTCCATTCATCACCATTTTTCTTTGCCAACCATTGGATGTGGAGTGCCTCTCCAAGCAAAGCCCAGCCCAATCAGTTGTGAAAGCTAGTTCTCTCTCATGCTCCCTTATGCGTTGCTTCTCTATTTGGCTTTGTCATGAACATGTAGTTCACGTGTCGCTCTTCAGCCATCGGAACACTGTTGCGTCATGTTCATCAGTTATGTTGATATCTTCTTTCTTTGTTTACCTTCCCTTTCGACATTGTTCACGTATAGGTTCTCTTGAACCCCAGGTGGCCTTTCCCCTTTTTTCTTTGTTTTGGATTTTTGTTGGAGCTATAAAAGGTTTATATGGTGGGCCTGCCCACTTGGTCTCCGGGCCTCTCCAATAAGTACTTCAAAAAAACTGAATGATAACATTTATTAATCTTGGTATGCTTTCGTTGAATGTTGGTTTCATGGCTAAGGTTTTCGTGATCAGTTGGAAAAGGACAACAATGAAATATCATGAAGTGTTGAACGGTGGAAGAAGCTGACTTCCAACTTTGTGCACTGCTACAGCAATCTGTGGGACCTATTATATTCGGGACCTTCAACATTGAAAACATGTAAATCCTTTTGGAAGTAGGCTTAGAGCGTCTTTCCAAATAATATTCAGAGGCTTTATGATTCTGTCCATAAATTGGCATTCTCAAATAGACAATTCATGGTATGAGGTCTTTAATTGCTAATGGTCAATTTGCCGCTGAGGAATTAAAAATGTTCTTAGAAGCTGACTTACTGGAAGAAATCAAGTAGAAGTTGGGGAAGATATATATGGTCATAATTCTCTGTGCAATGAATCCAAATTTTGATCATATTTAGGATCAAATTCTAATCGGAAAAGAAGTCCCGTCAATGGAGAGCTTAACATGTCTCTTTCTTTCTTCAAAATCTTAAAAGTATAAATCACTCCTCATGAGTCTGTGGAAGCTTCTGCCATGGTCTCTACTTGTGGTAGGGGAGGATGTGGCAGTGGAGGAGGATGTGGTGGTCAAGGACGTCACAATACTCCTAAAAGAATGGGTCGTACTCAAGACAGTTGTTACTCTTTGCATGATTTTCCTGACAAGACATCAAATATCTCCAAATTTGAAACAATTTAACCAAAAATTTTCTAATGAAGAATACCAAGAATATTTAATGGTAAAATCTAGCAGCCAAGCACAATCTTCCACGCTACCCAGTTTGTCCACAACATGCATCTTCGCAATCCATGGCAATTTAGGTGCTTTTGATCATATTTCTGATAATACCTCCTTGTTCTATTCTATTTGTTATCCTAAATTCCTCATTTCATAACCTTAGCCAATGGATCCAAAGTTGTCTCCCAAGGAATTGGTCAAGTTTCCCTTTCTCCTTTAAACGTGAAATCTGCTTTCTTTGTTCCTTCGTGCCCGATTATCCTTATCTATTTAAGTCATTTAACTAAGTCACTAGATTGTTCTATAACCTTTAATGCCAATTCATTTGTTACACGAGAATGGTAAAGGTTGACTTATTGGTGAAGGACACGAGTTTAGAGGATTGTACTATTTTGGGACTAAATCATCCACGTCTTTTATTGCCTTCTTCTCCTAAACTTTTCGTGATCCCTTGGGTCATCGTCATTTGTCAAATGGTTCCTGAACTTAGTAAACTTCAAGTCCTAGAGTGAGGCATGTCCATTGGAAAACATATTAGATCCCTTTTTCCCCAAGCGAAATGAGTCAAGATGTAAATTTGCTTTTTCCTATCATTCACTTTGACATTTGGGGTTCAAGTCGTTTTACATCTTTTGAATTTAGGTATTTTGTTACCTTCATTGATGAATACTCTAGATGTACTTGAGTTTATTTAATGAAATATCACTGTCTATCTTTCTTGAACGAAATAAAAAATCAATTTGGACAAGTTATCAAAGTAGCTAGAAGTAATAATGCCAAAGAATATGTTTCTTATGAACTTTATGCTATTTTGGGTTCACATGGAATTTCACATCTATCCACTTGTCCTCCTCATAGACCTTAGAAAAATGGTATAGCAGAGAGAAAAAAAAATAGTCACCTGGTAGAAACCGAACTCACCTTATTACTTGGTGCTAATAAACCTGCTCATCTCGGGGGTGATCCCATTCTTATGGCTTGTTTTCTTATCAATAGAATGTCTTCTTCGCCCCTTGATAATAAAGTTACTTATTCCATTGTTTCCAAATAAACCTCGATTTCATGTTACTCCTTGTATCTTTGGTTGTGTGTGCTTTGTAAATGACTTGTCTCCAGGTCTGGACAAACTATTGGCTAGTTTATATTATCTTCTGAGCAAATAAATCTGTCTTGTGTTGTATCTACATGTAACCTAGTATCTTAGGGGTTTCTTGTTGGCTTTAAAGTTGGTTAAGCGTGATTGTTGTAATTTTATTGTTAATTGTTGAATAGTTTTACTGCAATAGTGTTCAGGTTTAAAATATACAATATAGAAACTGTATTAGTATCTTTAGGTATATTACTGGTCTTTCCAATGATTTTTTTAATAAATTTTCTTTTTATCAACGAATGGCAGACCAAAATTCTCAAGCTCACCCTGACTCATCTTCTGAACTCAGAAAAGAGATAAGTGAGACCCCTGTTATTGGTATGTATTCATGCTCTTTCCTTTACATTAATGTTCTGTTCCTTTTCTGATGATCTTTTGTGTTTTCAGACGATGATCCTGTAAATGCAAATATTAAGGGTGGAACTGTAAATTCTTGGAGGAGAGATTATCAGGTTTATAACGAGGAAGGTGTGAGGCCAGGCATAGAGAAATGGCAGGGAAACTCCCAGCTTTATCCTAATGCCGGTATTCCTCCTCAGCACTATGATGCCTGGCATGGTCCTCCAGTAAATAACCCTCAGGGCTGTGTTTGGTTCAGGGGTCCTCCCAATGGTCCCCCATTTGGAAATCCTGTTCCTCCAAGTGGCTTTCCGATGGAACCATTTCCATATTACCGTCCACATATGCCCCCTGCTGGTCTTGCTAACCCACCCCCAGTTCCCCCTCCTGGAGCTGGACCAAGAGGGCACCATAAGAATGGAGATGTCTACAGGCCTCATATAGCTGATGCTTTTATTCGTCCTGGTATTCCTATGAGACCTGGATTTTATCCCGGTTCAATGGGTTATGAGGGATATTACAGTCCTCCAATGGGCTATTGCAATGCAAATGAGCGAGATGTTCCTTTCATGGGAATGGCTGCTGGACCTCCTGTATATAATAGGTACTCAAATCAAAATCCTCCTGAACCTGGCAATTCACAAGGTAGAGCTGCTGGATATGGTAATGCTGGGAAGCAATTGACGTCAGAGCAAGTGGAATCTGGCCATCCTCCTGATACTGCTGGACCATACAGAGTTCTTCTTAAGCAGCAGCCTGAATCAGATGGGAAAAATGAATCAGCAAATTGGGAGGATTCAGAGAAAACCAATGCAGCATATGTTGATGGCCGGGGCCAACCGAGAATGACTGTATGGGAGAATGAGCAGAGATCAAATTACAGAAAGAATGAAGAGATGGATTTGAGGACAAGTACCCATGAAGTTTCTTCTCAGACTTCAGAAAGACAAGTATCTAATTCTTCTGTTATTAAGGGCAAAACTCCTGAAAGTTCAGGAAACATTAAAATTGATGATAATTCAGCAAGGAAATTGGATGGTGTTGCCTCTGATATGCTAGAAGTCTCCCCTAAACCATCTGCTCCAAAAGATGCTAGTCTGATTCAAAAGATAGAGGGTTTAAATGCAAAAGCCAGGGATAATTCATCTGCTAGAATTAGAGAGGAGCAAAGGAGTAAATTTCATACCAGTAATGCTGCAAGAGACCATGTGGAAAATACTGTCGGTGCTGATGCTGTGTTGCCAGAACGATCACATGCCACAGAAATCATAAATCCTGCTCATCATGAAATGGGTACTGCTGGTGCAGGAAAGAATTTTGAATCCTTATCTTTCAGTGGAACAGCCACATCCAGGTTTGGCAAAAATTTCTACTAGGTGTCCATTACTGTAGTCATGGTTCATTTATATTGGTAAAAAGTATTGAAGTGCTTATTCACAGGCAATCTGCTCATGGAATGCAAGGTAGAGGTGACCATAGTAACAAAGGAAGATCAAACAATCAAGATGGTGATGGTTGGCGAAAGAAATCTGTGGTTGAAGATTCTTCAGCCTCATCAGGTGTACAGTTGGAAGCATCTAGTGTTCTTGTGGGTGATCATCAAATATCTGTTCAGAACTATGACAGGTCCCGATCCTATAACCAAGCAAGGCACATTGGAGAGTCAGTTCAAACCTGGTCTGATTCTGGTGACAGCCATGCACAGGTAATGTGGGTGCCTTTTCTGTTCTTGCTAGCTTAACTCTCTGCATTTATTACTTACATGATACACTTTGAAACACATCAGCGTGCCAAAATGAAAGAGTTAGCCATGCAACGGACTAGACAACTGCAGGAAGAAGAGGAGGAACGGACAAGAAAGCAAAAGGCTAAAGCTCGTGCGAAGTTGGAAGAGTTAAACAAGCGATCTCAAGCAGGGGATGGATCAACTCAGAAAGAGTATATTACAAATCCTCAACTGCAGGAAGAAGAGGAGGAATGGACAAGAAAGGAAAAGCCTAAAGCTCTTGCTAAGTTGGATGAGTTAAACAAGCAATCTCAAGCAGGGGATGGATCAACTCAGAAAGAGTATATTACAAATCCTTCCATCCAGAATAAGCCAGAGGAATTACAACCTTCTGAGACAAAAACTGCAGCAGTCAAATTTGCAGCTGTCAATTCTACTCTAAATGGTAATGCTGTGTGTCAGATTCATGACCCCAGCATTAGTAGAGTGGAAAAATCATCAGTCTTGCCCGGCGAACCATCTGTTGAGACACTTAAAATTTCTGGCAAAGAGCCTATTGTGAAGCATAATCAGGTTGTGGTGCTGCATCAGGATATTAATACCGCTGATGATACTAATCTCTTGCATGCTCATAACAATGTTGCCTCAAAGCAGAAGCGAATGAGCTATAAACAGAAGCAAAACATTCCTTCTGAGAAAGCATCAAGTGACAAGGTTGTCTCTACCACCTCAACTGCCCCGAAAGTCGAGAATGAGGCAAGGCTTGATGTTTCTCTCCCTTCTGGTGGTGTTACTAACGAAGTTGGTTCAGCCTGTGTCTCTGACTTACCCATTAGTTCAGCTGCTGTGGTTGATTCTTCAGCAAACCTGAAAAAGAAGAATATTAGGAATAGCAAAAACAAACATAAACACGAAGAAATTTCTACTCAGGCTGTACTTCCAATACCAAAAGAAACCAATGTTTTCAAAAGCTCAGTCGAAAGTGACAAGTCCAAGGCTTCTGACTTTGCGTTAGATCAGGGTGTACTTCAGCCAGCACCCTTGTCTAAAGATCCAAGTCAGTTTCCAGAGCAACACAGATATTCAGCAAATGAGGAATCCCATGGTAGAACGAATAGCCAGTGGAAATCACAGCATTCTCGTAGGTTGCCAAGAAATATGCAGGCCAATAGACCGGCAGAGAAATCCCATGGGACTGATGCTGTGATGTGGGCACCGGTTAAACCACAGAACAAGAGTGAGATCATGGATGAATTAGTGGAGAACAGGAAAACTGAGGCAGTTAATCCTGTAAAGAATGAGCAGCAGGTGCATAATTTAAAAAATAAGAGGGCAGAAATGGAGAGATATATTCCAAAACCTGTTGCAAAAGAAATGGCTCAGCAAGGAAATATACTACAGGTAGCTTCGTCAAGCAGTCAGGGTCTTACTGATGATAGCATTGGGAGAGTTGATTCTGGGTCACAGGGCCCTCAGGTCATTCAGCATACTAATCCAGTTGTTGGAAAAGTGGGTTCTGGGATGGAGTCTAAAATTAGAGACGGCAGGCATACTAAGCAGGGAAAAGCACATGGGTCATGGCGGCAACGAAATCTAAACGAATCAACTAATGTGCATGATGAACTGGATCATGATTCAAACTCTGAACCAAGTGTTCAGAAACCAACAGAGCATCATCAGGAACACAAGTCTGAAGTAAGCTTTGTGAAAGGAGGGCAAACCAAACATTTCAGTGACTCTGGTGAAATTGACGGTTCAAACAATTCTAACTGTAATGATTCAGCTGCTTGGGCTTCAGCTCCTGTTAAAGATCATGCAGCAACAGGTAGAGGGAGGCGGGCTCCTTTCAGAGGACACAAGGGTGCAGGAGGTAACCGTGAAGTTGATAACAAAAGAAATTCTTGGGAGACAGAGAAAGTTGAAACCCTTATTTCATCCTCTGAGCATGGTCAACCAGACGTTGGGATGGCTTCTAAAGAAAATCGAGGTGTGGGTGAACGATTGATGTCTCAATGGCAACCTAAATCTCAAGCATCTAATAATCACAGATGGAATATATCAAGTGACCAAAATGTTAGCTCGGTAGTTGGAAGTAACAAAAAGGATCCCACTCATGATGGGGAATCTCTTCCAGTGAGCCGTGGCAAGAGTTCCAATGCTCACGTCTCGCAATCTTTCCATGATCAACCAGTCTCTGAGAAAAGCAAGGCTGGGGAAGCTCATCATTTGGGGAATCAGGAGGGTAAAAGAGAGAGAAGAAATGCTCCAACAAAAAGGCATCACTACTCCCCAAATCTGGCTTCTGAGCAGGCTCCAACTAGTGCAGATCTTTTGCAGGACCAACGCCCATCGTCTGGGTCCGGAAAGAATGTGAACCAGAATCGGTTTCGAAGAGGACATGAATCACATGGAAATTTGAAGCAAACAACCCAGGATAACAGACATTATAATCAACCTGCTAACCGGGAAAGGCAGGGCCCAAGCACGCATCACGAGTATCACCCTCTTGGCCCATATGATGATGACAAATCGGACAACTTTGAAAGACCTAAAAATGGTAATCACGGTGAAAGAAGATTCAGGGAGAGAGGCCCAACTCATTCACGCCGAGGTGGGGGAAACTCTTACGGACGACAGGGTGGTTTTGAATCTTATGATTAGATGTTGAATCAGTAGTGGAGATACTTTCTTAAGGCAGTCTCTTTTGTCTTCCTTCAGAAGCCATACACCCCATCAACTGTGCTGCTATATTTAGCTGTGCTTTCAGGTACATGCAGTTTAGGTTCCAGATGTCTTGCGTTATGCAGTCACATCAATTATGTACTGATATCGGTATGTGTTCGGCAGGGCTAGGAGCGAAGAAGATGGTGTCCCCGTTTTTGTGGGGGGCTGGGGGCATAAAAGGGTTTCGTGGATAGAGTTCCCTATGGTTGATTGTTATTTTTCTAGTGTATCTGATTGAAAATTAGTAATTTGATGGCATTTTGTTTTTTAATCGAAGTATGGAATAGTATGGAATACTTGACACATGTTTCATCGTGTCTATTGGTAGGGATAACTAGGAATACCAAAAAGAGAACGTGTGTTCTGCGGTGCCCTTTTCCTCGTATTTTTGCTGGAAAATATGACGTGCTCTCGGGTTTGCGCAATCTGAGTAAATATAAATATTTGAATTGAGATAATGACTGGTCAGTAATTCAGTGAATACCTAAGCTACCAAATACTCTGTTCATATTGTATTATTTTCGTTTTGTTGGACATTCAGATAGAAAATAATAAAAATATCAAAGTTGTATAGATAAGTTATGAAACTGAATTGAAAAAGTTTATTAGTTTTTTTTAGATTATTTAATAAAGTAAAGGTGCTTTAGTAAAGATGAATATGAAGACCAAAGCAGGTAACAGGACAACTTAAAATATTGGGTATAATAAGACAGGCTCAGATAGCGGATAGTATCCCACGGCATGTATCCGTATATTTCTTAGTGGGTACTTTTAAATTAATATTTTATATATATATATATATATATATATATATATATATATATTTTTTTTTTATATTTTTTATTTAATTTT